>Ga0163216_100716_pt1 | contig 38252 bp, 37 predicted proteins | sample SynspAceP_FD_167610 | JGI IMG/M metagenome (GOLD analysis project Ga0163216, IMG submission 167610) | Saline lake microbial communities from Ace Lake in Antarctica - Synechococcus sp. Ace-P (Illumina Assembly) | ecosystem: Environmental > Aquatic > Non-marine Saline and Alkaline > Saline ...
GAATGGTTGTCTTGGACAAAATCAAGGGTGATCCCCTGTGCCGCCAAAGTCGCGCGGTTATAGCTTTCGGAAAAAAACCCGCGCACATCGCCGAAACGGGCGGGCGTCAGGATAACAAGGCCCTGCAATGCGGTTAACTCAATTTTCACCGACACATCCTTTGTAGAAATATACCCATAGGTGCCTAGCAAGCCATTCACGCCTTGTCACGCCATGTTGTGCCTCTCTGTTGCCGGGATCACACCCACCGCGCCTTGGTGACGGGTTGACCTTGCGCGCGCTTCCCATATGAGAGCGTACAACATATGGTGACGCGACCGGAAAAGGTGGCGTTTTTCGCAGGGGACTTGGGGAAACGGTTTGGCGCATATTATCGTTGTCGGAAATGAAAAGGGCGGAGCGGGGAAATCCACCGTGTCCATGCATGTCGCGACAGCGCTGGCGCGGCTTGGCCACCGCGTGGGTGCACTGGATCTTGATCTGCGGCAGAAAACCTTTGGCCGATACGCCGAGAACCGTGCTGCCTTTCTGTCGAAATCCGGGCTTAACCTGCCCGGTGCTGTATATATCGAATTGCCTGAATCCGATCCCTCGACCCTGAAGGAGGGCGAGAACCCTTATGATCAACGCCTGTCCGCGGCGATTGCGCTTTTGGATCCGGTCAGCGATTTCATCGTCATTGACTGTCCCGGCTCGCATACACGGCTGAGTCAGGTGGCGCATAGTTTGGCTGATACGCTGATCACGCCGCTGAACGACAGTTTCATCGATTTCGACCTGCTGGCCCATGTGGATGGTGACGGCAAAAAGATTCTTGGCCCTTCCGTCTATTCCGAAATGGTCTGGAGCGCGCGTCAGTTGCGCGCGCAGGCCGGTTTGAAGCCGATCGACTGGGTTGTCGTGCGCAACCGTCTGGGGGCGCAGCAAATGGTCAACAAGGAAAAGATGGGCCGTGCGCTGGACAATCTTGCCAAGCGGATCGGTTTTCGCGTCGCACCCGGCTTCAACGAGCGGGTAATTTTCCGCGAACTGTTCCCGCGTGGCCTGACGCTGCTGGACCTCAAGGATATCGGGGTGAAGCAATTGAACATCTCGAACGTAGCGGCGCGTCAGGAATTGCGCGATCTGGTCAAGGCGCTGAACCTGCCGGGGGTCGAGGCCAAGTTCTGATCGCCGATTGGCCGCTACGTGGCCCACCTGTGGCTGGCTTTTAGCCCATACGGGCCAGTTTCAGCAGCGCGCCACGCAAAATCCGCACCTCTTCCGCGCTAAGCGTCTCGGACAAGGCCTGATCATATCCCTGCGCGACACCGTGAAGGTCGCGATAAGCGGAACGTCCCTGCCCTGTCAGGTCCAGATATTCCTGCCGCCTGTCGGCATCGTCGGGCGCGCGCGTCAGGAATCGGCGGTCCTCCAGTCGCTGCACAGCGCGGCTGATCTTGGTCTTGTGCATCTTCGAGCGTGCGCCGATCTCTTTAGCTGTCAGCCGTCCGTAAAGCCCCAGATGGAACAGCACCCGCCATTCGGTCCGCAGCATCCCGTAGCGGTCTTTATATATTTGCTGGAAGGCAAGGCTGCTTTCCTCGGCCGCCTGATTGAGCAGGTAGGGCAGAAAATTCTGAAGATCAAAGGCATCTTTTTGTGACATGATAAGAACTCCCTCTGTTGTTAGTTACAAAATCAACCGTTAACAACGCAACCATAAAGGAGGACGCCACCATGAATCGCCCCACGCTTCCGCATTCCTTCGTGCAGGCTGCGACGCCTGAAGGCACGACCCCCGGCTATATGCCCGGCTTCGGCAATGACTTCGAGACCGAGGCTTTGCCCGGCGCGCTACCGCAAGGCATGAACAGCCCGCAAAAATGCAATTACGGCCTTTATGGCGAACAGCTGTCCGGCACGGCCTTTACCGCGCCCAGCCATCAGAACGAGCGGACATGGTGTTACCGCATTCGTCCTTCGGTCAAGCATTCCAAGCGGTATGTGAAAATCGACGTGCCCTACTGGAAATCGGCCCCGCATATTGATCCCGATGTGATCAGCCTGGGCCAATACCGCTGGGACCCGGTGCCGCACACCGACACGCCGCTCACGTGGATCACAGGCATGCGGACGATGACAACCGCAGGCGATGTGAACACACAGGTCGGGATGGCAAGCCATGTCTATCTGGTCACAGAGTCCATGAAGGACGAATATTTCTTCTCTGCCGACAGCGAAGTGCTGATCGTTCCCCAAGAGGGGCGGCTGCGCTTTTGCACCGAGCTTGGGATCATTGATCTGGAGCCCAAGGAAATCGCGATCATCCCGCGCGGGCTGCTTTACCGGGTCGAAGTTCTGGAAGGTCCCGCGCGTGGCTTTGTCTGTGAAAACTACGGACAGAAGTTTGATCTGCCCGGTCGCGGCCCGATTGGCGCAAACTGCATGGCGAACCGCCGCGACTTTAAAACGCCCGTGGCGGCGTTCGAGGATCGTGAAGTGCCCTCATCCGTCGTCATCAAATGGTGCGGCCAGTTCCACCGGACCGAGATAGGTCATTCACCCCTGGACGTTGTCGCATGGCACGGCAATTACGCGCCCGTCAAATATGACCTGCGCACCTATTGTCCGGTCGGTGCGATCCTGTTCGACCATCCTGACCCGTCGATCTTTACCGTTCTCACAGCGCCATCCGGCGTGGAAGGAACCGCCAACATCGATTTCGTGCTGTTCCGCGAGCGTTGGATGGTGGCCGAAAACACGTTCCGCCCGCCGTGGTATCACAAGAACATCATGTCCGAGATGATGGGCAATATTTACGGCCAGTATGACGCCAAGCCCAAGGGTTTCGTTCCTGGCGGGATGAGCCTGCATAACATGATGCTGCCGCACGGGCCGGACAAGAACGCCTTTGAAGGCGCATCCAATGCCGATCTTAAGGCGGAGAAGCTGGACAATACCATGTCCTTCATGTTCGAAACCCGTTTCCCGCAGCATCTGACGCGCTTTGCCGCGACAGAGGCGCCCTTGCAGGATGACTATATCGATTGCTGGGACAGCCTCGAAAAGAAGTTCGACGGCACGCCCGGCAAGAAATAAGCGGCGATAGCGCTGCCTCTGGTCGGGGGGGTACCCCCCCTGCCAGCACCTGACATTCCGGTCGCACAGACCCCGCGCGACTGACCCCCGGAAGGACCAAGACAATGCCCCTGATGAAAAGCTGGGTGACGTCGGCCAATGCGCCCGGCCGCCTGTTTCCGCTCAACAACCTGCCCTGCGGCGTCTTCTCGACGGGCGAGGATGATCCGCGTTGTGGTGTCGCCATCGGCGACATGATCCTTGACTGCCGCGCCGCCGAGGATGAGGGCTTGCTCAATCTGGATGACGCAGCCGTATTCGACGTGCCTTTCTGGAACGAGGTGATGGAGCTTGGTGCTGATGCCTGGGACGCCCTGCGTGCCCGTCTGATCCAGCTTCTGGCAGAAGGATCGCCGGATCGTGACGCGGTCGCACCGCTTTTGGTCCCGATGGCAGATGCCGAGATGTATCTACCCTTCCTCGTGGCAGAATATACCGATTTCTATGCCGGACGGCATCACGCGACCAATGTCGGCACGATGTTTCGCGGTGCCGAAAATGCGCTGCCGCCCAACTGGCTGCATATGCCCATCGGCTATAACGGTCGCGCCTCGTCCGTTGTGGTCTCGGGCACGCCCGTGCGCCGCCCATGGGGGCAATTGAAAGGTCCTGACGACACAGCCCCGCGTTTCGCGCCCTCGGCCCGCTTCGATCTGGAGCTGGAACTGGGTGCGGTCGTGGGTACCGGCAGCGATGCACCGGTCACGGTGGACGAGGCCGATACGATGATCTTTGGCTATGTCCTGCTGAACGACTGGTCAGCCCGCGACATTCAGGCATGGGAATACCAGCCATTGGGTCCGTTCCAGGCCAAGGCAACCGCCACCACCATCAGCCCGTGGATCGTGACACGCGCCGCGCTCGAGCCTTTCCGCGTCCCGACACCTGCACGCGAAGTGCCGTTGCTGGAGCATCTCAAGGATACAGGCCCGATGCTTTATGACATCGCGCTGACTGTAACACTTGCCCCTGAAGGTAAACCCGCCACCGATATCGCGCGGACCAATGCACGCGAGCTTTACTATTCAGCAGCACAGCAACTGGCCCATCACACCAGCGCCGGCTGCCCGATGACCCCGGGCGATCTGCTCGGCTCCGGCACCATCTCTGGCGTGGAAAAATACCAGCGCGGCAGTTTGCTGGAGCTCAGCTGGGGTGGCAAGGAACCCTTGACGCTCGACAGCGGAGAGACCCGTAGCTTTCTGGAAGACGGTGATACGCTGGCACTGGAAGGCGCAGCGCAAGGCGATGGCTACATGATCGGCTTTGGTCCCTGCACAGGCACCATCTTGCCCGCATTGGAAAACCCCTACGCAAGATAGACCACACCCGTTTCTTCTTGCCTGAAATATCCCCGCCGGAGGCTCCGACAGCACAACCGGCACGACCCAGAAAGGACGACCCCATGGCCAAGGCTTTTGCATCGCAAGGCGACATGACCGAGAAAAAGATCACCTTCACCGAAGTGGGCGAGGGTGTTTACGCCTTCACCGCCGAGGGGGACCCCAATTCAGGCGTCATCATCGGCGACGATTCGGTCATGATCGTCGAGGCACAGGCAACTCCGCGCCTTGCCAACAAGGTGATCGACTGCGTGCGTTCCGTCACCGACAAGCCGATCAGCCATGTCGTGCTGACGCATTACCATGCCGTGCGCGTGCTTGGCGCCTCTGCCTTTGGGGCGCAACAAGTGATCATGGGCGACAAGGCCCGCGCGATGGTCGTGGAACGTGGACAGGAAGATTGGGACAGCGAATTCCAGCGGTTCCCGCGCCTGTTCGAGGGGCATGAAAGCATCCCCGGCCTGACATGGCCCACCACGACCTTCAGCGATGACATGACCGTCTATCTTGGCAACCGCCGGATCGACCTGATGCATCTTGGACGCGCGCATACGGCGGGCGATATCGTGATCCATGTGCCTGACCAGAACGTGATGTTCACCGGCGATATCGTGGAATACCACTCGGCCTGCTATTGCGGCGACGGGCATTTCAGCGATTGGGGCGATACGCTGGATGCCATCGCCTCGTTTCAAGTGGATGCCATTGCGCCGGGGCGCGGTGATGCGCTGATGGGCCAAGACATGGTGCATGCCGCCATCGAGAATACGCGCGATTTCGTGGACAGCACCTATAATGCCGCCGCCCGTGTCGCCGCCCGTGGTGGCAGCCTGAAAGAGGCGTGGGATGCCGTGCGCGCCGCCTGTGATCCCAAGTTCAAGGATTACGCGATCTACGAGCATTGCCTGCCCTTCAACGTCGCCCGTGCCTTTGACGAGGCGCGCGGCATCGACACACCCCGCATCTGGACCGCCCAGCGCGACATCGACATGTGGGAAGCCCTTCAGGGGTGATCTGCATAGGGCGGGGTAGCGATGAAATACGGACCGACACGCGGTGAATTGAAGCTTCGGCTGGCGATATCACTCTTGGGGATGGGCATGATGTTTTTTGCCCTGCTGACCCGTGGCCTCGGCGGTATCGCTGGGGTCGAGATTGTACTGATTGCAGGCACATTCTTTGGAGGCACGGCGGGCTGGTCCGCATGGCAGCTGTTGCGAAAGGACGACTGATGAACAAGATATTCGAGGTTCCGCTCTATCCCTATACCCGCCATGCCGATCAGGACGCGGCAACGCCTGCCCGTCACAAGGTCGCCATCGTGGGTGCCGGCCCTGTGGGGCTTGCTGCGGCCATTGATCTGGCCCAGCAAGGCATCGAGGTTGTTGTGCTGGACGAGAATGACAGGGTCAGCTTCGGCTCCCGCGCGATCTGCTTTGCCAAGCGGACGCTGGAAATTGCGGATCGTCTGGGGCTTGGCGCACCGCTGGTGGACAAGGGCGTACAATGGAACACCGGCAAGGTGTTTTTCGACGACCGCAAAGTCTATGACTTCAACCTGCTGCCCGAAGACGGCCACAAGCGCCCCGCCTTCATCAATCTGCAACAGTATTACTTCGAGGAATATCTGGTCAAACGTGCCCGCGAGATCGAGGCAGAAGGCGCCCCTATCGCGCTGCGCGGCGGGAACAAGGTTTCGTCGGTGACCGATCACGACGATTATGTCTTGCTCACGGTTGATACGCCGGAAGGGCCCTACATCATCACCGCTGACTACGTCATCGCCTGCGACGGGGCGGCCAGCCCCATCCGCTCGCTGATGGGGCTCGATTTCAAGGGCCGCGTGTTCGAGGATAACTTTCTGATCGCCGATGTGATCATGGAAGCCGATTTTCCAACCGAACGCTGGTTCTGGTTTGATCCACCCTTCAACAAGGGACAGTCGGCACTGCTGCACAAGCAACCCGATGGTGTCTGGCGGATTGACCTGCAACTCGGCTGGGATATCGACAAGACCGAGGAAAAGAAGCCTGAACGCGTCATTCCCCGCCTCAAGGCGATGCTGGGCGACGATGTGGAATTCAGCCTTGAATGGGTGTCCATCTACACCTTCCAGTGCCGCCGGATGGAGAAATTCCGCCATAACCGCGTGATCTTTGCTGGCGATAGCGCGCATCAGGTCAGCCCGTTTGGCGCGCGCGGTGCCAATTCCGGCTTGCAAGATACCGACAACCTCGCATGGAAGCTCAAACTGGTGCTGGGGGGGCTTGCTCCCGATGTCCTGCTCGACAGCTATGATTCCGAGCGTATCTTCGGGGCGGACGAGAATATCCTGAACTCCTCGCGCTCGACCGATTTCATCACACCCAAATCCCTGATCAGCCGCACCTTCCGCGATGCTGTGCTGGACCTGAGCGAGCATCACGCTTTCGCGCGCCCGCTGGTCAATTCGGGTCGTTTGTCAACGCCCTGCACCTATGACGGCTCGCCCCTGAACAGCGCCGATGCGCTGCCTGAAGGTCCTGCGCGGACGCGCCCCGGATCGCCCTGTCCGGATGTGACACTGGGGAACGGGTTCCTGCTGGACGGTCTGGGCGACCGCTTCACTCTGCTGACAATCAATGCGGATGCGCCTGACAGCCTGTCCGAGGGCGGGATCGTCGCCACACATCTTGCGCTGGGTGACAAGGACGATGCCACAGGCCAGCTTGCCGTGCGCTATCTTGGGGATGCTCCAGCCGCGGTCTATCTGATCCGCCCGGATCAGCATGTCGCGGCGCGCTTCCCGAGCTTTGACGAAACGGCGATCCGCGCCGCAATCCGCCGCGCCACCGCACAGGGGGCGGTTCAATGAACAGTGACCTGACACTTGCGCCCAATATGGACCGACCCGATGATATCTATGCGGATCTGCTGGCCGCACATGACGGGCTGACCAAAGCAGACAGCGATGCATTGAACGCGCGTCTGATCCTGATTCTGATGAACCATATCGGCCAACGCGAGGTTCTGGTGCAGGCATTGAATGCCGCCCGCGCACCTGTCACAGGCTGATACGCGCCACTTTCATCTTGCCCTAAATACTCGACATCCCCCGCTTGCCTTGCAGCGCAACGCGGGGGAATGTCATTGCCAACCTTGTTATCAAGATATATTTATCATGTTAACTAAACTGGGAGGAGGATGACATGCGCTGGGACGAATTTCCGAAATGGGGCCGCTGGGCCGCTGACTGGGCGGGACGCTATCATGCGGGCCTTCGGGATCGGCCTGTGCGCGCACAAACCCGCCCCGGTGACATTCTGGCTGCGCTGCCCGCAAACCCGCCAGAGGCGGCGCAACCGATGGACCAGATCATCGCCGATTTTGAATCCATCGTGATGCCCGGGATCACCCATTGGCAACACCCGCGCTTCTTTGCCTATTTCCCTTCCAATGCTTCACCCGCCGCTGTGCTGGCCGATCATCTGGTGACGGTGATGGCGCCGCAATGCATGCTGTGGCAGACCTCCCCTGCCGCGACCGAGATGGAAACGCGGATGATGGACTGGATGCGCCAGTCCATAGGCTTGCCCGATGCTTTCGCGGGCGTCATTCAGGACAGCGCCAGTTCAGCGACACTGGCCGCCGTGCTGGTGATGCGCGAAAATGCACTGGAATGGGACGGCAATGCCAATGGTCTGGCAGGGCAAAAAACGCTGCGGATCTACTGTTCCGCCGAAGTGCACAGTTCGGTCGATCGCGCGATCTGGATCGCGGGGATCGGACAAGCCAACTTGGTGCGGATCCCCACGCAGGGGCCGTTGCGGGGTATGGATGTTGCCGCGCTTGAAGCGGCCATTGTGTCAGACAAAGCGGCTGGGATGCTTCCTGCAGGGGTGATTGCCTGCACGGGTGGCACAGGCACTGGTGCATGCGATGATATCGCAGGGGTTTGCAGGGTAGCGCAGGCCCACGGGCTTTACAGCCATGTCGACGCGGCTTGGGCGGGGGCGGCGATGATTTGTCCCGAGTTCCGCACCCTTTGGCAAGGGGTCGAGATGGCGGATTCCATCGTGTTAAATCCTCATAAATGGCTGGGTACCCAGTTCGATCTGTCGGCGCATTTCATCCGCTCGCCTGCAGATCTGACGCGCACGCTGGCGATCCAGCCCGAATACCTCAAGACGCAAGGGGCGGACGGGATCATCAACTATTCTGAATGGTCGATCCCGCTGGGCCGCCGCTTCCGCGCGCTGAAACTGTGGTTCCTGATCCGGGCTTACGGGCTGGAGGGGCTGCGCAGTATGATCCGCAATCACGTGGCATGGTCTCAGGATCTGGCAGAACGCCTGCGCAACATGCCGGGATTCGAGATCGTGACAGAGCCTGTTCTGTCGCTGTTTACCTTCCGCTACGCGCCGGACGGACAAGACGCCGAGGCGCTGACACAGGCGTTACTTGGCCGGATCAATGATAACGGACGTATCTATCTGACCCAGACGCGGGTGGGTGGGGCTTACGTGATCCGCTTTCAGGCGGGGCAGTTTGATGCCACACAGGCAGATATCGACATGGCCTATACCGTGATCACCGAAACCGCAGCATCACTTGCAAAAGGATAAATCATGCCCGCGCCCGTCAACCGTTTCAAACAGGCCCTTGCAGCAGGGCATATGCAATACGGCTGCTGGGCGGGATTCGCCGATCCATATCCGACCGAGGTGATGGCGTCCGCAGGCTTCGACTGGTTGGTGATCGACGGTGAACATGCGCCCAACAACATCCGCAGCATCATGGCACAGTTGCAAGTGTTGGAGGGCAAGCCCGACAGCCACCCTGTGGTGCGCTTGCCCATGGGCGAGGCCTGGCTGATCAAGCAGGCGCTGGACATCGGCGCGCAGACTCTGCTGATCCCGATGGTGGAAAGCGCGGATCAGGCGCAAGATCTGGTGCGGGCGATGCGCTATCCGCCCGAGGGGATTCGCGGCTCAGGAGCGGCGCTGGCACGGGCCTCGCGCTTTGCGGCCATTCCCGATTACATCCGCACAGCCAATGACCAGATGTGCCTGCTGGTGCAGGTGGAAACCGTGAAGGGGATGGAGGCGCTGGATGCAATTCTGGCGGTTGAGGGCGTGGACGGTGTGTTCATCGGCCCGTCCGATCTTGCTGCGGATATGGGGCATCGGGGCGACAGCACGCATCCCGATGTGCGCGCCGCGATCAAGGATGCACTGGGGCGCATCAAGGCATCGGACAAAGCACCGGGCATTCTGGCGCTGGATCACGACACAGCCTCGGATTACCGCGACTGGGGTGCGCAGTTTCTGGCTGTCGGCATCGACGTCGTGCTGTTAGCCCGTGCCGCACGCGATCTGGCCGCGCGCTGGACCAAAGGTTGAGGGGCGCCGCGTGGCAGGTCAGACCGAAACCATCGTCGCCGCAATTCTGAGCGCGATCGAGACAGGCACCCTTCGCCCCGGCGGGTTGATCGACGAGCAGGAGTTGATCGAGGCGCATGCCGTATCGCGCACACCAGTGCGCGAGGCGATGATCCAGCTGGAAACCGCAGGGCTGATCCGCCGCCTGCCGCGCAAGGGCGCGGTCGTGTTCAAACCCACGCTGGAGGAGTTTCTGGCAATCCTTGAGGTCCATGCCAAGCTGGAGGGGCAGGCTGCAGGGCTTGCCGCGCGGCGTTTGTCCGTTGCCCATGCCCACGCGTTTGAGGCGGCAGTTCTGGCCTGCGAGGATCATGCGGCGCGACTGGGGGATGGGGAGCCGGACCGCTATTACCAGTTAAACATGGATTTCCACCGGATCGTAGCCGAAGCGGCAGGCAATGCCTTCCTGCTAGACATGATCAAGACTAATGCGCGCAAGCTGATGGCCTATTACCGGGCGCGTTATCATTATGCCGGGGCCATTGGTGCATCCGCCCGCGATCACCGCGCGATTGCGGCGCTGATCGTAGAACGCCGGTCCGAGGAGGCCGAGGCGGCCATGGCGCGGCATGTGCAGTTCGATCAGGTGACGGCAATGGACCTGCTGGCGGTGCTGGGCTGATCATCTCAGGGCGCGCCACCTGTGGCTGTCCTTGGATTTGAGTATTTATGGCAAGATGAAGCGGGGATCAGTCTTGTGATTTCGCCTGTTCAAAAAAGCGGGCGATGCTTTCGGCGAAGGGCTTATTATCAGCAGGTTTTGTCAGTGAGGCGCGGGCGCGGGTGATGACTGGAACGGGTTTGTCATGTTTCAGATGCTCGATCAGGGCGGCGATGAATTCGGGCGTCATCTCGGGGTGGTACTGGGTTGTATAGACATGGGTGCCGATCGCAAAACCTCCAACAGGGCAATCAGGCGAAGCGGTAAGGATGCGGGCCTGTTCGGGTAAGACGGAGACCTGTTCGACATGGGCGGCATAAAGCCCTGTGTTGGGGGGCAAGGGTGCCATCCACGCGGCGACGCTGGTCATGTGCGTGTCAGTGCGTCCAAAGACCCAACCGTCCGGATTTTGCCCGACTTGTCCACCCAGCGCCAAGGCAATCGCCTGATGACCGAAACAGGCCCCGAATAGCGGCAGCCGCGCCGCGACAATTTCGCGGATCAGTTTCAGCATATCGGCAATCCAGGGGTCAGAATCATGGACAGAAGCCGGGCTGCCAGTGATCATGACACCGTCAAAGGTGGAAATGTCTGCGGGAAACACACCGTCTTTTACGGGGAAAACCTGTGTGGTCCAGTTGGGACGAACCGTCTGAATGAGAGAGGTGAACTTCGCGCCGTCTTTGGGGTGGCCCTGCGCGAATTCGCTTTCGTCTGTGTTGGCCATGAGGATCGCCAAGTGCATAGGCCACGCCTTTCCGATTTTAGTTTATTTCTCTTTACATATTTATATCCTCTTTTAATATACATAACAGGTTAACGACAAGGCCCAATCGGGACGGCCCAATCGGGGCAACTGACAGACAAGGTGATGCGATGACGGTCTGGACCCCCACTGATGACGGCTTCGCCGATCTGACCAGCCATGATGCCTTTGCCGATGGAGCGCCGCACAACACCTTTTCCCGGCTGCGCCACGAAGATCCGGTGCATTGGACTGACTGGGATCAGGGTCAGGGTTTCTGGTCGATTACGCGGCACGCCGACATTACGGAAATGAACCGTCAGCACGAGGTCTTTTCCTCGGCGCGGGGCATCCGGATGGAGGATCAGACCTACGAGGAATATCTGGCACGACGCACCTTTCAGGAAACCGATCCGCCCGAACACATGCAGACGCGGGTCAAGGTGGCGCGGGCCTTTTCCAAGCCAGTGATAGCAGAATATGAGCACGATATCCGCAGCCTGTGCGACGAGATCCTTGATCAGGCACTGGAGGCGCGGGAGTTCGACGCGACCAAGGCCGTTGCGCGGCAATTGCCGATGCGGATGCTGGGGCGCATCCTTGGCACGCCCGACGCCGATCTGCCGTGGCTGGTCGAAAAAGGCGATGCGCTGATCGCCAATACGGACCCCGATTTTACCACCCATGTGCTGGACAAGATGGACACGGACGCATTTCGCATGATGCCCTTCAATTCACCGGCAGGGGCGGAGCTGTATCAATACGCCAAGGAATTGATGGAACATAAGGCGCGCAGCGGCGATACGAACGGCATCCTGAACATGATCCTGAACCCCGGTCGTGACGGCGGTGTGATCAGCGAGACAGAGTTTCGCAACTTCTTTTGCCTGCTGGTGGCGGCCGGTAACGACACCACGCGCTATTCGATCGCGGCCGGTATTCAGGCGATGTGCCATCAGCCGGAACTTCTGGGCCAGATGCAGGGCGGTACTGTGTGGGACACAGCACCGGACGAGATCATCCGTTGGGCGACGCCCGCACTCTATTTCCGGCGCACCGCCACACGGGATGTCGAGATGCATGGCAAGACGATCCGCGCAGGCGACAAGGTGCTTTACTGGTTCGCCTCGGCCAACCGCGACGAGACTGCGTTTGACACCCCCTTCCGCGTCGATCTGGCACGCAGCCCGAACAAGCATCTGAGTTTTGGACAGGGCGGACCACATATCTGTCTTGGCATGTGGTTGGCACGGCTGGAGGTGCGGGTGCTGTTCGAGGAACTTTCCAAGCGGTTGCGATCCATCGAGCCAGCAGGGCCGCATAAATTCCTGCGGTCGAATTTCGTGGGCGGGATCAAGGAACTGCCGGTGCGGGTCTTGCCTGCATGAACAGATAACGCGCGGGACGAACCCGCGCTTCAGGGAGACACATCAGATGAACACCCGCCTGCGCGCGCTTTTCTGCGATCACCTGTCGATCATGCGGGGCAAATACCTGCCCGGATCGAAGATCGGGGATGGATATACCCGGTTCTGCCGCTCGAACTTTGGCGTCCATTACGACAAGGATCTGCTGAACGCGCCTGGTTCGATGATGATGGAGGGCTTGCCCGACATGGAGCTGCACTGGCGCGGGGACGAGATCCGCGACAGCTGGGACCGGGCGACCAAGATCGTGGTGGGTGATCTTTATGATACCGACGGAGTACCCTTGCCTATGTGCGGGCGTGGTGCGCTGAAACGGGCGGTGGCGGATTGGGGCAAGCTGGGCCTGACACCCAAGGTGGGGATCGAGCTGGAAGCCTTTGCCATGGTCGCCGACGATCAGGGCCGCTTGCGCCCCTATGACACGCCGGGCGCGCATGTCTATGGGACAGGCCCGTTCACCGACCCCTTGCGCTTCAACGATGCCATCTGGGAGAAGGCCGACGAATTGGGGTTCCGGCTGGATCTGATCACATCCGAATATGACAGCCCGCAGTTTGAATACACGCTGACATTTGACGATGCGGTCAAGGCGGTGGACGATATCGTGCTGTTTCGCCTGATGGCCCGCGAGATCGCGCTGGAACATGGCGTGGTGCTGACGTTCATGCCCAAACCCATCGCCACGGCAGGCGGGTCGGGGATGCATATCAACTTCTCGTTTCTGGATGCGGCCGGGGGCAATGCCCTGTCCGATGGTCCCAAAGGGGGGCCTGATCATATGAACGCGCTGGCAAAAGGCTGCGTGGCAGGGCTGATGCGGCACCACAAGGGGCTGGCGGGATTGATCGCGCCTACCGCCAATTCCTATCAGCGGCTTCAACCCGGAAGCCTCTCGGGACATCTGTGCAACTGGGGCGGGGATCATCGCAATGTAACCACGCGTATTTCCAGCGAAGGCGGGGCCAAGGCGCGGCTGGAGCACCGGATGGCGGATGCATCATCCAATCCTTATGTTGCCGTTGCCGCTGTTTTACAGGCCGCAAGGTTGGGCTTCGAGAGCGGATATGACCTGCCCGCGATGGAAACCGGCGACGGGTTCGAGAAATGGGACGCACAGGATGCGACCGGACTGAGCCTCAAAGCGGCGGTTGCGGATCTGAAGACCGATACTGCGCTGGCGCAGGCGGTGGGCGCGCTGCTGGTCGACAACCACATCTTCATGAAAGAGCAGGAGGTCAAGAAGACCCGTGATCTGGAAGGCGACGCGCTGCGCGATTTCTATATCTGGTTCGTGTGAGGATGCCCGCATGAAGGTGACATGGATATTGCCCGGCGGGGCGCAGGTTTCGGCTGAGGTGCAAGCGGGACTGTCGATGATGGAGGCGGCAGTGGCACAGAACCTGCCTGGCATCGCGGGCGAATGCGGTGGCAATCTGAGTTGTGCCACCTGCCATGTGTATGTGGGGCAGGATTGGGCCGCGCACGTCGGCGCGCCCGAGGAGTTCGAAGACGCGATGCTGGACACGGTCGAGGCCGCGAGGATGCCGGCATCGCGGCTGTCCTGCCAGATCAAGGCTTGCGCCGATCTGGACGGGCTGGTGCTGATCGTGCCCGGGGTCTGAGCGGCGTTGTTGCATTTGGATATTTGAGGCCAGAGGAAACAGGGGGGCGCATGTGCCCCCTGCTTGTGTTTTGCGTTCAGAGGGATGCAAAGCCCTGATCGAGCGAGGACAGGATCACCTGCACATCTTCGGACGTCAGAATGAGCGGAGGTGACATGATGATATTCGCCCCGGATACGCGCACCATCGTTCCTGCGCGGTAGGCAACCTCCTGCACCGCGCCGATGGTCTTTTTGTCGATGGGCGTCTTTTTTGTCCGGTCGCTGACCAGTTCCAGCGCGCACATAAGCCCGTGCCCGCCACGCACATCGCCGATAACCTCGTATCTGTTCTGCAAGGACTGCAGTCCTGCATAGAGTTCTGCTCCGCGCGCCGCAGCATTCTCGTGAACACGCAAACGCTCGGTTTCGGCCAGACAGGCCAGCGCGGCGGCGGCCCCGACCGGATGGCCGGAATAGGTGTAGCCATGCCCGATGGCAGCCGCGCCTGATTTGTCAGTTTCGAAAACCTGCGCCACACTTTCGGCGATCATCACTGCACCGAATGGAAAATAACCGTTGGTGATGGCTTTCGCCGTACACATGAAGTCAGGCTGCACACCCCAATGGCGGCTTCCCGACCAGCTTCCGGTGCGACCGAAGGCGGTGATCACCTCGTCCGCGATCAACAGGATACCGTGGCGGGTGCAAATCTCGCGCACCCCCGGCATGAAGCTTTCATGCGGCGGGATCACGCCGCCTGCACCCAACACCGGCTCCATAATGAAAGCGGCGATGGTGCTTGCGCCCTGAAACGCGATCTCGTCCTCAAGCGCGGCAAGGCACAGTTGCGCAAGCTTGGCGGGATCGGTTTCATTGAACGGGTTGCGATAGGTATAGGGTGCGGGGATGTGATGGCATCCGGCCAAAAGCGGCTCATAAGCCGTACGGAAGTTCGCGTTGCCGTTGACCGATGCACCACCGAAATGGGTGCCGTGATAGCCTTTCTTGAGGCTGAGGAATTTCACGCGCTGCGCTTCGCCCCGCACCTTGTGATACTGGCGCGCCAGACGCAGGGCGGTTTCAACAGAATCCGACCCCCCGGATGTATAGAAGGCGCGGGTCAGGCCGTCCGGGGCGAAAAAGCGGCGCAACTCCTCGGACAATTCAATCACCGCATCGTTCGATGTGCCCCTGAAGGTCGAGTAATAGGGCAAGCGGTCAAGCTGTGCCGCAATCGCCGCCTTGATGGGTTCGCAGGAAAAACCGAGGTTGACGTTCCACAGCCCGCCTACGGCATCAACCACCTCGTGTCCGTCGATATCAGTGATCCGCACGCCTTGGGCAGAGGTGACAATGGTGGGCGGATTGGCAAGGCTGTCGGCAGGATGCGCCATCGGGTGCCACATGGAGCGCGCATTATGCTCTTTCAGGAAATTGCTGTCTTTCATCGGTTATCCTTTCGATAGGCCCAGCAACTGCAGGGCGTGTTCATAACTTCGCGCAGGCTGTGCCACGTCGAAATGGACGGTTTGCAGGCCCACCGCTTTCGCACCTGCGATGTTGCGGGCCTGATCATCCACAAAAACACAAGCCTCAGCAGGCAGGGCGAGTTGGTCAAGGCAAAGACGGTAGGCCGCCGGATCAGGTTTCAGCACACCGGTATAGGTCGCATCCACAATGACCTCGAACTGGGACAGAAACGGCAGCTTGTCGCGGAAATCAGCGCCATAGAACAGGTCGAGCTCGTTTGACAGGATCGCCAGACGGATTCTGCCCGCTTTTGCCTTCGCGATGCAGGCGCGGAACTCGGGCCGGATCACCGCATCGGGATTGGCACCGCGAGCCGCGCGCACGAAATCGGCCATAACGGTCCAGTTCTGGCCGGTGCGCCTTGCCATCTCGGCAGTGCGGTGGCGCCAGTAGTCACGCTCGGTGATCCGGTCAGCCTGCATATCCTGCCACAGCGGATCGCTGGCCGGATCAAAGGGGCCGCGCCAAGTCAGGCTGCCAGAGGGCAGACCAAGGGCGGCTTCGGTCAGGTCATGGGTCTCGAAAAGTGTGCGCGAGATCACACCGCCAAAGTCGAGGATCAGGGCGCGGTCTGAAATTCTCATTCAGCAGCCCTGTTCATCTGTGCAAACCCGTCGGGGGGAAAGCCACCCAGCGCGCGTGTCAGACCCGTCGCTTTGACGCGCAGTTCGGACCGGATCAGTTCTTTCAAGGCCGGCGTCATGCGCGCCACGGGTGCCGCGACTGCCATAGCGCCGATCACGCGGGCATGTGCATCGAACAAAGGCATCGCATGGGAATGGACATCTTTCTCAAACCCACCCACGGATTCCGCGAGACCGGTCTGGCGCACGTTCTCGAGCACAGCGCGGATTGCCACAGGATCGGTGAGCGTATCCTCGGTCCGTTTGTCCAAAGGTGCGGCCAGAACGCGCGCAACAAATTCGGGAGGGCTGAAGCCAAGCACGGCCAAGCCTGAACTGGTGGCATGAAGCGCCAGCACTTGTGCATCCTCCATCGTGACGCGGGTGCCATGGCGCGCGGAATAGGCGTAGGACAGCATCGTCAGCTTTTCGCCCTGCATCAGCGACAGATGCGCTGTTTCTTGCGTGGCATCAGACAGGGTTTGCAGCATCGGCCCAGCCAGATCGCGCATCGGCACAGCCGCCTCGCGCAGAGCCGCAAGACGCAAAAACGCCGGGCCAAGGCGGTATTCGCGGCCTGATCCGATCTGCTCGACGAATCCCTCTGCCTGCAGTTCGGACAGCAGGCGATAGGTCGTTGCCTTGTTCAGACCGGACAGGCGGGCAAGGTCGCTCAGCCCGATCTCGGGGCGCATACGGCTGAAATGACCCAGCAAAGACAATGCTTTGGTGACTGTTCCCATATGTTGCATGCTCCGTTCTATGCCTGAAATTCAGGCAGCCGCCCTGCCCGATACCTGACCTTTGTTAAAATTGTTGACAGAAACTCATCCTCTCTGTCAATCTAAATTAGAACCGTTGGTTCAAATAATGAACCGATTTACACAGGGAGACCATTATGAAAACCTCATCCATCCTTGGCGGTGCAATGTCGCTTGCACTGGCCGCTGTCAGCGGTGCGGCTTTGGCCGATTATCCCGAAAAGCCCGTAACCTTCATCGTGCCCTTCCCGCCCGGCGATCTTGAGGATGTACTGACGCGCATGATCGCTGACGATTTCCAGGCCGAATACGGTGTAGCGGCAGCTGTCGTGAACAAACCCGGCGGTGGCGGCGGCCCGTTCCCCGGCGCAATCGATGTAGCGACCGCACCAGCGGATGGCTATACGATCGGTTCCTTCGTGATCGGTGTGCCTGTGGTGGGCCACCAGATCGACATCCCCGAACTGACGCCCGAGAAATTCGATCCTTTGGGCATCTTTCTGACCTATCCTTTCGTGATCGCCGTGGCCAGCGATGCGCCCTATGACGATCTGGCCGGAATGGCCGAACATGCGAAAACCAATGAACTGGCGTTAGGACATTTCGGCAATGTGCTGACACCCACACAGGTGACGATGGCGTTGGCCAAGACGATGGGTTTTGAATGGGGATCGGACGCGGCCTTCGATGCGCTGGATTGCAACACGCTGGCCAGCGGAGACGCGGATGTGATCAACACCACGTTGCAACTGATCCTGCCCTGTCTGGACAGCGTCAAGGTGCTGGCCTCGATCACCGATGAGCGTATCCCGCTGGTGCCCGATGCACCAACGGTCGGCGAGATCGAACCATCGCTTGATATCGCGCTATGGAACGGGCTGTTCGTGCACAAGGACACGCCGCAGGACATACGCGACAAGATCATCGCCGTAGCTGAAAAGACGATCATGAGCGACCGTGCACAGCAGGTCGCCAAGGATACCGGCGGGCTGGTCTTCTGGCAGAACGCCGAGGATAGCGCGGCACGTATCAAGGCCGATATCGAGAAGGTCGCCGCCATAGAGGCGATGCTGGAGTGATCCGGCAAGGGGCCGCACGGAACATTGACGCCGCGCGGCCCTGTGATGACTCCTTCTGCTCGAAAAGGGTGATTGATGTCTGACGATCCCTTCCTTGCCAGCAAGGGGCCACAGCGCGGGCAGATTTTGTTCGCGCTGGCCTTTGCGATCTTCGCCGTCTTCATCCTGTCCAATCTGGGCAACCAGGCCACATGGGCGCCGCGCACCAAGTTGTTCGCGCAGCCCGGCTTCTGGCCGGGTGTCGCGGGCGCAGGAATGGTCCTGTTCGGACTGTTGCATCTGCGCAAGGTACGGCAAGGCAAGGGCCTGCGCCGTCCGTGGCTCAGCCGTGAAGACCGGGCCGAGGCGCGGATCTGGCTGCAACCGCTGGAATATACCGCTTGGTTCATGATCTATGTCTTTGCCGTGCCGCGGATCGGGCATCTGCCTGCAACGATGATCTTTGCCCCTGCCCTGACGTGGCGGCTGGGCTATCGCAGCCCGCGTATCCTATGGGCATCGCTGGCATTTGGCGTGACCGTGGTCCTTGTCTTCAAGGGCGTGCTTGGCGTCAAGATACCGGGCGGTGCACTTTACGAATACCTGCCCGGCGGCATCCGCGCCTTCGCGCTGCGCTACCTGTGAGGGTGTGATGGATCTGATCTTTGCAGGGCTAGATGTTCTGAATCGCTGGGATGTAATGGTAGCGTTGCTGGTAGGCTCCATCGGCGGGGTGTTGATCGGAGCAGTGCCGGGGGTGGGGCCAGCCGTCGCCATCGCGATCTTGCTGCCTGCAACATTCTCGATGGACCCGATTGTAGGTCTGACGCTGCTGCTGGGGATTTACGGCAGTTCCATGTATGGCGGCGCGATTCCCGCAATTCTGATCAACACACCGGGCACAGCTGTCAACGCCCTGACAACCTATGACGGCTATCCGATGACCCTGCGGGGCGAGGGACGCAAGGCGATTTCCATCGCCTATACAGCCAGTTTCATCGGCGCGATCATCTCGATCGTCTGCCTGATCAGCCTTGCGCCGGTACTGGCACGGGTTGCGCCGATGTTCGGCGCGCGCGAGATATTTCTGGCGGCCCTGTTGGGGCTGGTACTGGTCGTGGTGTCGCATCGCGGCCAAGCCGCGATTGCGGCGGCGCTGGCCTGTCTGGGTATCTTCATCGGCACCATCGGGCTGGAGCCGGTGAAATACACCAAACGCTACACCTTCGATCAAAGCTGGCTGGCCTCCGGCGTGGATCTGATTGTGGTGGTGCTGGGGCTCTACGCGATCAGTCAGGCGTTCATCCTGATGCAGGGCGACGATGTGAAAACCCGCCGTGTGCCGATGGGCGGCGGCATGTTCCAAGGCCTGCGCGAGGTGGCGCGGCATCCGCGTGTCACCGGGGTGTCCTCGGGCTTTGGCGTTATCATGGGGATTATACCGGGTGTGGGGGAATTCACCTCGCAGTTTCTGGCCTATACCTATGCGCAGAAAACCTCGAAAAGGCCCGACGATTTCGGCAAAGGTTCGGTCGAGGGGCTGATCGCGTCGGAAAGCGCCAATAATTCGGTACCCGCCGCCGCGATGGTGCCGCTGCTTGCGCTGGGGATACCCGGAGAGGAGCTGACAGCGATGATGCTGGCGGTCTTCTATGTGCATAACGTGGTGCCCGGACCGGGGCTGTTCCAGAACCAGATGGATCTCGTCATGGCGATCTATCTGGCGCTGTTGTTTCTCAATATCCTCGTGATGGTTTTTCTATTGTTCTCGACCAATACGCTGATGGTCGTGGCGCGGCTTCCAAACCGTTTTCTGGGGGTCGGTATCCTGATACTGTCCTTTGTCGGCATCTATTCATTGCGCAATTCCGCAACCGATTGCCTGATGGCGGCGGGTTTCGGATTGTTCGGGTTCATCCTTAAACGGCTGAGCCTTCCCATCGTGCCGATCATCATGGGCATCGTGCTGGGCGGGATCATGGAGGCCAAGCTGCGCATCGCGATGGCGCGCGTCAAAACACCCTACGACTTCATCGACAGGCCGATAGCGATGGCCCTGTTTTTGTTCATCATCCTGATCATTATGCTCCAGATCCGGGGCGCGGTTATCCACTCAAGACGTCTGAAGGAGGCTCAATGGTCGACCAGACCCACATCAACGCGCTTCGGCACATTCCTGTCCCGCCGCAGGGACTTTGTATTAACGGAACGTGGAAAGAGGCTGAGGGCGGAACGCTCGATGTTGTCTCGCCCATCGACGGACAAGGACTGACCACAGTCGGGGCAGCCAATGCGGCCGATGTGGACCGGGCGGTGGCCGCTGCGCGGCGCGCCTTTGATGACGGGCGCTGGTCACGCCTTGCGCCTGCCGCGCGCAAGGCGGTTCTGCACCTGATCGCTGACAGAATCGACGCCGAGGCACTGGCACTGACAGTGTTGGGCGTGCGCGACAACGGGACCGAGATCAGTATGGCGCTCAAGGCCGAGGCAGGATCGGCAGCAGGTACTTTTCGCTATTACGCCGAAGCTCTGGATAAAGTTTACGGGCAAATCGCACCCACCTCCCCGGATGTGCTGGGCTTGGTGCATCATGTGCCTGTGGGTGTAGTAGGGGCCATCGTGCCATGGAATTTTCCGCTGATGATCGGCGCGTGGAAGCTGGCGCCAGCACTGGCGGCCGGTAATTCGGTCGTGTTGAAACCGGCGGAAACCGCGTCGCTGTCGCTGCTCAGACTGGCGCAGATCTGCCTCGATTGCGGGTTGCCGGATGGCGTGCTGAACGTGGTCACGGGCTATGGTCATGTAACAGGCGAAGCGCTGGCCCTGTCGATGGATGTGGATGTGATGGTGTTTACAGGATCGGGGGCCACGGGGCGACGCTTGCTGGAATACTCTGCGCGTTCGAACCTCAAGCGGACCTATCTGGAATTGGGTGGCAAATCGCCCAACATCGTCTTTGCCGATGCGCCGGATCTGGAGCAGGCGGCCAAAGTGTCTGCCATGGGTATTTTCCGAAATGCGGGGCAGGTCTGTGTCGCCGGCTCACGCCTTTTGGTCGAGCGGTCCGTGCATGATGATTTCGTGGCGTCGCTGGCCCGCCATGCTGCGGCGCTCAAGGTGGGCGATCCGCTTGACTTGTCCAGCCAGATCGGAGCGGTCAATTCCGAGCGACAACTGGCGGGCAACCTCGGCTTTGTGGCGGATGCTGTGGCCGAGGGAGGTGAACTGGCGCTGGGTGGCAAGCGTATTCTGCAAGATACCGGCGGCACCTATATGGCACCCACGATCGTCACGCATGTGCAACCCCATCACCGTCTGGCACGGCAAGAGGTTTTTGGCCCGGTTCTGGCCGTGACCCCCTTTGATACCGAAGCAGACGCGCTTCGGATCGCCAATGACAGCGACTATGGCCTTGCCTCTGCTGTCTGGACCTCGAACCTGTCGCGCGCACACCGGATGATAGCGGGCCTGCGCGCGGGCCTTGTCCATGTGAACACCTATAGGGGGTCCGACAATACCGTGCCGCTGGGCGGGGTAAAGCAATCCGGCAATGGGCATGACAAATCGCTGCATGCGCTGGACAAGTATTACGACCTCAAGACAGCCTGGATCCAGCTATGACCGAGACCCTGCAAGAGCGCCGCGCCCGCGTTCTTGGGCCGAATATGTCGACGTTCTATGAAGAGCCTGTTCATCTTGTACGCGGCCTTGGCACAAGGCTCTGGGATGCGGCGGGGCGCGAGTATCTGGATTGCTATAACAATGTCCCTCATGTGGGCCATTGTCACCCGAAAGTGGTCGCGGCGATCTGCGCACAGGCCGGGACGCTGAACACGCACACCCGCTATCTTCACGAGGGGATAGTGGATTATGTCGAGGCGCTGACCGCCACAGTGGATGCGCCTTTTGACACAGCGCTGCTAACTTGCACCGGGTCCGAGGCCAATGACGTCGCGCTGCGGATGGCGCAGGCTTTGACCGGCAAAACCGGGGTCATTGCCACGGATCACACCTATCACGGCAATACCAGTGCGGTGCATCAACTCAGCCGCACAAATCCGCCGCCGGGGGGCTATGACAGCAACGTGGGTTTCGTGCCCGCTCCCGACAGCTATCGCCCGCTGGGCGGTATCGCAGGGATGGCCCATGCCCATGCCTTCGCTGCCGAAGTGCAGGAACAGATCGACATGCTGGAGGCATCAGAGCACGGATTCTCCACGCTGATTCTGTGCCCTTTCTTTGCCAATGAGGGTTTTCCCGACCTGCCCCAAGGCTGGCTTGATCCTACGGTCGAGGTGGTCCGCCGCGCAGGTGGCGTGATCATCGCGGACGAGGTGCAACCCGGCTTTGGAAGATTGGGCACGCATTTCTGGGGTCACCAGAAGATTGGCTTTACCCCCGATATCATCACCATCGGCAAACCCATGGCAAATGGGCACCCTGTTGCGGCTGTCATCGCACCGTGCGACACGATGTATGCGTTTCGCAGCCGGTTCCGGTATTTCAACACCTTTGGCGGCAACCCTGTCTCTTGCGCAGCAGCGATGGCGACGTTGAATGTGGTTCAGGACGAAGGATTGATGGAGAACGCGCGCATCGTCGGCAATTACGCCCGCGATGGCCTTCGCGATCTGGCAACACGGCATGCCTGCATCGGAGATGTACGCGGATCGGGGCTGTTTTTCGGGGCCGAAATGGTGCTGGACCATGACAGCAAAGCGCCTGCAACCGCTTTTACCAAGCGTGTGGCCAACGGGATGCGGGAGCATGGCGTGCTGCTGAACTTCCTTGGTATCCATTACAATGTGCTGAAGATTCGCCCACCAATGGTGTTCAGCAAAGCTGACGCGGACCACTTGCTGGACAAGCTGGACACCGTGTTGCGCGACACCCCGATGGAGGCGTAATGCAACGGCTCGAAGAACAAGCCGCCCGCCATTGGGGGTTCGCGCCGGATCAGATCCGTATGGCCGCACAACGCGAGAATATCGTCTGGCGCGCCGAGGACGCAAGCGGCGCCTATGCGCTTCGGCTGCACCGTCAGGGATATCGCAGCCATGCCGCGTTGATGTCGGAACTCCACTGGATGGACGCTTTGGTGCAGGGCGGATTATCCGTGCCGCGCCCCGTGCCGTCATGTAACGGCAGGCTGGTGGAACAGGTGGAGGGTACGCTGGTCGATGTTCTGACATGGTTGCCGGGCCAACCGATTGGCGTGCAAGGCCAGCTTGACGTGACAGACCGCACAGGCCTTTGCCGCGATCTGGGGCAGTTGCTGGCACGTATGCATGCGATCAGCGACACATGGACGCCGCCACAGGGCTTTTCGCGCCCCGTATGGGACAGTGCAGGGCTGCTCGGGGACAGCCCGGTCTGGGGGCCGTTCTGGGACAATCCGGGGCTGGGACCTGACCAGCGCGTCACCTTGCTGGCTGTTCGCGACCTCGCGCGGTTGCATCTGTCACAGATAGAGCAACATCTTGATGTCGGCCTGATCCATGCCGACGCCCTGTCCGAAAATATCCTCATCCATGACGGCACTCTCTCGCTGATCGATTTCGATGATGGCGGCTGGGGCTTTCGCGATTTCGACCTCGCGACTTTCCTGATGCGGTTCCTTCCCGCGCCGGATTATAGCGACCTGCGTGCCGCCCTTCTGGACGGTTATGCCACGCGCCGCAGGGTTGATCCGACCACACTGGATCTGTTGATCCTGTTGCGCGCGCTGACCTATCCCGGCTGGATCATCCCGCGCATCCATGAACCCGGAGGGGTGGAAAGATCCGCCCGCGCTATCCGGACAGCCCTGCCTTTGGCAGAGGCCTATCTTGCCACCCATTAGGATCAGGAGGCCCGCATGACCCATACACCCGACAAGACCATCCTTGTGGTTGGCACCTATGACACCAAGGATGATGAATTGTCCTATCTGGCGGCGCGCATCCGCGCCCAAGGGGGTGGTGTGCTGTCAATGGATGTCTCGGTTCTGGGCGATCCGAAATCGCCCTGCGATATTTCCAAGCATCAGGTGGCCGAGGCTGCCGACAGTTCGATCCAGACCGCCATCGACAGCGGCGACGAGAATGTAGCGATGCAGATCATGGCGCGGGGAGCAGCAAAATTGGCGCGCAACCTGCATGCCTCTGGACGGATTGACGGGGTGATCGTGCTGGGTGGCACGATGGGCACCGATCTGGCGCTTGATCTCTGCGCGGCTCTTCCTTTGGGTGTGCCTAAATATGTGGTTTCGACCGTGAGCTTTTCCACCATGCTGCCGCCGGAACGGATCGCGGCGGATATCCAGATGATCCTCTGGGCGGGTGGGCTTTACGGGCTGAACTCGGTTTGCAAATCGTCACTCAGTCAGGCGGCAGGTGCCGTGCTGGGTGCCGCACGCGCGGTCGAGCCGCCACGCCGCGACCGGCCGCTGATCGGCATGACCAGTTTCGGCAAGACGATCCTGCATTACATGGTCCATCTGAAACCGGCGCTCGAGGCACGCGGGTTCGAGGTGGCGGTGTTCCACGCCACCGGCATGGGTGGTCGGGCGTTTGAATCGCTGGCATCCGAAGGGGCCTTTGCCTGCGTGATGGATTTTGCCACACAGGAAATCGTCAACCACCATATGGGATCGGGCATTTCCGCCGGCGCCGACCGGATGACCAATGCGGGATTGCGTGGTATCCCGCAGATCGTGGCTCCGGCCTGCTATGATCTGGTCGATCTCATCGCATGGCAACCGATCCCGCAACGGCTGCAGGGTCGTCCCACGCATGAGCACAACCGCCTGCTGACCTCAACCGTTCTTACCACCGAAGAGCGGCGCGAGATCGCCACGCTCTACGCCGCAAAACTCGCCACCGCCACAGGTCCGACCGCGTTCATTCTGCCGCGCGGAGGATGCAACGAATGGGATCGCCCCGAAGGACCACTGCACGACGCAGGTGGGCTGGCAGCATTTTGCGATGAGATGGCTATCGTCATCCCCACCAACACCACGCTGCATCAACTGGACTGCCATATCAACGACGCAGGCTTTACCGAAAAAGTACTCGAGATTTTCGACGACTGGACGGCGCGCGGTATCATCAAGCCGTAAACGTCGTTTCTTCTTGCTGCAAGTATCCCGGGGGAGGCGGCGAACGCAGTTCGACGCTGGGGGCAGAGCCCCCGTCGCTCAGCGTTGCGGCTTGCGTTCCAGCGCATCCAATTCGTTCAGCAGGTCCAGCAGCGCATCCAGCTTGTCCTCGCCAAAGCTTTCGCGAAGCCACGCGTTCAGGCGCTGGCTTTCTTTCAGGTTATCCGCGATCAACTGTCGTCCCGCTGCCGAAATCGACACCAACTGGCGCCGCCGGTCTGTCGGATGCCCTTCGCGGCTGATCAGCCCTTTGGCGGTCAGGGTTTGCAATATGCGTGTCAGGCTGGGCATCAGCAGGCAAGAGCGGTCTGCGATCTCGGTCGGATCAAGCGTGCCACGTTCTGCCAGCACCCGCAGGACACGCCATTGCTGTTCTGTCACGCCGACATCCGCCAACATGGCGCGGATCGGGCCCATCACCTTTTCACGGGCGCGCAAAAGCGCGATGGGAAGGGAGCGGTTTGTTTCGGGGGCTATGTCGCGCAAGATATCCATACCTACTCTTTGCCTGTATTTCGCGCGGCAGGCAACAAGGGGGGTTGACCGCGGCTTCATTTTACTTAACTTGTTAATAATATATCCTAGGGAGGGGTCATGCCACACATCAGTATCGACTATTCGCCCAATCTTGAGGCAGATATAGAAATCGCCGGTCTGTGTGATGCGTTGCGCCGCGCCGCCATTGAAACAGGGCAGTTTCCGGTCGCTGGCGTCCGCGTGCGGGCTTTCGCAGCCACCCATGTCAGCATTGCCGATGGCAACCCCGATCACGGCTATATCGACATTTCGGTCCGCCTGCGCGGCGGGCGGGACCTGCCGACACGGGAACGCGCCACTGCCCATATTTTTGCCGCTGCAGAGGCCTTTGTCGCGCCGCTGATGGCGCGCCGCTCGCTCGCCCTGTCGATGGAGATGCGTGATATCGATCCAGCCCTATCGCCCAAATCAGGCTCAGTCCGCAACTATCTGGACAACACCGATCCACAAGCACCGAAAGGCTGACCCCATGTCCGAGACAACAGCGCTGGATGCCAACCTTGCCAAGCTCAGGCCCGTTCTGGACCGGATTGCCGCCTCGGGCGTGATGAACCGGATCGGGGGGCGAGACTGCGCCGCCTCTGATGGCAGAACTTTCGACAATCACTCACCCGTCGATGAAAGCCTGATCTGTCAGGTGGCGCGCGGCACCGCCGCCGATATCGACGCAGCCGCCCGCGCGGCCAAGGCAGCTTTCCCGGCTTGGCGGGATCTGGAGGCAACGCAGCGCAAGAAGATTCTGCACAAAATCGCAGACGGGATCGTCGCTCGGGCCGAGGAAATCGCGCTGGCCGAGTGTTGGGATACGGGCCAGGCGCTGCGGTTCATGTCCAAAGCCGCGCTGCGCGGGGCGGAAAATTTCCGCTTCTTTGCCGATAAGGCCCTGTCCGCACGGGACGGGCAGCATCTGCCCTCGCCCACGCTGATGAACATCACCACCCGCGTGCCGATTGGCCCTGTGGGAGTGATCACGCCGTGGAATACGCCGTTCATGCTGTCCACATGGAAAATTGCGCCAGCCTTGGCAGCGGGTTGCACAGTGGTGCACAAACCGGCCGAGTTCAGCCCAGTCACCGCCCGTATCCTGATGGAGATCGCCGAGGACGCGGGCCTGCCGCCGGGCGTGTGGAATCTTGTCAACGGGTTGGGCGAGGAAGCTGGCCGCGCCCTGACCGAACATCCCGACATCAAGGCGATCGCTTTTGTGGGCGAGTCCAGAACCGGCTCTATGATCATGAAACAGGGGGCAGACACCCTCAAACGCGTGCATTTCGAGTTGGGGGGCAAGAATCCGGTTATCGTCTTCGACGATGCCAATCTGGATCGTGCGTTGGATGCCGCGATCTTCATGATCTATTCGCTGAACGGCGAGCGCTGCACCTCGTCCTCGCGCCTGCTGGTGCAATCGAAGATTGCCGCTGACTTTACCGACAAGCTGACCGACCGGGTCAACCGGATCAAGGTGGGACATCCGCTGGACCCTGCCACAGAAGTGGGGCCGCTGATCCACAAGGTGCATTTCGACAAGGTTTGCAGCTACTTCGACATTGCCCGCAATGATGGCGCAACCATCGCCGCAGGTGGTGCCGCACTCGACCAGCCGGGCCGTTACGTGCGCCCGACCCTTTTCACGCAGGCAACGTCCGGCATGCGGATCGCGCAGGAGGAGATCTTTGGCCCCGTTCTAACCGCGATCCCCTTCGAGACCGAGGCAGAGGCGCTGGAGATTGCCAATGGCGTGGCCTACGGTCTGACCGCCTATGTCTGGACCAATGATCTGACCCGCGCGCTGCGGGTGACCCATGCGCTTGAGGCGGGGATGATCTGGGTGAATTCGGAAAACGTCCGGCACCTGCCGACGCCATTCGGCGGCGTCAAGGCCAGCGGTATCGGGCGCGACGGCGGCGACTGGTCGTTCGATTTCTATATGGAGCAAAAGCATATCGGACTGGCTATCGGCCAGCACCCCATCCCCCGCCTTGGTGCCTGAGAAGGAGAAAGACCATGCCCGTTCCCGCAGCCGTTCTTTACCCGCCCTTCAATATCGTCCGCCTGAGCCACGTAGAATATGGCGTGACCGATCTGGCCGCGTCGCGGGCGTTCTATGTCGACACTCTGGGCCTGCAGGTCACGCATGAGGACAAGGACAGCATCTATTTGCGGGCGATGGAGGAGCGCGGGCATCACTGTATCGCCTTGCGCCAATCTGACAGCGCAAGTGCTCGCGTGCTTGGTTTCAAGCTTTATGACACACCCGATCTGGACAAGGCCGAAGCGTTCTTTCGCGGCAAGGGTCTGCCCGTGGAATGGGTAGAGCGGCCCTTTATGGGGCGCACCTTGCGGACATGCGATCCTTTTGGAGTGCCGCTGGAGTTCTACGTCAATATGGACCGCCTGCCTCCGATCCATCAACAATACAGCCTTTACAAAGGCGTCAAACCGCTGCGGATCGACCATTTCAACATGTTTGCCAGCAACGTGGATGCCAGCGTTGCCTTTTACACCGAATTGGGTTTTCGCACGACCGAGTATACCGAGGATGACAACAGCGGGCGGCTTTGGGCGGCATGGATGCATCGCAAGGGCGGCGTGCATGACGTGGCCTTTACCAACGGCACCGGCCCGCGCTTGCATCACACCGCGTTCTGGGTGCCAACACCTTTGAACATCATCGACCTTCTGGATCTGATGGCGACCATCGGATATGTCGGCAATATCGAGCGCGGACCGGGCCGGCACGGGATTTCAAACGCGTTTTTCCTGTACGTCCGCGACCCTGACGGCCACCGGATCGAGATCTACTGCTCGGATTACCAGACAGTTGATCCGGATCTGGAGCCGATCAAATGGAGCCTGACCGACCCGCAGCGGCAGACCCTCTGGGGCGCGCCCGCACCGCGAAGCTGGTTCGAAGAGGGCAGCCTGTTTGACGGGGCGGGACTGGTGGAATCGGCTTTGAAAGCGCAGCCCATCATCGCACCCTAGATGTGCGTGGACAGCGCAGATTTGAGTATTTGAGGCAAGATGAAGCGAAGGAGAGCAGGATGCGCTTTGCAACGGTAACCACGGGGAGGCAGCAACTTTACGGGGCGGTCATCGCGGACGGGTTCTTGGCCTTGTCGCCAGCGTTTCCGCACTGGCCAAGTCTGCGCGAGGTGATCGCCGCGGGTGGTCTGGGCGCGCTTGAGGCCGCAGCAGCGGGGCGTGCGGCCAGCCATGCGGATGGCAATTTTTCCTTTGATATCCCGATCCCTGCACCGGAAAAGATCATCTGCGTCGGCGTAAACTTTCCCGACCGCAATGCCGAGTACAAGGACGGGCAAGAGGCGCCGCCCAACATGTCGTTGTTTATCCGCTTTGCCCGATCCTTTACCGGACACGGGCGGGCTCTAATCCGGCCACCGGAAACGCCGCAACTGGATTACGAGGGCGAGATAGCCGTGATCATCGGCAAGGGCGGGCGGCGTATCGCGGAAGATCGGGCGCTCGACCATATCGCGGCGCTGACCCTTTGCAACGAGGGCACCTTGCGCGACTGGGTGCGGCACGCGAAGTTCAACGTGACGCAGGGCAAGAACTGGGACCGCTCTGGCGCGATGGGGCCTTGGCTGGTGCCCTTCACGGATCACGCGCAGATCACGGATGTGCATTTGCAGACAAGGGTGAATGGCGAAGTCCGGCAGGACGATCGCACGGGGCGGATGTTGTTTTCTGTGGCGCGGCAGATCGCCTATATCTCGACCTTCACGACCCTCGTGCCCGGCGATATCATCGTGACTGGCACACCGACAGGAGCAGGCGCGCGGTTTGATCCGCCGCGCTATCTGGTGCCGGGCGATGTGATCGAGGTGGAGGCCGCGGGGATCGGCATATTGCGCAACACCGTGGAGGATGAAGCATGAAAGCCGAGGACATCACCGCCGCCGCAGAGGCGCTTTATCAGGCCGAGGAAACAGGCCATCAGACCGGTCTGTTGTCACTGGCCTATCCCGGCATGACGATGGACGATGCCTATGCCGTGCAAAAAGCCCTGATCGCGCGGCGCGCGGCGGCGGGTCGGAAAGTGATCGGCTGGAAGATCGGCCTGACCTCGAAGGCGATGCAGGCGGCGTTGCAGATCGACATACCCGATAGCGGTGTGCTGACGGATGACATGGCCTTTTCCGACGGTGCCACTGTGCCTGCGGGGCGGTTCATCCAGCCGCGGGTCGAGGCAGAGATCGCCTTTGTGATGAGGGGCCCGCTCGCAGGGGAAAACATAACACGCGCGGATGTGCTTGCGGCGACGGATTATGTCGCCCCGGCGCTGGAGATTCTGGATACACGGGTGTTGCGCGTTGATCCGGCCACAGGAAAGACACGCGGGATTGTGGATACGATTTCCGACAATGCCGCCAACGCCGGGATCGTGCTGGGTAAGCAACAACATGCCGTGGATGCGTTTGACCTGCGCTGGGTCGGCGCGATCCTGACCCGTGACGGTGAGGTCGAGGAAACAGGGCTGGGTGCGGGTGTTCTGAACGATCCTGTACAGGCCATCGTATGGCTGGCAAAGCGCATGGCGCTTTATAATCAACGGATCGAGGCGGGACAGGTGATCCTGTCCGGCAGTTTCATCAGACCAGTCGAATGCCCCCCAGGCAGCCGGATCGCCGCAGATTTTGGCCCGTTTGGCAGTGTTTCCGTGACTTTCGGCTGAAAGCCAGATCTGGCTGACGGCTGAATTTCTGATGTCTGGAAGGCTTTGACAGGCAGTCAGGCAGCGGCACCTTCATCCGCATTGCAGAATTTTATCCCGAAAATGGACATTCCGCTGCGTCAGTCAGGGGCAAATCTGTTGACGGATTTCATCAAACATGGAGAGGTGGGCCTCAATCGGGGGGTGTTGGACCTGCAAGCTGCAGGATCTTTGTCCAACGAATCCGAAATCTGTGCGGTCCCTTAAGGAGGAGGGGCGGCAGAGGAACCGACAATAACGGCGTCAAGCCGGGCACCCGGCGCCTAAGCCGGGGCCGCAAAACAGGGAGGATCGCGTGGAGGTTTTGCAACTTCTGATCAGCGGGCTGGCGAATGGCTGTGTTTACGGCCTGATCGCATTGGGCTTTGTTCTGATCTACAAGGCAACAGAGGCTGTGAATTTCGCCCAAGGCGATTTCATGATGCTGGGCGCTTTCGTGACCCTTGGTCTGGTCAACCCCGAATATATGGGCATCCCCTTCTGGCTGGCACTGCCGCTGGTCTTCGTGATCATGGGCGTGCTGGGCTATCTGCTGGATCTGGTCGTTCTGCGCGCGGTATTTGGGCAAAGTCAGGTCGCGGTGATCATCGTGACTATCGCACTGGGTTTCGTGATCCGCTTTGCTGTGGGCGAGATCTGGGGGCATGAGCCGCAATCGTTGCGCTCTCCGCTGGCTTTGGGCGATGTGCGGTTAGGCACGCTGGTGCTGGGTTTGGCCGACGTGGCCGTGATCATCGTTACCGTGATTGTCACGATACTGCTGTGGCAATTCTTCCAGCGGACCAAAATGGGTCTGGCCATGCAAGCCGCCAGCCAGAACCAGATGGCTGCCTATTACATGGGTATCCCCGTCAAGCGTATTCAGGGCATGGTCTGGGCCTTGGCCGGTATCGTGGCCGCAGTTGCAGGTATCCTTTACGCATCCAAGGGTGCTCTGGACCCCAGCGCCGGGTTCATCGGGATCAAGGCTTTTGCCGCAGCCGTGATCGGCGGGTTCGGCAGCTTGCCGGGAGCCCTGCTGGGCGGCCTGATCATCGGTGTGATCGAGCCGTTTGCCGCGCGCTACCTGCCGCCGGGCTGGAGCCAGATCGCGCCCTATGCGCTGCTGATCGCGGTCCTGCTGTTCCGCCCCCATGGCCTGTTCGCGCAGGTCCGAGCGAAGAAGGTATGAACCGATGAAATTCCATTTCAAGACAAATTACGATCAGGACATCCGGTTGTTTCCCGACTGGGGCAACTTCGGTCTTTATGCCGCTTTGCTTGTTCTGGCCCTTTGCCTGCCTTTGCTGATCGATCCGTTCTTTCTGGGTGAGGCGACGAACGTGCTGATCTGGGCCATTGCCGGATTGGGCCTGATGCTGCTGACCGGACAAACCGGACAGGTCAGCCTTGGTCATTCGGCCTTCATGGCGCTGGGCTGCTATTCCTGCGTGCTGATGATCGAAGCGAATGTGCCTTTTGTTGCGGCCTTTCTGCTGTCTGGGATCATCACCGGCATTGTTGGCGGGTTGATCGCTATTCCTGCATTGAAGCTGCACGGCGTGTATCTGGCAATCGCGACATTGGCGTTGGCCATTCTGGCTGACGACATCATCGTGCTGCTGAAGGTCTGGACCGGTGGTGTGAACGGCAAGATGTCCCCGCCGATCAATCTGTTCGGCTATGAAATCAACCGCTGGAACAATCCGGTCGAGTGGTACTACCTGACCCTTGCCGTGGTTCTGATGGTCACCCTGTTCTACCGCAATCTGCTGCGCGCGCCTTTGGGCCGTGCCTTTGCCGCCGTGCGCGACAGCGAGATTTCTGCGCAGGCTATGGGCGTGAATGTCGCGCGAACCAAAACAATCGCCTTTGGCATTTCCTGCGCGATCACCGGGCTGGGCGGCGCGCTGATGGGGCTGTTCGCGGGCGCTTTCAACAATGAAACTTTCAACTTTCTGCTGTCGATCCAGTTGCTGATGATGATTGTCGTAGGCGGGCTTGGCTTTATCCACGGGGCGTTTCTGGGGGCGGCAGTCGTGGCGTTCCTGCCGCAGGTTCTGTCAATGACCACTGACATGTTCGGGCGCGGTGTTGCCATTCCTGGGCTGGAATCAGGCGTGTTCGGTGTCATCCTGATCCTCTTCATCCTGTTTGAACCCATGGGCCTTTACGGTCGTTGGCTCAAGATACGAACATTTCTTGAGCTGTTTCCCTTTGCCCGTAAGGACATGTTCAAACGGCAGAAAAGCTATCTGAAGACGGAGCGGCTGAGATGAGTTTGCTGGAGCTTGACAGCGTCACGCTGAAATTCGGTGGCCTCACGGCGGTCAACAACCTGTCGATGTCGGTCGAGGAAGGGCAGGTTTTTGCGCTGGTCGGACCTAATGGTGCAGGCAAATCGACCGTGTTCAACCTGATTTCGCGCTTTTACACCCCCTTCAGCGGGTCCATCACCTTTGACGGGCAGGACGTGCTGAAACTTGCGCCGCATGATGTGCCCAATATGGGCATTGCGCGGACCTTCCAGAATATCGAACTATTTCATCAGGCGACCGTACTCCAAAACCTTCTGGTGGGGCGGCACCGGCACAGCAAGACCAACCTGGTGGCGCAGATGCTGCATCTGCCATCCGTGCGCGCCGAAGAACGCGCGCATCGTCACGCGGTGGAAGAGGTGATCGACCTGCTGGACCTGCAACCCTATCGCAACAGCCGGATCGCAGGCTTGCCTTATGGTGTGCGCAAGGTTGTGGAACTGGGCCGCGCATTGGCTTCCAAGCCGAGGCTTTTGCTGCTTGATGAGCCCGCATCCGGCCTGTCGGTCGAGGAAACGCAGAACATGCGCTGGTGGATCGACGATATCCGCCGCCATATGAAAATCACGGTGCTGATGGTCGAACATGACATGGGTCTGGTCAGCAAGGTCTGCGACCGTGTTCTGGCATTGGCCAATGGCGCTAAACTGGCCGAAGGCACACCATCGCAGGTTCAATCGCATCCCGAGGTGATCGCGGCTTATCTGGGCACCAATGCGGTCAGCAAAGGGGGGAAAGTCGCATGAGCGATGTTCTTCTGGAAGTCCGCAACCTTGAAACCTTTTACGGTCCGATCATGGCGATCCGGGGCGTCAGTCTTGAGGTACGCAAGGGCTGTGTTGTGACTGTGCTTGGGGCCAATGGCGCGGGCAAGACCACGCTGCTGAAAACCATCTCGGGGATCATGGACCCGGAGAAGGGCAAGATCATTTTTGAAGGCAAGGATATTCAGGGATGGGAGCCGCACCGCGTGGTGCAGGCTGGTATCGTGCATGTACCCGAAGGCCGCGAAGTGTTTCCGCTGCTGACCGTCGAGGAAAATCTTGCGCTGGGGGCCTACACCCGTAACGACCGCGCCGAAATCGCGCGCGACCGTGATCTGGTGTTCAACTACTTTCCTATTCTGGCGGAACGCCGCAGTCAGGAAGCAGGCACCCTGTCCGGCGGGCAGCAGCAGATGCTCGCCATCGGGCGCGGGCTGATGCTGCGACCCAAGATCATGCTGCTGGACGAACCCAGCCTTGGCCTGTCACCGTTGCTGACACAGGAAATCTTTGCGATCCTCAAGCGCCTCAATAAGGACGAAGGCGTGACCATGATGCTGGTCGAGCAGAACGCCGCCGTGGCCCTTGATCTGGCTGATGATGGCTATGTGATGGAACTTGGGCGCATTGTGATGTCCGGCACGGCTGACCGTCTGGCATCATCCGAAGATATCCAGAGTTTCTATCTGGGCCATGACACCGAAGGCGCACGCGGCGAACGCCGCTGGAAGCGCAAGAAGACATGGAGGTAAGCCAATGACCAAGCACGACCCCATCCTGCCGCAAGAAGTGGTAAACGGCGTATCGCTGAACGCGACGCCGGGACAGCGGCCGCTGGCAATTGACGGCTGCACCACCCTGCCCGCCCTGTTTCAGTCGCGATGCACCACGCAAGGCAACCGCACGGCGCACCGGGAAAAGGATCTGGGCATCTGGAAAGCCTATAGCTGGACTGACTACTGGGATCATGCCCGTCTGATCGGGCTTGGCCTGTTGCGCCTTGGCCTGCAACGCGGCCGTGTCGTGTCGATCCTGTCAGAGGATCGCAAGGAATGGCTTTACGCCGATATGGGCATCCAATGCGTGGGCGGTATATCCTCGGGCGTGTATACGACCGACAGCGCCAGCCAGTTGGCCTATATCCTGACCGATAGTGACACCCAGTTCCTGATCGTCGAGAACGAGGAACAACTCGACAAGTTTCTCGATATCCCTGATGGCGCACCCGGTGTGGAAAAGGTGATCATCCTCGAGGATGAAGGCCTGCACGATCTGGAGGGCGACCGTTACGTCTTTCTTCCCCAGCTTTACGAATTGGGACACCTGCATCTGTCAGAGCACCCGAATCTGTTCGAGGCCGAGATCGAGAAGACCAAGGCAGGCGATATCGCCCTGCTGATCTATACGTCAGGAACCACCGGCGCGCCCAAAGGTGCGATGTTGAGCCATGAAAACATCATGGCAGCAGTCGAGGGGGGCATCCGCGCCCTGCCTACTGACTACAGCGCCGAGCAGCTGTGTTTCCTGCCACTGTGCCATATTCTGGAGCGAGACAGCTCTATCTATTTCCCGCTGGCCGTACGCTCGACCGTGAATTTTGCCGAAAGCCCTGAAACCGTGTTCGACAATCTGCGTGAAGTCAGCCCGCATGTCTTTACCGCCGTGCCACGCGTCTGGGAAAAGGTCTATTCCCGCGTGACCGTCCTGTCGATGGAAGCAACAGGCTTTGGCAAGTTGGCGTTCAAAGCCTCGCTTGGGGTCGGCATGAAACGCGCCGAACTGATGCAGGCAGGCAAGCCAGTACCTTTGACGACCAAGGCAGGCTACTGGCTGGCCGACAAGCTGGTGTTCCGCAACCTGCGCCAGATGCTGGGTCTGGACCGCCTGCGGCAGGGAACTTCGGGGGCCGCTCCGATCAGCCCTGCACTGCTGAACTGGTACCGCGCCATCGGTGTGCCGCTGCTGGAGGGCTACGGCATGACCGAAAACGCTGGTCTGGCGACGGTCAATTCCGAGGAGGCGAACCGCCCCGGCAGCGTGGGTCGCGCCGTGCCCGGCGTAAAGCTGCGTATTGCCGAAGATGGCGAGATCCAGACTTTGGGTTTAAACAACTTCATGGGCTATTGGCGCAACAACGAAAAAACCGCCGAGACCTATAGCGATGACGGCTGGCTGCGGACGGGCGATATCGGCAAGATCGACGAAGACGGATTTCTGACCATCACGGGCCGCCTGAAAGACATCATCATCACGGCAGGCGGCAAGAACATCACGCCTGCCGAACTGGAAAGCCGTTTGAAGTTCAGCCACTACATCTCGGACGCGGTGGTGATCGGCGACAAGCGCAAATTCCTGACCTGCCTGATCATGATCGATCAGGAAAACGTCGAGAAATACGCACAGGACAACAAGGTGCCGTTCTCGGATTTCGCCTCGCTCTGCCGCGCAGAGCCGGTGGTGGATCTGATCCGCGCCGAAGTGGATCAGGTGAACAAGGAATTCGCCCGCGTGGAACAGATCAAGGATTTCCGCCTGATCGACGTTCTGCTGACGGCGGAAGACGAAGAGCTGACGGCCACAATGAAACTGCGCCGCGGTTTTGTCGAGAAACGCCACAAGGCGCTGATTGACGACATGTACAAATAAGCCTCAATATCGGGGTGTTTCTGGGAGGAGACCAAACATGAGTAAAGTTATCAAATCGCTGTTCGCCGGTGCCGTGGCACTGGGCATGGCCCAAGCCGCTGTGGCGCAAATACAAGGCGTCAGCGATACACAAGTCGTGATCGGATCGGTCAACGATCTGTCCGGCATTTTTGCCGCAGTGGGCGTGCCAGCAGTCAATGGCGCGAACCTGAAATTCGATGAGGTGAACGCAGCGGGTGGCATACATGGGCGCCAGATCCGTTTCGTTGTCGAGGATCACCAGTACCAACTGCCCCGCTCGACGCAGGCCTATAACAAGCTGATTAACCGCGATCAGGTTTTTGCCAACATCCTGAGCCTTGGCACGCCGCATAACCTCGCAGGTTTCCAGTTGATGGACCCCAATGGTATTTTCAACATCAACCCGCTGACCGCAGCGCGCGAAATGCTGCAAGAACCGGTCGAGAACAAGTTTACCGGCTTTTCCAGCTACTATGACCAGACAGTCGCAGGCATGCGTTACCTAGCCTCTGAATATGGTCTGACCAAGGTCTGCACTATGTATCTGCCGACCGATTTCGGTCTGGAGATCTCGGAAGCGACCAAGGAGCAGGCCGAATCTTTGGGCATGACCTTCGTGTCAGAAACCACACACAAGCCGGATGAACAGGATTTCGTGGGCGCCGTGCAGAAACTGCGCTCGGATGGCTGCGAGGTCGTGACCATGGCGCTGGGTGTGCGCGCAGGTATCACCATCGTCGGCACCGCAAAACAGCTTGGCTGGACGGACGTGAAGTTTCTGGCAACTTCGGCAGGGTTCCTTGAAGCCGTAGCCGCTGTGCCGGGTGGCGTGACTGATGGTCTTTATGCTGCTGCGGGCTGGGTCGATCTTCAGGCACGCCGTGAGGATGAGGCCCCTGCCAAGTTCATCGCGGAATATGAGGCCGCCTTCGGTCAACCAGCAACAGGCTTTGCCATGCTGGGCTATAACGCTGCTGAAACCGTCGTAATGGCACTGGAAGCTGCAGGTCCGGACCTGACGCGCGAAACTTTCCTCGCGGCGATGGAAAGCATCGAATATTACAGCGATCTTTTGGACACACAGATGAAGTACACAGCTGAAAACCATCAGGGTGCCAATGACATCACGATCTCTGTGGTGGAAAACGGCTTCTGGAAACTGGTTGGCCGCGAGTAATATGATATCTTATTGATATCAAAAAAGGAGCGCTTCGGCGCCCCTTTTGCGTTACTGATCGGTCAAACGAACAAATCGTCCAGTTCCGCGTAATCCGGCAGTGTCCGGTCGATCTGCCGCCCTCCCCGTATCGCAATCCGGTCGGATTGCGGGCGCGAGAAAAGCTCTGACCAGTCACGTGCACGGGTGATCACCAGATCGGCAGGCGCACCGGGCGCCAGCGATGGCGCGGCAAAACCGCAGGCGCGGGCTGGATTGCCAAGGAAGGCCTGCACCCAGTCGGGGTCGGAATGATCCAGATGCCCGATCCGCGTCGCCTCACGCATCACTTCCAGCATATCCAGATCGCCATAAGCATAGAACGGATCGCGGGTGTTGTCGGATGCAAAACTGACATTGATCCCGCGCGCTTTCATCTCGTGCACCACCGTCAGGCCTCGCCAACGCGGGGTCCGGCCCGGTTGCCGCGCTTGCAGATAGAGATTGCACATCGGCAGCGACACAATGTTAAGCCCCGCCTTCGCCACCAGATCGAGCGTGCGGTCACATTCGGCCACGTCCTGTACTGCCAGCGAACAGCAATGGCCTACTGTAACCGGCGCGTCAAATCCGGTCTCGATCTGTAGAGCGTCAACCACTTTGT
>Ga0163216_100721_pt1 | contig 37924 bp, 36 predicted proteins | sample SynspAceP_FD_167610 | JGI IMG/M metagenome (GOLD analysis project Ga0163216, IMG submission 167610) | Saline lake microbial communities from Ace Lake in Antarctica - Synechococcus sp. Ace-P (Illumina Assembly) | ecosystem: Environmental > Aquatic > Non-marine Saline and Alkaline > Saline ...
TATCATCCGAGGGCGCGAGGTATTGGACCACCATGCCGGGCGGCACCACAAAGCCGTCACCCGCATGCAGTACTCGGTCTTCATGGCCGTCAGCGTGCAGGGTCATGCTGCCGTCCATCACGAATGTGAAATGGATGTCGGCGTCATGGGTGAAGGGTCGCGTATCGCCCTGCGCGCGGCGTACCACCTGAATGCCCGCCACGCCCTTGGTGCCTGCGCAAATGCCGGTGTCGCGCGCGGTAAAGCCGGGCACGGCGAACGGAGCCCACGTGGCGCGGTCCTTGATGTGGTGGACAAACGTTTGGCCATCCCATTCACGGGCCGGATCGCCCTTGCCGTTGGGCAGGGTGAAGTTGTGGTCGATGGTGGTCACATGCTCGGCCGGGACGCCGATCTCGATCACCTCGATGTTGGGTGAGGCTTCGACCACGCGGTGACGGATGCCCGGGGGCTGGGTCACGCAATCGCCTGCGTGCAGGCGGATCATGTCACCCTGATCCTCATAGAGAACATCAACCCAGCCGCGGTAGCAAAATATCAGCTGGAAGCCGACGGTATGGTAATGCACCATATCCGGCACCGGACCGCCATCGGGGATGCGGATGTGGCTGGCGATGATAGACCCGCCCAGCCGCGAGGGGATCAGATCACGGTAGTGCATGCCCGCACGGCCAATCACCCAAGGGGCCTCGTCTGCCAGCCTGCGCACGGCGAATTCGTGCCGCGGTGTGATATGTTCTACATGCGGCGTCAGCGGCACGATGGACACACGGGTGCCGTTGGGTGCGGTCAGCTCCGTCTCTCCGCCCGCAAAACCTGCCACGTCGTCGGTCAGGATGCGCAAATGGCCCGCAGGCACATCCGCGCCCTTCTCGATCCGCAGGCGCAGGCCGTGGCCGGAAAAGCTGGCGACGGAGGGATCATCGGCGGGAAAGATATTCTCCAGCCGCATGCCCAGCGTTTTGGTAAAAAACGGCAGGTCATCGCGCAGCTCGGTTGTGGGGAGCAGGAATTCAGCGAGGATGGGTGTGTCGGTCATTGGTTGGCCCTTTGGCAATGTCTTGCCAAAAGGTGCCAGCTTTTGCGTCAGGTCTCAATCCGCAAAGGTCAGGCGCGGCATCGTGCGCGCCTGACCTACGTAACGCTTAGAGGCTCGCGTCGAGCGCGGCGAGGATCGCGTCACCCATCTCGGAGGTCGAGATCGGCGTGCCGCCTTCCTCGCCCATCAGATCAGCCGTGCGCGCGCCATCGGCCAGCACTTTTTCTATGGCGTTCTCCAGCCGTGCGGCTTCATCCCCCTGATCGAAGGAATAGCGCAGCGCCATTGCAAAGCTCAGGATGCAGGCGATCGGATTTGCCTTGCCTTGGCCCGCGATATCGGGAGCGGAGCCGTGCACGGGCTCATAGAGCGCTTTGGGACGGCCGTCAGCGTTGGGCGCACCCAGAGAGGCGGAGGGCAACATGCCCAGCGATCCGGTCAGCATCGCGGCGCAATCGCTCAGAATATCACCGAACAGGTTGTCCGTGACAATCACGTCGAATTGCTTGGGGGCCCGCACCAGCTGCATCGCACCGTTGTCCGCATACATGTGGGTCAACTCGACATCAGGGTAATCTTCGTCGTGCACTTTCTGCACCACTTCGCGCCACAGGATGCCGCTCTCCATCACGTTGGCTTTTTCCATCGAGCAGACTTTGTTGCCACGGCGACGGGCCAGCTCGAATGCCGAACGGGCGACGCGGTCGATCTCGCTCTCGGTGTAGCGCTGGGTGTTGATACCGACGCGCTCGTTGCCTTCTTCGAAGATCCCGCGCGGCTCGCCGAAGTAGACGCCGGAGGTCAGCTCGCGCACGATCATGATATCAAGACCGGCGACGATATCTTTCTTGAGCGAGGAGAAATCGGCCAGCGCGTCAAAGCACTGCGCGGGGCGCAGGTTGGAGAACAGGTCCATCTCCTTGCGCAGGCGCAGCAGGCCGCGCTCGGGCTTCACGCTGAAATCGAGATTGTCGTATTTCGGGCCGCCCACGGCGCCCAGCAGAACTGCGTCCACCTCCAGCGCGCGCGCCATCGTGTCGTCATGCAGCGGTGTGCCGTGTTTGTCATAGGCCGCACCGCCCACCAGATCATGCTCGACGTCAAAGGCCAGATCGCGCTTGGCGCCGAACCAATCGATGATACGGGTGACCTGGCCCATAACCTCGGGGCCGATGCCGTCACCGGCGAGGATCAAAAGGGTGGGGTTTGCCATGCGAGATGCTCCTGAAATTGGTTCAAGCTGGCGTAGCGCGCGGGGCGCAGGGCGTCAAGGATCGGGGCGTTCGATGTCCATCCACAACAGGCTGTGTCGGCTGACGGTTGGGGCCGCAATCATGCCGTGGTCCAGCACGCGCCACTCCGCCGACGGCAGCAGGTAATCCACCCGCAGATCACCCGGTACCGGACTATCGAAATTTGCGGTGGGAGAGGCGTCAAAGGGGTTTTGCAGGCGCGGATGGTCGAGTAGCGCAGTGATCGCCTGAGGCCGTCCGCCGCCGCGCTCAGGGTCGGTGTTGGCGGTGCCTGCCAGCACAAAGGGCGGGCCGGAGGTATCCCGCGCCAGATAGTCGAGCCAGAAGGCGACCTCGTCATGGTTGCGACGGCCATTGCGGTCCTCTGGCCCGTCGTAAACCGGCGGTGTGGCATGAAAGGTCATCAGGCGCAGCGTACCAGAGTCGGGCGTGACAACCGGCACCACCCAATGCCCGCGTGAGGACAGCCGATGTGCGGCAAAGACTTCTGTCCCGCCGAACGGGCCACCATCTGCCATCGGGTAGATGTGGCCGCTCAGGTCGCGCCACAGCATCGGGGTGTAATCCTCGACCGCGCCGAGTTGGATGGGAAAACGCGACAGCACGGCCATGCCGCCCATCCCGTTGAAGCGGCCATAGCCGTGGGCGTCATCCGCATCACCCAGCCTGCCGTTGCCATTCAGGTCCAGCCCGCTGGCCTGTCCGGCATTGGGCGCGCTGGCAAAGCTGTAGGGATAGACCAGGCCTGCAGCGCCGAGGTCTTTGACCAGCGCGGCCAGAGCCGCATTCCGAAGGTCAAAATCAATGCCCTGAAGGGCAATAACATCGGGCCGCACATCCAGCATCAGCTGCCGGAAGGCATTCACCTGAGTATCCTCACCGCGCAGGATATCACGCAATAACAGGCCGGGTCCCTTGCGCGACAGCTCGGTGTTAAAGGTGGCGATGCGCAAGGATTGGGCGCTAATCGGGGCGGCGGCGCATGTCAGAGCGACTGCCGCTGCAACACACCACCGGATCAGGCGGGTTGGAATTCGTCGCGCTGCTCTGCGTAGGCGCGCTTGCGTTTCTCTTCGATCATAACGGCGATCTTGCCCATGGCGATGCCGCGCATGATGATGCTTGCTGGAAGAAAGGCCCATGCTGCGATTGTCCAGATCAGGGTTTGAGGTTGATGCAATGTGATTGGTTCGATCATGTCAGCCGCCAGTTTGACCACGGCGGGTAATAGGAAGGGCAGTAGAAAACCCAAGGCGATGTTGATTCGTGCATCCCTCTGCAACCGCTCCAGCACATCGCCACCAGCAGTGGGATCAAAGAGTGGCAGGTTCACCCAGACATTGAACGCACCCGAACGTACAGGCCAGTTCAGGATACGTACAAGGACTACGAAGGCAGTCATTGCGACCAGCGATACGATATACGCGGTCCCCGCAGCGGTGCGCACAAATCTTACGGTTTCGGCAGAGGCATCGGGCGGCAGCATCAGAACGACCATCCGAACGGGGGAGTAGGGGAAATCCATCGCATTCCCGACGATAGTGCCGATGGCGGTCACTGCCATGGTCATCGAGGTCGGATCGGTCATACCGCGCAGGATCACGCTCAGCAAAAAGACAGTCCCGAAAAGAGAGGCAAACCGTAGCCGGTTGAACGGGGCGGCCTCGCGGAACTCGACAATGCTTGGGAAAACCGAGTTGTATTCCACAAACGTCAGCGCACCTGCCAACAGCGCCACAAGCAGAATGAATGGCGTAGAATCATTGCCAAGACCCGGCAGCAAAAGCGCCGGCGTCAAGATCATAGTCGATACTAAAAGCCCGCGCGCCGCAGCGCTGGTCATGCGTACTATCAAAACTCTATCCCTTCAAACTGGTCCGCCGCGGTTTCCGCGTGCTTGTCCCAACTTGATGCCTCCGGGTTGAGAAGGCCTGCCTCATTGTTGTCACAATCGTGCCTTCTTTCGCCTTAGTTCTCAAGCCTATTGCATCAGTTGACCTTGGGGTGCGGGCGTTTTGAAGGAGGGGGTGGTGCGTTCTTGCATCATTTTGGCGGCGCAAATGAGGCAATCGCTATATCTTGTGGGCGCAGCATGTGCGCCCACAAGGAAATCCATTCAAGTTCTAGTAAGACTTAAATAAAAGTTAAACCCAGGGACGACTTTGCGCGGCCGTGGCTTCAAAGCTGTCGATTGAGGCGGCCTTTTCCATGGTCAGGCCGATATCGTCGAGACCGTTCATCAGGCAATGCTTTTTGAACGGGTCTACGTCGAAGGTGAATACGTCACCGTCAGACGAGGTGATGGTCTGGTTTTCCAGATCAATCTCGATCCGCGCGTTGGCGCCCTTTTCGGCGTCTTTCATCAGCAGATCGACCTGTTCCTGCGGCAGGACAATCGGCAGGATACCGTTCTTGAAGCAGTTGCTGTAGAAGATGTCGGCGTAGGACGGCGCAATCACGCAGGTGATGCCGAAATCCGCGATGGCCCATGGCGCGTGCTCGCGCGAGGAGCCGCAGCCGAAGTTATCGCCCGCCACAAGGATCTGTGCATCGCGGTATTGTGGCTTGTTCAGCACGAAATCGGGGATCTCGTTGCGGTCGTCGTCATAGCGCATTTCGTCAAACAGGTTCACACCGAGGCCGGAGCGCTTGATGGTTTTGAGAAACTGCTTGGGGATGATCATATCGGTGTCGATGTTGATCAGGGGCATGGGTGCGGCGATGCCGCTGAGGGTGGTGAACTTGTTCATTAACAAACTCCTAAATTCGGACCACTAGATGTGGTGTATTTCAAAAGGCTGAGACGCAAGGCCGGAGGGATGCAAACTGTACACCGACCGTACACCGCGCGTACACCGCCGGAGCGGTGTCACGCGCGGCGCGCAGCGCATTACATCAAGTCGCGCACGTCCGTCAGCTTGCCTGTGATGGCCGCCGCCGCCGCCATCGCGGGCGACATCAGGTGCGTGCGTCCGCCGCGGCCCTGACGGCCCTCGAAGTTGCGGTTGGACGTAGCCGCACAGCGCTCGCCGGGGCTCAGCTGGTCGGGGTTCATCGCCAGACACATGGAGCAGCCCGCCAGACGCCATTCAAAACCGGCCTCCTTGAAGATGTCCGCCAAGCCTTCTTCTTCGGCCTGCGCACGCACAAGGCCGGAGCCGGGCACAACCATTGCCCGCATGCCGTCCTTGATTTTCTTGCCTTTCAGGATTGCGGCGGCAGCGCGCAGATCCTCGATCCGGCCATTCGTGCAAGAGCCGATAAAGACGGTATCAATCTCGACATCCGTCAGAGGCGTGCCCGCTGTCAGACCCATATAGTCGAGCGAGCGCTGGGCAGCACCCACCTTGCCGCCCTTGAAGTCGGACGCGGCGGGGACGTTTGCCGTGATCGGCAGCACGTCTTCTGGCGAGGTGCCCCATGTGACCACGGGGGCGATGTCTTCACCCTTCAGGGTGATTACCTTGTCCCAATGCGCATCGTCATCGGAGTAGAGCGTTTTCCACCAGTCCATCGCAGCTTCCCACTGTGCGCCTTTCGGTGCGTGGGGGCGGCCCTTGCAGTATTCAAACGTCTTGTCGTCCGGCGCGATCAGGCCCGCGCGCGCGCCGCCTTCGATGGCCATGTTGCAGACGGTCATGCGCCCTTCCATGGACAGATCGCGTATCGCTTCGCCGCAGTATTCGATCACATAGCCTGTACCGCCGGCGGTGCCTGTGACGCCGATGACGGACAGGGTGATGTCCTTGGCGGTGACACCGGGCAACAGCTTGCCGGTGATCTCGACCTTCATGTTCTTGGACTTTTTCTGGATCAGCGTTTGGGTGGCCAGCACATGCTCGACCTCCGATGTGCCGATGCCATGGGCCAGCGCACCGAATGCGCCATGGGTCGCCGTGTGGCTGTCACCGCAGACGACGGTCATGCCAGGAAGGGTCCAGCCCTGCTCGGGCCCGACGATGTGCACGATTCCCTGGCGCACGTCCGACACGGGATAGTAGTGGATGCCGAAATCCTTGGCGTTCTTGTCGAGTGCCTCGACCTGAATGCGGCTGTCTTCGGTCATGGTTGCAGCGTTGGCACGGTCCAGCGTGGTGGGCACGTTGTGGTCCGGTACGGCGATGGTCTTGTCGGGTGCGCGCACGGTACGGCCCGTCATGCGCAGACCTTCAAAGGCCTGCGGCGAGGTCACTTCGTGTACGAGGTGACGGTCGATGTAGAGCAGGCAGGTGCCGTCATCGGCCTCATGGGCGACATGGGCATCCCAGATTTTATCGTAAAGCGTTTTGGGGGACATAGGGTCCTCTCCCTTGGATAATGTTTAAATCGTATCGGGTTGGAACGGGCTGCGCGGCGGGGGCAATGCGGATAACGAGGCATGCCTGGCGCAAAGCATGACTATAGTCGGGCCAGCACAGTGTGTGTGGCGCCGAAAAAGCGTTCGCGAAGGCGAGCGCGGTCGGTCTGGTTGAAGACATTATTCATACGCGCCCTAGATACAGCGCAACGCGACACGCCGCAAGGGTTGCGGGGCCTTTCGCTTCATGCGACGCATTTCTAACCGAGGAGATCCCATGCTGGACGCCGCCGACCCATTTGCAGAGTTTCTGATCACGCTTCAGGCGCTTTGGGCGAATGTGATCGGCTTTGTTTCCGATCTGGCCGAACCCGGATGGCGGCGCAATCAGGTGATCATCATCATTGTGGTGGCACTGGTATCCTGGGCGCTGCACACCAGAAGCGGTGTGGCGTTGCAAAGGTGGGTGCGCTCCCGCGAGGGCTGGGAGAAATGGCAACTGCGCGCGGTGGTTCAGATCAAGCGCCGCCTCGGGCTGATATGGTTCTGTGCTATCATGGGGGCCATCTATCTCGTGATGCAGAACATCACATGGCCATCACGCTCCTATCTGATCGGGTTGGCGGGACAGCTGGCCTTTGTCTGGGTTTGTATCGCCTTTGCCGCGCGGCTGGTGCGCAACAGGCCCATGCGCCGGATTGTGACCTGGTCGTTGTGGATTTACGGCACGTTGTATCTGCTAAACGTCTCGGATGATGTGGCGCTGTTTCTGGATGGTTTGGCGCTGGAGGTGGGTGAATTCCGCCTGTCCGTGCTCACCCTGATCACATCCATTGTCGTGATCGGTGTGCTGCTCACGTTGGCGCGCATTGCATCCACCGCCTCGGCCAGCACGATCCGCAGAAACGAAGACATCAGTCCCTCCATGCAGGTGCTGGCGGTCAAGGGCGTGCAGTTGGCAATGTATGGCATCGCGTTCTATCTGGGCGTCAGGGCTGTGGGCATTGACCTGACCGGATTGGCCGTTTTATCCGGTGCTATCGGTGTGGGCCTTGGTTTTGGTTTGCAAAAGGTTGTGTCCAACCTTGTTTCCGGCGTGATCATCTTGCTGGACAAGTCGATCAAGCCGGGCGACGTGATCAGTCTGGGGGAGACCTTCGGCTGGATCCAGACGCTGGGTGCGCGCTATGCCTCGGTGGTGACGCGGGACGGCAAGGAATACCTGATCCCGAACGAAGACCTGATTACCGGACAGGTGGTCAACTGGTCCCATTCCAATGACTTTGTGCGTCTCGACATCTATTTTGGCACTGCCTACGGCGATGACCCGCATGAAGTGCGCAGACTGGCCATCGCTGCTGCTGCCTCGGTGGACCGCGTGCTGAGCCACAAGGCGCCCGTCTGTCATATCGTCGGTTTCGGAGACAGTTCGGTGGATTATATCCTGCGGTTCTGGATCCGCGACCCCACCGGTGGGCTGACCAATATCCGCGGCAATGTCTATCTGGCGCTGTGGGACACGTTCAAAGAGAACCAGATCTCCATCCCGTTCCCGCAGCGCGAGGTGCGTATGCTGGGCGAGGACAAGGGAACATAGGGTGGTGTCACTGTGTTGTCTCTGCGAAGGAGATATACCATGCCACATGAACTGACACTGAAAACCAAAGAACAACTGACGTCCGATACACACCGCTATGTGTTCACCAAGCCGGAGGGCATCGCGTTCAAGCCAGGCCAGGCCACAGAGATGACGCTGATGAAAGACGGCTGGCGCGACGAGGGGCGGCCCTTTACCTTTACCTCCCTGCCGGAGGAGGACGCGCTGGAATTCGTGATCAAAAGCTACCCCGCGCACGACGGCGTGACCGAGCAGCTGGCCAAGCTGGTGCCCGGCGACACGGTCGAGATTGTGGAGCCGTTTGGCGCGATCACGGACCACGGTCCGGGTGTTTTTATCGCCGCTGGCGCGGGAATCACGCCTTTCGTGTCCATTCTGGACAAGCACGCGGCGAAGGGCGCAATGGATTGCACGCTGATTTTCACCAACGCGACAGAGGCCGACATCATTCTGCGCGAGAAGTGGGAAAAGATGGAGGGGCTGAAAACGGTCTTTACCGTCACCGACGATAGTGGCGCAGACGTTGCCGAACAGAAGGTTGATAAAGCGTTCCTGCAAAAGCACTTGGACGATTTCGGCCAGACATTCTACATCTGCGGACCGGAAGGGTTTGTGGACGACGTGCGCGATGCGCTTAAGGATCTGGGTGCGGATGCGGATAAAATCATCACAGAGGACGGCTGGTAATAGCCGGTCTGGCGCCGGTCATTGAATTGTGGCACTTGCGTTGCTAATTTGGGTCATACCCCAGCGCCGGGGGCCCGTCGGCGCGACATAAGGAGGACAATGTCCTGTCTACGCAAACTTTCGCAGCTTCCGCTGCGCTCCACGGTGCGGTCGTAATGACCGGCCAGAAACAAGCCACCAGCGATCTGTTGCTGGAAACCGTTCTTGCGTCGCTGAATGACGACAAGGCGGAAGACATCGTGCAGATCGACCTGCGCGGCAAAACCGAGATTGGCGATTATATGATCGTCTGTTCGGGCCGGTCTACACGTCAGGTCAGTGCAATCTCCGAAAAGCTCGCGCAGCGGGTCAAGGACGAGTACGGCCATGCCGTGCGCATCGAAGGCAAGGATTCAGGCGACTGGGTGCTGATTGATACGGGCGATGTTATCGTCCACGTCTTCCGCCCCGAAGTGCGTGAATTCTACCAACTGGAAAAGATGTGGCTGCCGCAAGTCGACGCTGCGTCCTAAACCTGCGTGAAAGTACATATCTGTACTGTCGGGCGGCTGCGTGCCGGTCCCGAAAAGACGCTGGTTGACGATTATCTGACCAGATTTGACAGAACCGGCCGGGGGCTTTCCCTCGGGCCGGTTTCTGTGTTGGAAGTGGACGACCGCAAAGGTGGCGGCATGGCCGGTGAGGCGGCGCTTTTGCGCCGTGCGTTGCCCGAAGGTGCTGTAATCTGTGCGCTGGATGAACGTGGCACGGTCGAGACATCACCGAAGTTCGCGCAGCGTATTTCGCAGTGGCGCGATGCGGGGCGTAGCGATCTGGCTTTTGTCATTGGGGGCGCGGACGGGATTGATCCCGCGTTGCGGGCGGATGCCGACCATCTGCTGTCCTTTGGCAAGATGGTCTGGCCGCATATGCTGGTCCGCGTGATGCTGGCCGAGCAGCTGTACCGCGCCGCCTCGATTTTATCGGGCGGGCCGTACCACAGGGTTTGAAGGTCCGTTCTAGGGCAGTTTGACGGTTTTCGTGGCCGCAGACCAACCCAGTACGGTGTCACGCGCCTCCACGATGACTTCGCTCACGCCTTCGGGTACTTGGACCCCTGATAGCGAGCGTGTGAACGGTTGCTCGTTCACATGGGGGTGTGCGAGGTCACGCGTGCCCAGCACATTTCCGGCGGGATCCTTGATGCGGAATGCATCTGCGTAATCATCCCATCCCATGTCCGTGTGCTTGACGGTCACGTCAAAGGTATAGGCGCCACCGGTTTTGGACACTTTGACATGGTGAACGGTAGCGGGGTCGGCAAAAGCAGGCGCCGCAGCAAATGCGAGAATCAGAATGGACTTCTTGATCATGGCCTAATTTCCTCAATTCGAAACCGTATCTAATGCTTTAGAGGTCTTGTTCCAATAGGACTCTACGCGATTGTGATGCAAACTCGCGCCGCCAGATTACAAGGAACGTCAGAACCGTTGCGGCGATCAGCACTTCAGGCCCGCCCAGCCATGCGACCGTTGCTAGCCCGAAGTAGATCGCGCGCAGGCCGCGGTTGAAGCTCCGGGCTGCTGCGATGTTCAACTCTGCGGCTTTATGGGCATATTTGGCAATCCCGTCGGTATCGGGCTTGTTCGGTGTCGCGCCCATCATGACAGAGCAATAGCCGAACAACCGGTTTGACCAGACAAATTTCAGGAAAGCGTTGGTCAGGAAAAACACGATCACAAGAAGTTTCAGTTCCCATACGATTGCCGGATCGCTGGCGGTTGTAAGGTCGGCTGCCACGCCTGCCACCTGCTCGGCATTCCCGATCAGCGCCAAGGTGCCCCCGATGGCGATCACACAGGTGGAGGCGAAGAAGGCTGTGCTTTGGCGCAGCGTACCGATGGTTTGCGAATCAAAGATCCGGTTCTCGCGGGCCAGCATCTGGGTCATCCATTCGCGCCGGTAGCTGGCCATGATGCTGGATGTCGAGGGCTTGCGCGCTGAGGAATGCTCGATCCACCAGCCTACAGCGGCCCACAACGTGAAAAGCAGCGCCAGCGCTGCCACGTCGCGTATCTCCAGAAAGGAAAGTGTATCAACCGAGATCATCCGACCTGTTTAGGCGCATGGAGGCCGCGACGCCAGTCAGGAAGCCGTCCTGCCCTTATAAAACAGTCTCTGTTGTAGATTTACCTGCTGTAAATTTCGGGCGTTTAAACATCGTCGGGGAAAGCCGGCGTTTGCCCTAATTGTCTGCCCTTCGGGGTTTGGCTTGTATTAAAGTGAAATTGGTAATATTATTTTACCAAACCGGTTGGCGGTAGTGGAGATTGTCCGATGGAAATGCCTGTCCCTAATCCTCTTGTCCTTGCGCGCAAAGCGCGTGTTGTGGAGCGGCTGTGTGCGGTTCTGCCCCATGATGCCGTGATTCATGAGGAAAGTGAGACGCGCGCCTACGAATGTGACGCGCTCACCGCCTATCGTTGCGCACCCATGGTGGCCGTGTTGCCCTCCAGCACCCAAGAAGTCTCGGACGTGCTGCGCATTTGCCATGAGGAGGGCGTACCTGTGGTGCCGCGCGGGTCCGGTACATCATTGGCCGGTGGCGCGCTGCCCACGGCGGATTGCGTTATTCTGGGTGTGGCCCGCATGAATGATGTGATCGAGACGGATTACGACAACCGCTTTATCCGCGTCCAGACAGGACGCACGAACCTCAGCGTCACAGGCGCAGTGGAGGAGGACGGGTTCTTCTACGCGCCCGACCCCTCCAGCCAGCTGGCTTGTGCGATTGCGGGCAACATCGCGATGAATTCTGGCGGGGCGCATTGTCTGAAATACGGGGTGACCACGAATAACCTGCTGGGTGTGAAAATGGTCATGATGGATGGCGAGGTGGTAGATATCGGCGGCGCGCATCTGGATGCAGGCGGGCTGGATTTGCTGGGCGTGATCTGCGGGTCGGAAGGGCAGTTGGGCGTGGTGACAGAAGCGACATTGCGCATCCTGCACAAACCCGAAGGGGCCCGACCTGTTCTGATGGGTTTTGACGATAATGAGGTCGCGGGCGCCTGTGTGAGCGATATCATCAAGGCGGGGGTACTGCCCGTAGCGATTGAATTCATGGACCGCCCCTGCATCGAGGCGACGGAGGCTTTTGCCCACGCGGGTTATCCGATGTGCGAGGCACTGCTGATCGTCGAAGTCGAGGGATCGGATGCCGAGATTGACCACCAGCTCGCGTTGATCATGGAGATCGCGCGGCGGCATAATCCGGTCGAGCTGCGGCAGAGTAAGTCCGCCGAGGAAAGTGCGGCGATATGGCTTGGCCGGAAATCCGCGTTTGGTGCGATGGGGCAGATCAACGATTATATGTGTCTCGACGGGACGATACCGGTGTCCAGCCTGCCGCATGTGCTGCGCCGGATTGGCGAGTTATCGGACGAATACGGTTTGAAGGTGGGCAATGTGTTCCACGCGGGCGACGGCAACATGCACCCGTTGATCCTGTTCGATGCGAACAAGGAGGGCGATCTGGAGCTGTGCGAGGCGATGGGTGCGGACATCCTCAAGCTCTGCGTCGAGGTTGGCGGCTGTTTGACTGGCGAGCATGGGGTTGGCATTGAAAAGCGCGATCTGATGCATGTGCAATATGCCCCGGCGGATCTGGAGGCGCAGATGGCGGTGAAGGACGTGTTTGATCCGCAATGGTTGCTGAACCCTGCCAAAGTGTTTCCGCTGGATGCATCGGATGCACGTCGTCAGTTGGCGGTTGCGGCGGAATAGAAGTTAGACTTGGGAGGCCGGCCTCCCAAACCCTCCGGGATATTTAGGGCCAAAAGAAATATGAATCTTCCCCAGACAGAGGCCGAGTTGGCCGAGATTATTCGTGGTGCGGACGCGCCTTTTGCCATCCGCGGGGGAGGGACGCGTGGGGTTCAGGTTGCGGGTGAGCCGTTGGGGACTGCTGCGCTGGACGGAATAACGCTTTACGAGCCGGGAGCGATGACGTTGGTTGCGCGGGCGGGTACGCCGGTGGCGCATATTGAGGCGGCTTTGGCGGCGGAGAACCAGCGGCTGGCGTTCGAGCCGATGAATCATTGCGCTTTGCTGGGGGCGCAAGGTACGCCGACGATTGGTGGCGTGATGGCTGCAAATGTCAGCGGGCCAAGACGGATTTCCGTAGGAGCGGCGCGAGATTTTCTGCTGGGTGTGCGGTTTGTCGACGGGATGGGTAACGCCGTGAAGAATGGTGGCCGGGTGATGAAGAACGTCACAGGCTATGATCTGGTCAAACTGATGGCAGGGGCGCATGGAACGCTTGGTGTGCTGAGCGAGGTGTCACTGAAGGTGCTGCCCTGTCCCGAGACGTCCTCGAATCTGGTGTTGCATGGGTTGACCGATGCGGCGGCGGTGGCCGCTTTGGCCAAGGCGCTGGGCAGCCCCTTTGAGGTCACAGCGGCGGCGCATGATCCGGCCGCGAGGGAGACGATGCTGCGGGTCGAGGGGTTTGCACAGTCTGTGCGCTACCGGATCGGGGCGCTGCAAGTTCTGCTGGGTGGCGAGACATCGGTGGAACAAGACGCAAGCGAGCGCTGGCTAGAGTGGCGCGATGTGGCAGGGTTTGCGGCAGTGGATGAGGATATCTGGCGCGTTTCGTGCAAGCCTTCGGATGCGCCTGCATTGGCTGCGCGGTCGGGGGCTGCTGGTGTGCGCTATGACTGGGCGGGCGGATTGATCTGGCTGCGTGTTGCGGCGGGCCATGATCTTCGGGCTGCCTTGGGGCAGTATGACGGGCACGCGACATTGGTACGTGGCACCGGCCAGCCGCGTTTCGAGCCTGAAGCGCCGGGCGTGGCGCGGATCACCTCCGGTCTGCGGGCGCGGTTTGATCCACGCGGGTTGCTTAATCCGGGTCTCATGGGATGAGTTATGTTGTCCTTTTCATAATTGTATTTGTTGGCGGACCGCTTGCTTTCCGGGCGTTGACGCGGGGCGGGCAATCGCCTGCGGCGTTCCGGCGGCTGGCGCTATTCACAGCAATATGTGCGGTTGCGGGATTTACCCTGCGCTATGGGTTTGCGGACCTATGGGGGCGCGACCTGCTGTTGACGGGTGTAGGAATTGCGTTTGTCTGGTGTGGCTGGATCGGCGCGCTTGCCTATGGAGCACAGGCGCTGCGTAGGATGGACCGGCGAGCGCATATGCGCCGCTGGACTGCTGTGATGGGGTCTGTCGGAACAACGATACCGTGGTTCGGTCTGGCCAGTGCCAGCCTGTTGGCCGCTTGAGGGGATAGAACATGCAAACGACGTTTACCGAAGAGCAGCTGGAAGACCCCGGCACCAAACGCGCCAACGAGATCCTGCGCGCCTGTGTTCATTGCGGATTCTGCACGGCGACCTGTCCCACCTATCAGGTTTTGGGAGACGAGCTCGACAGCCCGCGGGGCCGGATCTATCTGATCAAGGATATGCTGGAGAACGAGCGTGAGCCGGACGCAAAGACGGTCAAGCATATTGATCGTTGTCTGAGCTGTCTGGCGTGTATGACAACCTGTCCGTCGGGGGTGCACTACATGCATCTGGTCGATCATGCGCGCGATTACATCGAGCAGCGCTACAAACGTCCGTTTACAGACCGCGCATTACGCTGGGTTCTGGCGCGGATCCTACCTTATCCGATGCGGTTTCGCGTCGCCTTGCTGGGGGCGAAAGTAGGACGGCCCTTTGCACGTCTGATGCCTGACGCCCGCCTGCGCGCGATGCTGGAGATGGCGCCCAAGGTGATCCCTCCGGTCAGCCGTAATGATGATCCGCAGACATTTGCGCCAAAGGCGCCGCGCCGGATGCGCGTTGCGTTGATGACGGGCTGCGCGCAAAAGGCACTGAATACGGACATCAACGATGCGACCATTCGCGTGCTCACCCGGCTGGGTGCCGAAGTGGTGGTGGCCGAGGGTGCCGGGTGCTGCGGTGCACTGACCCATCACATGGGTAAAACAAGCGAGAGCCATGCGACAGCAGCCAAGAATATCCGGGCCTGGACGCGGGAAATGGACGCAGGCGGGCTGGACGCGATTGTGATCAACACCTCCGGTTGTGGCACCACGGTCAAGGACTATGGCCATATGTTCCGCAACGATCCGCTGGCGGCAGATGCCGCGCGGGTGGCGGGGATTGCGCGGGATGTTTCCGAAGTTCTGGTGGAGCTCACCAAGGGCGACTGGCAGACCGATCCCGAATGGGCAGAGGTGACCAAGACTCCGCGCGCCCCTGAGGGCATGGTGGTGGCTTATCATGCGGCCTGTTCCTTGCAACACGGCCAGCAGATAAAGACGCACCCCAAAACCCTTTTGAAAAAGGCGGGCTTTACGATTGTCGAGCCTGCGGATGCGCATCTGTGCTGTGGCTCTGCGGGGACGTATAACCTGATGCAACCGGAGATTTCTGCGCAGCTGAAGGAGCGGAAGGTCAGGACGTTGGAGGCGAAGAACCCCGATGTCATCGCCGCAGGCAACATCGGCTGTATGATGCAGATCGGATCTGCTTCGCAGGTGCCTATCGTTCATTCGGTCGAGTTGCTGGATTGGGCGTGGGGTGGGCCGAAACCACCGGCGCTGGATGGACGACGCGCGCACGGCGATAATATTCCACGACTGCGTTAACCACTTTGCCCTACTTTTGCCTTATCCTGCGGCTATGCCCGAGCATGTAAACTTACTGTTCGGGGGTGTCGATTTGCGGCGATTTTTGGCTTTGACCGTGATTGGATTGTTGCTCACCTCCGGTGCAGTTGCGCAAGATGCGCGACTCAAGCGGTTGGATAACGGCGACGATGCAAAGGCATGGGAGGCTGTCGGCCGGCTGGACATTGACGGCAAGGGGTTTTGTACCGGCGCGCTGATCGCGCCCAAGCTGGTCCTGACGGCAGCCCATTGCATGTTTGATCGCGACACGGGCCAGCGGATTGAAGAAGGCCATATCGAGTTTCTGGCAGGCTGGCGTAATGGCCGTGCCGGTGCCTACCGCGACGTGGCCCGCGTTGTTGTGCATCCTGATTTTGTTTTCCAGAAAACCTTGTCGTCGGACCGTGTGCGCAATGATCTTGCGCTGCTGGAGCTTGAGCAACCCATCCGCAACACCTCGATCAAGCCGTTCCAGACCGCACCGCGTCCGCGTGAGGGGGACCGTGTTGGTGTGGTCAGCTATGCGATGGACCGCGCAGAGGCGCCATCGCTTCAGGAGGTGTGCAAGGTGTTGGCGCAACAAGAAGGCGTGTTGATCACCTCTTGCACGGTTGATTTCGGCTCCAGTGGCGCGCCTATTTTCATTTTCGAAAACGGTGAGGCGCAGATCGTCTCGGTCGTGTCCGCCAAGGCGGAGGTGCGCGGCGATGCTGTGTCGTTGGGCACAGCTCTTGGCCAGCCGCTTGCGGAATTGCAGGCGGAACTGGTGGCTGGCCGCGCGATCTATCTGGGGGCCAAGCAGGGCGAACGGCGCGTGCGCGTGGGCGAGCGCAGCGGCACGGGGGCCAAATTTGTCTCTCCTTAAACTCCTCGTCATTGCTTTGCTCTGGGCCTTGCCAGCCGTCGCGGAGACACCGCTGATTGGCCTCAAGCGGGTCGAGCAGGCTACGCCTTGGAAGGCCGTTGGGCGGCTCGACTCCTCCACCGGTTATTGCACCGCCACCCTGATCGCGCCCGATCTTGTGCTCAGTGCGGCGCATTGCACCTTCGACGCGCAAGGTAAGCCGCTATCGCCCAAGGAACTGACGTTTCGCGCTGGTTTCCGCAGCGGCCACGTAGAGGCAGAGCGGAGTGTCGTGCAGATTGCACGGCCAGATGGCTATGCGCTCAAAGGGGGCAATTGGGTCACGCGGATCGCCAATGATGCCGTTCTGCTGCGTTTGTCCAGTCCTATCGCGCCCCACGTGATTGCTCCTTTCGCGATCGAGCCGCATGCGCTGAGTTCCGGCGAAGTCAGCGTTGTTTCATATGGCCGCGGGCGTGACAGCCTGCCGTCATTGCAGCAGACCTGCGCGGTTTTGCAGAATTATCGCGGGATGATGACGATGAATTGCAACACAACCTTCGGCTCCTCCGGTGCGCCGGTGTTTCGCCGCGATGGGTATAATATCCGTATTGCCTCCATCGTCTCGGGATCTGCCGAGGTGAATGGCAAACGCGTGACGACAGGGGTATCTTTGCCTGTTTTGGTGAGCACGCTGAAGGCCAAGCTGATCGCCGAAGGCGCGCCGCCGCCTGCGCGGCTCAACCGGATCGGCGCGGGCACGCGTACCTCGGGTGGGGCAAAATTCATCCGTCCCGGCGGCTCTTGAATCCCGTAAAACAATACCCACATCAGTTGGGTCAGGATGCCTATTCAGGGTTCTGACAGTGACCCAAACGTGGGGCCTGTCCAATAGCGGAAGGTCCCTGTGAATCGCTCAACTGATGAGGATGAATACATGCGTAACTTTGATTTTGCACCGCTTTACCGCTCAACCGTCGGATTCGACCAGATCGCAAACCTGATGGACCGTGCCCTGAGCAGCGAGACTGCTCAGAACACCTATCCCCCTTATAACATAGAAAAACTGGAAGATGATGCTTACCGCATTTCCATCGCCGTTGCAGGTTTTGCCGATGCGGATCTGAGCGTTGAGGTGCGTGACCGCGCGCTGATCGTCTCGGCGCGCAAGGCGGATGACGATACAGAGAAAACCTATCTGCACCGTGGCATCGCCACCCGTGCGTTCGAACGCCGCTTCCATCTGGCCGACCATGTTGTGGTGACTGGCGCGTCCCATGTCGACGGCATGCTCCACATCGAGATGGAGCGCCAGATGCCTGACGCGCTCAAGCCGCGGCAAATCCAGATCGCTTCCACCTCCCGTGCCATTGGCAAGGACGTGGTGGATGCCGCCGCTGTGAACTGATCACAGCAAGGCGACAGCCCGAGGCCCGGTGTTCCCCCCACCGGGCCTTTTGCATTTTTGGGATAAATAATTTCATCGCCTCATAAATTATAAACCTGTCACCGGCATCTTCCTCATGCGTCACAATGCAGGAGGATTTATGCATATCTGGTCTTGGGTAAGCGGTGCGGTATGTGGGCTCTTTATGACGACAACCCTCTACGCAGGGGCGATAACCCTGCTGGAAACCGGCAGCAGGTCCCGTGCGGCGCTGATCCATCCGGTTGCACCCGCGCCTGCGGTGCAAACAACCCCGCTTGCCCCCGCCAGTCTGTTCATCGGGCGGCAAGGCAGCAGCCTGTTTTCCAGGATCGAGCGTGTGGAGCCGGTGATGGCCAGCACTGGGTCAGGCGGTTTGTCTGGCCGCGCGGTGACTGTGATCCGCGACATTATTCAGCAGGCCGAGTCCAGCCGCGCGGGTTATGACGCAGTGCAACACGGTGCGCGGGTCAAGCCGCCGCGCCTGCCCACGCAGATGACGGTGGCCGAAATCTATCAATGGATTGATGATACGCCGGGCCAGCCTCATGCGATCGGGCGGTACCAGTTCATCCCAAAAACTCTGCGCCGTGTGATGCAAAAGATCGACGCATCGCCCCAGCAGCGGTTTTCCCCCGCCCTACAGGACAGGTTGGCTGACGTGCTTCTGGCAGAAGCGGGGTATCACGAGATCAAGCAGGGCGAACTGACGCGCCGTGCATTCATGAACAATCTGGCAAAGATTTGGGCGGGCCTGCCCAATGATACGGGCCGCTCGCATTATCACGGTCATGCGGGGAACAAGGCGAGTATGACGTGGGCGCGGTTTGATGCGCAGATGGCGCAGGTCTTTACGCAGTAGTCTGTGCCGCCGACCCGATGAGGGCCGGCGGCAGTGTGTCGTTTAAACGGACATGCAGATGTATTTCATCTCCAGATAGTCTTCGATGCCGTGGTGGCTGCCTTCGCGGCCCAGACCGGACTGCTTGACGCCGCCAAAGGGCGCAACCTCGGTCGAGATCAGGCCGGTGTTCACGCCGACGATGCCGTATTCCAGCGCCTCGGCCACTTTGTAGACGCGGCTGAGGTCCTTGGCATAGAAATAGCTGGCCAGACCGAAGATTGTGTCATTCGCCATGGCGATCACGTCATCCTCGGTGTCGAACTTGAACAGCGGTGCAAGGGGGCCAAAGGTCTCTTCCTGCGCGACCATCATATCCTGCGTCACGCCGGTCATGATTGTGGGCGCAAGGAAGTTGCCGTCCATCGCGCCATTCGCACCCAGCACCACCGTGGCGCCTTTGGCTTTTGCATCGTCGATATGCTCTTTCACCTTCTCGCCCGCGGCGGGATTGATCAGCGGTCCCAGATCAACGCCTGCCTCGAACCCGTCACCGACCTTCATCTGGCTCACACGCTCGGTCAGTTTCTTGGCAAAGGCGTCATAGACGCCCGCCTGCACATAGATCCGGTTGGCGCAGACACAGGTCTGGCCGTTGTTGCGGAACTTGCACAGGATCGCGCCTTCGACAGCGGCATCCAGATCGGCGTCGTCAAACACGATGAAGGGGGCATTGCCGCCCAGCTCCATCGAGCACTTCATGACCTGATCGGCGGCCTGCTTCATCAGGATGCGACCCACTTCGGTCGAGCCGGTGAAGGTCAGCTTGCGCACGGCGGGGTTCTCGCAGAATTCCTTGCCGACTTCGGAGGAGGAACTGGACGGCACCACGTTGAACACGCCCGCAGGGATACCGGCACGTTCGGCAAGCACACCCATGACGATGGCGCTCAGCGGAGTCTCGGCGGCGGGGCGCGCGACAAAGGCACAGCCGGCGGCCAGCGCGGGCGCGGCCTTGCGGGTAATCATCGCGTTGGGGAAGTTCCACGGCGTGATCGACGCCGCTACACCGATCGGCTGTTTGATCACGGTAATGCGCTTGTCCCGCTGGTGGCCTGGAATGGTCTCGCCATAGACGCGCTTGGCCTCCTCGCCGAAAAACTCGATGAAGGACGCGCCATAGGCGACCTCGCCCTTGGCTTCAGCCAGCGGCTTGCCCTGCTCGGCGGTCAGGATCGCGCCCAGATCGTCCTGGTTTTCCATCATCAGGTCAAACCACTTGCGCATCACGGCGGCGCGTTCCTTGCCGGTCCATTTGGCCCATTCTTTTTGTGCGGCCTCTGCCTGCGCAATCGCACCGGCCACCTGCGCACGGCTCAGGTTGGCAACTTTGGCCACTACATCGCCGCGCGCGGGGTTTGTCACATCAAACGTGCCGTCCTCGCCGTCGACCCAGTTGCCGCCGATATAAGCACGGGTTTCCAGCAGGCTGGGGTCTTTGAGCATGGATTTCAGGTCGGTAATCGAAGCAGTCATGTGCACTCTCCTTGAATTCGTCTGGGAACCCAAACCAACAATGGGTATGATTGTCCAGTTAACATTGAAAGGTCTGCTGCCATGAAGCTGGATGATGCCTACGCCAATGGCGCCCATATCGAGGGCGCCGATGCCTATCCGCCGCGCTGGCTGGAGGCTGCAAAGACCTTCCGCGACAGCCTTGGCGCGCGCGCGCAGCAGGGCGTGTCCTATGGGCCGTCGCCCCGTCAGTCATTCGATTTTTTCCAACCCGAGGGTGTTGCGCGCGGTACAGTTATCTTTGTCCATGGCGGCTATTGGAAAGCATTTGATGCTTCGTATTGGTCCCACTTTGCGGCGGGTGCGCTGGCGCGCGGCTGGGCGGTGGCGATGCCGTCATATGATCTATGCCCTGACGTACGCATTGCCGACATTACCCGTCAGGTGGCTGCAGCAGTGACAAAAATCGCGGATCGCACCTTTGGCCCGCTGGCGCTGGCGGGTCATTCTGCGGGGGGACATCTGGTCTGCCGCATGACGGACCCGCTGGTCCTCCCGTCGGAAGTTCGCGAACGGATCAAACAGATCGTGCCAATCTCGCCGGTCTGTGATCTGGTGCCGCTTATGGACACGACGATGAACGAGGTACTGCGCATCGACCCTGCGGAAGCGCAGGCGGAAAGCCCCGTCAACATGGCACCTCCGCACGGTCTGGACCTGAGCATCTGGGTAGGCGCAGACGAGCGTCCTGCTTTTCTGGAGCAGGCCGGGCAACTGGCCCGCGCGTGGGGCGCACGCCGCGTGGTCGAAGAGGGAAAACACCACTTTGACGTAATTGATGGCCTGACCGACCCCGATGGCCCCATGGTCAAGGCATTGTTGGGTCTCAGGTAATCATCCTGCACGCAGGTTGTTTGGCATATAGGTTTTCTTTGTAGCGGGGTTTTGCGAACCTTGTGCAATTGATCGGATCAGGGAATACTCATTTCATTCCCGACTACCCACAGATTCACACAGGCGGAGACTCCCCATGGCTAATCTTGATGCGCAGGTTCGCGAATCCCAGGCGCAGGTTGCCGAAGCGCAAGGTAAAATTGCCGAACTGACCAGTCGGATCGAGACGGCGCGCGCCAAGCTGAAAGCGGGTGACGCGGTTGAGATAGACATTGAGAACGCCTCGCTTGAGGATGTGCACAACCACACCGAGGTGATGAACGCCAACATCGCCGAGCTGATCATGGGCCTTGATGATATCACGGCTGGCTTCTCCCGCGACTTTGACGAGATGCGGTCCAAGACGGGTTGGGAAAGTGTGGTTGGCATTTTTTCGTCCGCCAAGTCTGACAGTATGCGGCAGGAGCGCGTGCGCAGCGCCAGCATTGACGATAAATTGCAGGACCTTATCGCCAAGTCGGACACGATCGTGAAACTGCTCGAAGGGCAGCTGACGGTGCTGGAGGACCAGAAAAACAAGGTCGAGGTCAATCTGACCGAGACGCTGAGCGACCGTGAAGCGACTGTGGCCGAGTTGGAGAGCTTGCGGAACGACATCGCCAATATGGACCCCGAGATCATCAAGCTGGAAAACGCCATCGCCTCCGAAATGGATGCAGCCAAGCGGACAGCATTGGAGAGCCAACTGGCCGAAGCCAACGCGCGCTATAACGCGATGGTGCAGGATGAGCAGGTAAAGCTCGCCAAATCCCAGACGCTGGAGCGCTATATCGACAAGGGCAAGACATGGGTGGACAGCCTGCAAAACCAGGCGGCCACGCAGATGGTGCTGATCAACAAGCTGCAAACAGACACCAAGCAGCGCGTTGTTCTCTATGATGCGCTGACCAAATCGCTGAAGACTGCACAGCAGCAGGACGTGGCCCACCGTATCAACGAAATCGGCGTAAAGACGGATCAGGAGGCGCAATCCGCGATGGCTGGCATTGGCGCGGCCACCAACGCGCGCATGGCCGAGATGATGGAAAAGCACGAGGACCACATGGTCTTTGCCCGCGACGTGCTGGAGCAGAAGGCAAAAGCCGACGAGCGGTTCGCGCGGCGTTTTGCCAAGATTATCGAGAAGCACGACAGCAATGCCTACGGGGAATGATCCGTCTGCCAAGGTGCCCGAGGTCGCGACCACACGCCGGACGCGGGGCATGTTTGGTTTCATGATGAAGGTTGAGGCACTATTTGCACCTCCGCGGCCTTTGACCCGCACGCTTGCCAGATGACCAACCCTCGCGCTGATCACTACGATCTGAAAGATATCTTCGCCAGCCGCCGGTATTTCGCCAAGTTCAACGGTATCATGCAGCACATGCTGCGGGTGGCCGGCGTGATGGAGGCCGAGGGACAGTTGACCCGCGACGAGGTCACGATCCTTGCGCGCTATGCCGCCAGCCTGACCCATACCTTCCGCGCGCTCAGCTGGAAATACCTGCTGGTGGGGCGTGAGACGGGACGGTTTTTCGGCTCGCTGACCATCGACGGGTCGGAAAGTGGTTTTCCGGTCGCCGCCGAGTTGATGACCATGGCCAATGACGCGCAACAAGCACACGGCCACCTGTCCACAATGCCCTCGGTAGAGATGCACAAGGACAAGATGGTGCAGGCGATCCTGAGTGACAGGAGCATCCCGACAAAGCTCCAGTTCAGTCTCTCGCAAAGGCTCTATTACGAGGAATTGTTGAAGGGCGATCTGTTCTGGGTGCGCAATGACGCGCAGGCGGAATGGCTGGGCGATGTGGGCAAGCGCCGTAAATACCGGCTGCATTGGGCGACCTATGACACGCAGGTCAATCTGCCGGTGATCTACATGATGGAGGTCGAGGATTCAGGACGCGAGGCGCTGCCTGTGGATGCCCGCCGCTGGCCTGAAGTGCAGGCGCATCTGAGCGCACAGGCTCTGGGCGGGCTCAAGCTGGTGACGATCGCGCGTGGCTTTGACGAGGATTTTGCGGATCTGCACCCCAAACGCCTGCGGCGCTTTCACCTCGGCCCGATGTACAGCCATGCGTATACGCGGCAGAACGGGCCGCTGCGCGATGTGCTGGAGCAGGCAAAAGCGCCGGAAGGACAGGACTGGGCTATGGTCTGGACCGAGGAAGAATTGCTGTCGGACCGTGTGATTGAAGAGAAGGCCGGTTGGTTTTCCACGGTCGAGCGGCAGATTTTTGCGCTGGACCCGATGGGGGGCCAGCTGCCCGATATGGGCGCCACTCGCTCTGTGCGGAGCATCATCCTGCCGCAGCGGCCCTTTCAGGTATTGCAGGAGCATAACCCGCCCGGATTCGCAGGGGTGCGCAAGTTTGTGGTGGGTGCTGCGGGCCGCGTGCTGCAGTATTGACTGCTTGTGCGGGTGAGACTGCGGGATTTGGATATTTATGGCCAAAAGAAATAGGGCCAAAGCGTATTTTAAGGAGGGTCGGTGATGAGCCAGACGTCGGACCAGATGGAGCTTCGCGAAGAGGATATCGTCAAGCATATCGCCATGGCGCAATCGCTGATTGAAGGGTTTGATCATGCGCCGCGTATTGGCAAGACGGCTGATGCGCCCGAGGTGGAGCGGTCGGCGGGGATCGGGACGCGTCGGAGGTTCCGTTCGACTACACCCGGACTGGTGACGCAGCGGCGTACGGTGGCTGGCGCGGTGCAGTTGATCGCAAGGGTAGAGGCAGCGGATGGTGATGATGCGCTGATGTCGCCGGTGCAGGCGACCGTGCTGCACGTGCTGCGGCGGGCGATTGCGATTGCTTTGGCGGTGGCGGAGAATTTCGCGGAGCACTCGGGTTTGGCGGATCTGAAACGGGCCAATCTGGAGGCGGCGTTGCCGCCTGCGCGCAAGGCCGAGTTTGGCGAATTGCTGGCGGCCGATGCGCTGGTGACGCTGCATGTGTTCGGCAATGCGTCTGCCTATCTGCTGTCCTCCCACCTGCCGGAGGTGACGGTAGAAGTGGGGGATGTGGACGAAGTGCTGACCGACAACGGCCAGACGGCGCTGCATGGGGTGTTGTGGGAGCTGGATCAGGATATCGCCGCACACGCCAGTGATGATCAGCGGCTGGTGGCTACTGTTGCCGCCTTTGCCGAAGCGTTGATGGAGAAGGTTGCCTTGCGGGCCACGACCGCGCCGCGGTTGGAGAGTTTTTCTGCTGCCGCGTGGCATGTGGAGGCGGATGATTTTACGGTGCGCGGGTTCTCTCCCTCGTCCAAGGCGAAGTCCACCAAGCTGACGATGGCCTTCAAGAAACCCAACGAGGTTGTCGGCAACCATATTGCCAAGTACCAGTCAATGAAGCTGGCCAAGATGCTGATGGCCTATGACTTTGACCGCAAGCTCAACCCGTTTGCGGAGCTGGGCGGCTTTATCTTTACCTTTATGGGTGACGGTGCGCCGGGGACGGGGAAGACGACGCTGATCCAGATGATGGCGGGGTTGATCTCGGAGTATTGCGGGAATGCGGGCTATCCATTCCGCTATCAGAACCTTTCGACTGATAATATCGACAGCTATCAGGGGAAGTCAGGGCAGAACGCCAAGGCGTTTATCAACAACATCATTGATCCGTCGGTGATCGGGTTTGGTACGATTGACGATATCGACCAGTTGGCGGGCAAGCGCGGGGATCGCCAATCCTCTGCGGGGCAGTTGGAGATTACGGCTGTGCTGATGGAGAGTTTTGCGGGCGCCAATACGGTTGTGCGCGGGAATTGCACGTTCGGGATGTTCTCGAATTACCCCGAGAATGTGGACGACGCGCTGCGGCAGCGTGCCGGAGCGCGATTCCTTGTGGACGGGCCGCAGACGCGGGAGGATTACGTGGATATCCTCTATCTGCTGATGGGCAAGAACCACGCGATCCCGCTGGGCGATCATCAGGTGTTCGAGGCGCAGGCGATCAAGAAGGCGGTTGCGGCGAGCTTTGAGGGGCACTCGCGCCCGCATGAGGCGGGGCTGATCACCGTCTATGACGCGGTGCAGGAACGCATCGGCGCACTGGATACGATCAATAAACTCGGTTCGTATTTGAAGGCGATTCAAGAGGCTGACCCGCGGTTTACGGGGCGTGCGATCAAGAACATCACCGATGCGGTCAAGGTCCGCGCGATGGACTTCGAGCTGCCGGATGAATGGATGGAGCAGCCGGACCTGTTCCTGTTCAAACCCTATGACGCCAAGAAATCGATGATCGAGGACATGCGCCAGCCCATCACGGTGGAGATGGTGGTGCAGGAGATCAACCGCTACGCGGATAGCGAGTTCCGCTATGCGGATAAGTCGGACGAGGTGGCGATCGAGGGGATGGTGCGGGATATGGGGCGGATGGAAGAGGCTAAAAAGCGGTATTTGGGGGAGCGGGGGTGAGCGAACAATCTTACGTCGAATTTCACGAACTGGATCTGAACTCTTCTAACTTAGAGGCTCTCAGCGACGACCAATTTGCAGTACTATCCGTCCTATGCTTTGCGGTCAGTGAGGTGAATACTTTCAGGAAGTGCTATGTCTCGTCTCTTTTTCCCGAGACGGGATCGCTAACTATTCAAAGTGCCCTAAGGCAGCATCAATTTACAATTATGAGGACGTGGAGTGCAAAGCTGTACGAATGTTCTGTGTTCATTAAAAAACTTGCAAAAAACCAATCAGGTTTGAAAGACTCTGACGTTAAGAGCTGGGCAGATGAAAGCTGGAAGGCTTTTACTTCCAATCATACTGGTGAAGGGTATGAGGTTGCCAAATGGTTGAGGAACGAAGTTTCAAACCACTACTCGATTAAAGCGGCGCGGGACAACAGAAAGCACATTCCTGCAAAGTTCGACTTAAAGTTCTATACTCATGAAAACGGTGGGAACGACTTTTTCCCTCTCGGTGAGGGAGTGTTGTTCCATGCTCGTCTCAATCGCCGCTGGGCAAATCTAAATACTGAACAAGAGAAAACCAAAATGTTTGGAGAATGGCTGGAATGGAACATCTCCACGACAGATTGGTTGCTAGCTGAGCACGCGAAATTTGCAGATCAATTTGTTTTTAAGAAGCTTGCTGATTTGAGCTGGAAACCAACCTCGTATGAGGTTCCGAAACAGATGATAGATAGAGACTTGACTTCTAAAGCACCTATCTTCCTCGAAAGGTCGCGATGATATGAACCGTCTCATCCGTGCCGGCCTGATGTTCGGCAATCTCTTCCATGTCCATTCGCCCGCCTTGGTCGAACGTTACAACCGCGCGCTTGAGCACCTCACGGGCAAGCGCACCGCCCTCACCGATTTCTACATCGACATTTCCGGCTACTCGCCCGAGGTGGGCGCCGAGCTGGATGATCCCCTCTACCTCAACCACAAGGGTGTGAACCGGCAGTTCATTCTGCTGGGGATGGACCAGCGCACGGCGCCGTTGCTCAACACCAAATTCTCGACCTCCAAGACCATCCTGCAAGAGTTCATCGCGGAGAATGAAGCGGCGCTGTTTGCGCTGACGGCGAAGGATGCGGTGGCGGGGGAGTTGGTGAACTCGGTCTATGACGTGTCCTCGCCCGCGCGGCTGTTCGATATCCGCCGCATCACCATTGACGCCGACACCACCGGCGGCACGGTTAAGGATGCGGCCAAGCTGGCCGAGATGGTAGACCGGTTTCGCGATACGGAGAACGGCTGGTACGATGACGTGCTGATCGCGGAGATGATCACCCTCGCGGGCAAGACCGGCGATGTGGTGCGCAATCCGGTCAGCCTCAAGGTGATGAGTTTCGAGCAACGCAATTTCTGGACCGCACATTTCGGCGGGCTGTATGTGTTTCAGGACGTGCCGCATCCGGCAGTTATTGCGCCGGCGGGCAAGGAGGGGCTGGAGGGTATTCCGCTCAGCCACGTTTTTGACGCGAGCCAGCGCAACGAGATTGCGCATTTTTTCCAACTCAACGGACTGACGCAGACCATCCTCGAGGCGCGCGGCATCGAATCCGCCGCGATCCTGCGGCAAAAGATGGATTTCATCCTGATCGATGCAGTTGCGGGGCAGGGGGTGGACCTGACCGGCCTCACCCGCGCCGATCTGCGCCGCCTTGCGCGCGACCATTCGGACAAGCTGCCGCGCGAATTCCACACGCTGGGCAAGCTGGTCAACTGGGCTGAGAATGGCGGTGCTTTCCCAAAGATAGACAGCGCCGATCCGGTTTACTTCTACACCCTGCGTGCGGCGGATACGGCCGATGCACCGCTGGTCAACATGCTGCTGGCGCAACTGGCGCCAAAGGACATCCGCCAGCTGTTCATCTGCCACAAGGATCTGTTCTACGCGACCTATGCGGGCTGGTCCGACGCCAAGCGTGCCTATGTTGCCGATTTTCTGGAACACGAGTACAAGGGAAACAAGGCGGGCGTGCGGGATGCGTTGTTCGGCCACCAGCCCGCGCTGGAGGTGCCGCCGCTGCCGCGCAAAGGCAAGAAACCACCCCCCGTTCCGGACCGCATTGCCGCTGTCGGGCCGTGGGGCGCTGTAAAGAGGAGATAGCACATGGCCGCACTGGTCCGCCTGATGGTTGTGGGGTTCATCGTCCTGACGGTGATCTATGTCTGCCTGTCGCTCTATTCCCGCGCGGTCCGCAAGGGCAAGCTGCGCGCGGAGTGGTATGAGGGCCCGCAGGAGCAATCGCTGGACGAGTTCATGGATGAGGGGTTGGAGGACTATGACAAGTCCCTGCGCCGCAAATTGATCCTCTCTGTCTATGTTATTCCGGTGATCCTTGTGTCAGTGGTCATCTATCTTACGAATTTTGCCTGAAAGGGTTTTGCATGCTGGCTATTCTGCGTTGGACCTTCTGGATCACTGTCTGGGTGCTGGTGGGTGCGTTTTTCCATTACACGCTGCCGCAGGTGGATATCGTGCGGATCACCGACACCTATGAGAAGCGGATTGATCCCGGTGAGAACAAGCTGTTCTGGGCGCAAGCCGATGTCGGCACCGATGGGACCGTGATCAACCGGGATGTGTTCTTTATCCAGACGCGCCGCGCCAAGGGCGATGTGATGGTCTACCGCAACGAGGATACAGGCTGGAGCTGGCCGCCCTATTTCAAGTTCGACACCTCCAACCTGCAAGCCGAGGCAAGTGACCTGAAATCCAACGAGGCGAGCGCGCGCTATGTCGCGATCAAGCATTACGGCTGGCGCAATGAATTCCTCACGATTTTCCCGAATGCGATATCGGTACGGCCCGTTGACGGGCCTGACGTGTCCAAGGGGATCCCGTGGCTGAACATCTTTATCCTGACGGTGTTTTTCGCGGTAGTTTACGGCATCTGGGTCCGCTGGCGCCGGTTCCGCCGCGCACGGATCGACCCGACGCTGGAAGCGATCGAGGACGATTTTGCCGAAAAGAGCGGCGCTGTGAGCCGCTGGTTCGGTTCCTGGCGCAAGAAGCGCTAGAGCGGCGCTCCAAACAAGAAAGGCCGGAATTCTCGCAAATTCCGTCCTTTATTATGCGCTATGTGCGGCGATTAGCCCGCAGGCTGCACCATACGGCCCATCCGCCGACCACCCAGAATATGCACATGCAAATGCGGGACTTCCTGCACGCCGTGATCGCCTGCGTTGCTGATCATTCGAAACCCGTCGCCTGCATCCAACGCGACACCTTCCATGCGGCAAACCTCGCCAATGGCGCGGGTATAGTCGATAATCTCCGCCGCCGAGGCCTCGGCGGCGAAATGGTCATAGCTGATATAGGGCCCTTTCGGGATCACCAGCACATGGGTCGGTGCCTGCGGATAAAGGTCACGGAAGGCAAGAGTATGCTCCGTCTCCAGCACAGTTGTGTTGGGGATTTCCCCGCGCAGGATCTTGGCAAAAATATTCTGGTCGTCGTAGGCATAGGCCATCAGGCAGGCTCCTTAATCGGAAAACAGGTAATCGGTGCTGGTGATCTCTTGCGCCTTGTCGCGCCCGACCCCCAGAAACTTGGCCAACTCTTCCGCGTTCTCGTCGGACGAGGCCGTTTCGCGAATGCGGCAGTGGTTCTCGAATTGTGCATCGCGGATCGCGTCGCTCTCGAAGATCATGTCATTGCGGATGGTGGGCAGCAAGCGTTGCAGCGTCTCCTCGGAGGTCTGCTCGCCTGCGAGGCCGACGCGCATGGCGTGTCCGATCAAATAGTGGTCGGTAAAAGTGCAATCAATCTCCAGGATGCGGGTCGTCGAGCGGTCCGATGCGAAGTCCTCTAGCAGGTCAAGGTTGCTGGGATCCATGCAAACAATCAGTCGGTCGGTCTCGAAATAGTCAAACAGCATCCGCATCAGCGCTCGGCGGTGGCGTGTCCGTTTCCCCAACGTTTTTTCAATCCCGCCAAGCGCGGGCAACGGCGTGTCTTCCTCGTTGAAGACGTACTCGATCGCAGGCACATTGGTGGTCTGGCGGATACGTTCCAGCACGCGTTTGGCCACATGCCACTTCTTGCAGACCACAATCAGCAATTCGCGCTCGCGGCCCAGCGTGCTTTCTGTCTCCCAAAAACGTGTGGAGAACCGCCGCCCGATCCGCCCCCGTCCGGTAAGGAACTTGAACAGGCTACGCCCTTCATTGCTGATCTGGAACCGCACACCCTGCGCCGAATAGAGCAGGCCTAACCGCCGCTTGAGATCCTGCGCATCCGGGCTGATCTTGCGCGCAAACAGATAATCCTGGCCCAGCAGCAGATCATAGTGGTCGTTGTAGAACGTTACCGGCATCCCGTAGTCGGTGAACATCAAAAAAGTCAGCGTTCGCCCCTGGATTTCCTTCTCGGGGATCAGATGGCGTACCAACGTCTGAAAAAACGTCTCGTCCGGGATCCATGTCGTGCGGAAAAAGCTTATTACATCGCGGCGCTTCTTGCAGAATTCCAGCAGCATCTCGATGGTCTGGCGGCGCAGGCACCACCACTGGCTGCCGATCTGCACCTGGATGTCATGCGGGATCTCTCGGGTCAGACCAAAGCGTTTCTGGAATTCGAACATCCAGTAGAACCACTTTTTCTGTGTTCGCTCGTTGAACCAGTGACGATAGATCAGCCGTTCCTTGGTCCACCCCGTCTTGATCCAGTCACTCTCGAAATAGTCGAAGCTCTCGATGAAGTCCGCATCGTTGTTGTCGAGAAAGTTGTGGGTGTATTCGGCGGATTTGATCGCCATGCAGTCGCCCGACAGCATGTAGAAATGCGTGGCACGCGGAAACGCCTCGACCGCCGCCTCCACCGCATAGAGCGTCGCCTGCACCAGTGACCATTCGCCCCAACCGCAGCGGATGCGTTTGGTCGCAAAGGTCACGTGCGGGTTGTTCTCCAGCGCTTTGCGGATCGCTTTGAACTGTTCGGGATCTGCATTGGCATCAAAGTGGATCGACATATAGTCGCCCACAGCCGTCAACCGCTCCGCCTGCTTGATGATGGCGTCCGGGTCTTTGTGACACAGAAGTATGTAGGCAATTTTTGCCATTCAGGAACCATTCGCCGTAAATATGCTCGATTGTTTACCTAGATACTGATGAACACTCATTGAATAAACAGTAATTATTTGCTTTTGTATATCAGAAGCGGCCCCGAGAGGCGGCACAAGAAGTTTGAGCAGGAGTATCGCAAGATGGGTTTTCCCGGAACATGGATGACCGAGAGCGAAAGTGTGGTATACCGCGTTGTGCCCAAATGCGCCTGCTCAACCATCGGCCAGATCATGTATTACTCCGATCACGGCGTGTTTTTCGATGGCGATATTCATGATGCGAAGGGTGGTCTGCACAAATGGGCGCTGGAGCACAGCCAGGATCCCATCACCCGCAACGTTCAAAGCAATACCTCATATGCTTTCACTTGTGTGCGCAATCCCTACACACGCATCCTCAGCTCGTTCTTCGACAAGATCTGCGGTATCCAGCGTAACGGCAAACGCTACCGTGGTAATTTGGTCCCACTTCTGATTCAAAAATATGGGATCGAGGTAGGCGGCGACGATGGCAAGCAGGAGTTCGACCAGATCGCGAGCTTCCGCCGCTTTTTGCTCTTTACACGTGACACCATCCGCTGGCGCCGCCCGATGGACCCTGACATCCACTGGTCCGGTATAGCAGGGCATGTTAGCACCTTCATCGTTAATGGCGGCAAATACGATAAAATCATCTGGACCGAAGCGTTTAACGACGGCATGCGCGATGTGCTCGATGCAATCGAGACACCATACCCCGTCGATCTGGCTGAAATCCCCCGCTTTAACGAAAGCGAAGGCCATGGACCCAAACGCGCCCATCCGGTTGAGGATTACTTCGATGATCTGTCGATGCATCTGGTCTATGAAATCTACAAACGCGATTTCAACCTGTTCAAATACGACTTTGAAAATCCCGCAAACAAGATGCCCGTGGGTGAGATTGATCTGGACGAAGTACACGCCAAACTGGGTGATTGACCTGTTACCAAACAGTTAAAATTATCTATAAAATGCAACGAGTTGTTTCGTGTGCGAAACATCTGCTCCCCTATGGCTGGACAATCTACGCGCGCTTCTGTCTAGTTTTCAAAACCTGCCACACCTTCTGAAAGGCCCGTCCGATGGCTTACGTTTTCCCTGCTCCTCCACAGGCCAGCCTTGCTGTGCAAGGCTCTGACGCCCGCTTCCCAGTCCGCCGTATTTTCTGTGTTGGGCGCAACTACGAAGCGCACGCGCGCGAAATGGGCAATGATCCGGACAGGGAACCGCCGTTCTTTTTCACCAAGCCGGCTGATGCTGCCTGTGACACGCCCTGCACAATCCCTTACCCGCCCCTGACGAATGACCTCCATCATGAGATCGAGCTGGTCATCGCCATCGGCAAGGGCGGCGCCAACATCGCAGCCGCCGACGTGATGAACCACATCTGGGGCGCCTCCGTCGGAATTGATCTCACCCGCCGCGACCTTCAGGCCGAGGCTAAAGCCACCCGGCGCCCGTGGGATTGGGGCAAGGCCTTTGACCTCAGCGCGCCCATAGCCCCGCTGAAACCCATCGCCGGTGTGCCTAGCCTGACAACCGCGCGCATCTGGCTCGCCGTCAACGGCGAGGTACGTCAAGACGCGGATATCGCCGATCTGATCTGGCCTGTCGCCGATCACATCGCCACCCTTAGCGAAGCCGTCACACTGGCCCCTGGTGATCTGGTCATGACAGGCACCCCCGCCGGTGTGGACGCCTTGCTCGAAGGCGACGTGGTCACAGGCGGCGTGGACGGAATCGCAACACTCGAAGTCACAATAGGTTCGCGCGCCTGACCCTATTTCGTTTGGCTAAAAATATCCCGGGGGTCTCTGCGGCCCCTCGGGGCCGCAGAGGGGGGCTGGCCCCCCACACCCCTTGAAATAAGATCACCGCTGCGGCGGCATCCCCCAACGGTTCGGTTCTTCCTGCGTCCTGGTGCAATAGAACACGATCAACACAATCCAACCGATAAGCGGAACCAGCACGATCAGGAACCACCAGCCAGTCCGCCCGATGTCGTGCAATCTCCGGATTCCCACCGCAATCGAAGGCAGCAATGTCCCCAGCGACACCAGCAAGCCGACTGGCCCGCTGTCGCCCATCCCCATCATGCTGTCGATGAGTGCCGCACCGATGCTGAACAGGATCATCCACAAAGTGAACCACCAGTATTGGGGCCGGGTCGAACGGGTCTTGAAATCTACATAGCGGGCAAAACCGTCCTTGAGTGCACCCACGAATGTATTGGCATCCGCGCGCGCGGGATCAGCCGTGTCGCTGCCCGGCGCACGGGGTGGCAGCGGCTCTGCATCACTGGGAGCATCCGCACGGCCATAGGGCAGCCAGTCTGCCATGCCCTCCTGCCAAACCAGCGTATCGCTGCGGATTGTGCCAGTGCGAACCAGCGATTCGAATTCCGATTGGCTGACAGGCCCGATCGAGGCACCTTCAACCGCATAATACCACTCAGTGCTCATGTCCTGCTTGTGCCCTTCTCAAATAATATTGCTTTCAGCCTAGCGCTGCATTCCCTTTGCCGCAACGGTCTCAGCCGAATTGCGCTGCGAGCGTGCGCGCTGCACGGTCACGCGCTTCTTGTGCCAGGTCGGGCAAGCCCGTTTGCGCATAGACCTCGCCCAGCATCAGGTTCAGCGGCACGCCACCCGGATCATAGGTCCGCCGCATTTCCAGCACCTGCTGCGCCGCAGAGGCCCGGCCATCCTGTACCAGCGCATCCAGATGGATCTGCTCGAAGAGGTCCCGCTGTGCATGGCTGCCGCCACACTCTGCCATGCGCGGCAATGCGCGCGCCATTTCGGTGATAACGGTGCCCCAATCCTTGCGGGCATGGGCACGGATGGCACGGGCTGCAGGCAGTGCCACATCGCGCCACGCGATATGATCATGGCGGCTCGTGTCCTGCGCGCGGTCCTCGATGGCCTCCATCATCACGCCAGCCTCCGCGCGTCCTGTCCGGCTGAGCGCGTAGAGATACTGAAGCGTCAGGAACGGGCTGACCGTATCCGCGCCGCGCTGTGCGACGTGATCGGCCACGTCGTCCCAGCGCGCACCCACATCCACCCCTGCAAATTCCATCCGCGCGAGCAGCGAGGCGGCGCCGACCTGATCCTGGCTATATTCCTTGGACAGACCCCAAACATGGGTGTCATAGGCGACGCGCACATCGTCATGCCGCCCGAGGCTGAGATAGAACAGCGCCAGATGCCACCAGTTGTGGCTGTGCATAAAACTGTTCAGTCCGTCCCATGTCTCCGCCACGCTTTCCAGAAACGCAGCCCCTTCGGCCACACGGCCTTGCGTCAGCATCACATGGGCGATGGCGTGATGGGCCCAAGGCTCGTCCCGTTGCAATTCCATTGCATGACGCGCGGCGGCTTCGGCGCGGTCCAGCAAGTGGCATTGCTCATAGCCGAAGGCGATCATGCCGTGAGCGTAGGGAATGTCTTCCGCCTCCGGCAGCGCCTTGAGCGCCATGCGCAGCATCCCAGCTGCGTCACCCAGATTGAACAGATGGTATTGCGCCAGTTTCAGCATTGCCATGTCGCGCGGGTGTTTGGTGGTGATGCGGTCGCATATGGCAAGCAACTCCGGCACATCATCCGCAATCCACGCGGCAGCGGCATCAATCACCAGCGCCTCGCGCGCAGTTACCGTGTCGCGGTGCGCCACAGCACGGGCAAGATAGGGGGCGGCGTTTTGCGGCGCCACCGGCGCTTCCATGAACATCCACAGCATCGCCGCATAGGCGTTGACCAGCGCGCAGTCGGGGTCCGTGTCCGCTGCTGTGATGATCCCCGCCGCTTTGGGGTGGTAGCTGAGAAATCCGTGGATAAAATCATTGATGCCGTTGAGGGTCTCGGGATTTTCCACGGTGACGGGCAAGCCGTATAAGTCCTCGGTCATGTTTGCGTCTCCTCGATAAACCGGCGCAGATGTTCTGCTACTGCATCGGGCGCGTCCCAGTGGATGGAGTGACCCGCCTGTGCAATCACATGGGTTGGCACCTTGCCAAGCGTAGGGCGAGCGAGTTCCACGGGCAGCAACAGATCATCCGCTGCCAGCAAAGCCTGAATGGGGCATTGTACGGCGTCAAGGGCATCTGGCACATATCCGTCCAGCGCAGCGATCTGGTGGGCCATGGCATCGGCGCTCTGCGCGTAAGGATAGGCGAGCGAGGCAACGGTGGCTTGTTCGACCATACCTTCGATCTCGTAGATCGCAGGGGCAAAGAGCCACGGGAACAGCGCGTGCAGCCAGACGTGGGGGGCGGCATCGCTCTGCCGGATGGCCAGCAGGGCCTTGAACAGGGCCACGTTGCGCTCCAGCCGCAAAGGGGCCGCGGCAGCAAGGGTCAACGTGCGGACTGCCTGTGGGTGCGCGCAGGCGAGCCGGAGGGAGATCATCCCGCCCAGCGAATGGCCCAGAATATGCGCAGGCCCAAGGTCCAGACGAGCCAGCAGCGCGGCGCAGTCGTCGGCAAAGTGGCCCACGCTTGCGGGGGCGTCCCATGGCAGGGTCTGGCCTGTTGTGCGGTTGTCGGGGCGGATGACGGTGAAATGTGGCTCTAACAAGGGAACCAGCGGCGCCCAACTGGCGCTGTCGCTCATCATGCCGGCTACCAGCAGCAGCGGAGGGCCGTCGCCCGATAGCTCGTAGTTTTGCGTGATACCGTTATGTTCAACTGTCGGCATTGGCATCGCTCCAGCAGGGGATAACATCGCCCGCCGCAGGGGTGGCGGCGTAGACGGCGCGCGCGATCGCGCGGCTGAGGCAGAGAGCAGCGGCATGGCCTGTCAGCAAGACATCGGCCGCAGGGCGCGCGCCGGTGGTCAGGGCAAACACCAGATCGCCGTCGTTGGGCGTGTGGGCCGGTACGCAGGCGCGCGCAATCCCGTCATGGGCGGCGGTTGCAACGCGGTGGCATTCCGCCTTGGTTAGAGACGCATCGGTGGCGACAATGGCGATGGTGGTGTTGGCGCGTGCGTGCATCGCGTTCATCTTGCGGCTCTCGCGGCTGAGGCCCAGACCACTGGCGGGATCAGGACCCAGACCGCCGAACTCTCCGTTCATCTCGAAGGGGGCGGCGTAAAAATGGCGATCCCCCGGCGTAGTGACCGCGCCAACGGGGTTCGCGGCGACCAGCGCGGCTACTGTGCTGCCATCGGGCAATTGCAGGGACGCCGTGCCAAGCCCGCCTTTGAGCATTGCGGTCAGCGCGCCGGTGCCTGCGCCTACGGTTCCGATTTCGAAATCTGCACGCGCGGCGCGATAGGCCGCCAGACCCAGCGCGCGGTAGGGGTTCTGGTCCCAGTTCTTGTCTCCGCCGTTGAGCAGATCGAACAGGATTGCGCCCGGTACCAGCGGGATCAGTGCGTCGGCAATGCGAAATCCGCGCCCGTCCGCGCGCAACCCGTCCACCACGCCCGAGCAGGCATCCAGCCCGTAGGCAGACCCGCCCGAGAGGACCAGTGCATCTACCGCCGCGACGGATTTGTCGGGCGCCAGCAGGTCCGTCTCGCGTGTGCCGGGCGCGCCGCCCATCACGGCGACAGAGGCCACAAACGGCGCGTCTCCTACCACTACTGTGGTGCCTGATTTGAGTGTCGCATCCGCGGCATTGCCGACGCGCAGGCCCGCGATATCACAAAGGCTGTTGGTAGGGCCGGGCTGCATGGTCTAGATCCTCGGTTTGTCGCTGGCGGTTTCGGGGTCGCCTGTATTGGGGGTGCCTTTCGGCTCTATCAGCAGAACGTGGCATTCCTTAACGGCGCGGGGGCGATGGGTGACGCCACGCGGGACGATGAAGATCTCGCCCTCCTTGACGGTGTGGGTCTCGCTTTCCAGATCCATGGTAAATTCGCCCTGCAGCACCAGAAAGAAATCATCGGTGTCTTCGTGCAGGTGGAAGGGAAACTCACCCGAAAATTTGGCGACCATGATGTCATTGTCGTTGTAATCCGCGATGACGTGCGGGTCCCAATGGGTTGAAAACTGGTTGAGTTTATCCAGCAGGTTGATGGTTTTCACGGACGGGACCTTTCAGATCAGGCAGCACAGGGGCGGCTTCGATGAGGGATTTGGTGTAGGGGTGTTGCGGGTTTGCGAAGACATCGCGGGTCTGGCCCTCCTCGACAATCTCGCCTGATTTCATGACCAGAACGCGGTCGGTGATGGTGCGCACAACGCTGAGATCATGGGAAATGAACAGGTAGCTGAGATTGTGTGAGGCGCAAAGCTCGGCCAGCAGATCGAGGATCTGAGCGCGGACGGAGACGTCCAGCGCGCTGACCGCCTCGTCAAAGACGATCAGGTCTGGGCGGATGATCAGTGCGCGGGCGATGGCGATGCGCTGGCGCTGACCGCCGGAGAATTCGTGGATGTATTTGTTGGCGTCCGCAGGGGTCAGGCCCACAGCCGTCAGGGCCTCGTCGATTGCCCTTTGCCTCGCGACGCCGGTAGGAGGCGTGTCGAGCAGGTGGAACGGCTCGGTGATCTGGCGGGCCACGCGGTGGCGGGGGTTGAAGCTGCCGTAGGGGTCCTGGAACACCACCTGCATGTGACGGCGCACGGCGAGATTTGGCTTGTGACCCGTGAAAACAGGTTCTCCGCGCAGGGTGATCGTGCCTTGAGCCACTGGCTCCAGCCCCAGCAGTGCGCGGGTGAGGGTGGATTTGCCACAGCCGCTTTCGCCCACCAGCCCCAACCGCTCGCCGCGTTTGAGGCTGAAGCTGACGTTGTTGACAGCACGGAATGTGCCAGGCTTGCCGAACAGCGTTTGACGCGGTGTGCGGTAGTCGCGGCTGACGCCACTGACCTCCAGCAGTGTATCGGTAGCGGGGATATCTGGCAGGGTGACCTCATGGGCAGAGGCAGCGAAGAGCATTTTCGTATAGGGATGCTGCATGTTGTGCAGCAGATGGCTGGTCGCACCCTGTTCGACCACGCTGCCCTTTCGCATGACGATGATGCGGTCGGCCATTTCGGCGACAACGGCCAGATCATGGGTGATGATCATCAGCCCCATCCCGTCCTCGCGCGCCAGCTTGATCAGCAGTTTGAGAATCTGCGCCTGCGTCGTGACATCGAGTGCGGTTGTCGGCTCGTCCGCGATCAGCAGGCGGGGACGCAGGGCGATGGCCATGGCGATGACCACGCGCTGGCGCTGGCCGCCCGACAGCTCGTGCGGGAAGCGCGAAAGCGGGAAGCGGGCGTTTGGCAGGCCCACGCGCTCCAGCGTCTCGGCG
>Ga0163216_100722_pt1 | contig 37818 bp, 34 predicted proteins | sample SynspAceP_FD_167610 | JGI IMG/M metagenome (GOLD analysis project Ga0163216, IMG submission 167610) | Saline lake microbial communities from Ace Lake in Antarctica - Synechococcus sp. Ace-P (Illumina Assembly) | ecosystem: Environmental > Aquatic > Non-marine Saline and Alkaline > Saline ...
GACCGTTGAGTCGGTAAGTAAGGTCGCAGCGCAGATCAATTTACGCCCACGCAAACGCCTGGGATGGAAGACGCCGTACGAAGTGTATACAGGGGTGAGCGTTGCACTTATGTGTTGAATTCAGGTGCATCTTTCGCTTTCTTATAAACAATGAAAGCAAACCTCTAAAATACCCATACCCGTAGCTATAGTGTAAAACGACTAACACTAGATAAGAAAGCAGAAAGGTAATAGCGCTACCACTTAAAGACTGATTGCTTTGGCGCTCTTTGATAAATAAAGTCGTGAGCAGAGCATAAGCGCAAATTATAGCAATAAGGGGCAATATGGAAAAAAATAATGCCGACAAAACTGCCAAGAATGTAACAAACAATACAACGATCGGAGCAAACTGGCGGTAGCTGGCAAACGTTTTTAGCTTCCAATTAACTAAAGGCTTGAAATATCCGTATTGATAAAACATTGAAGAGATTTTAGCGACTGAATCTCGTGGAAAATAACTGATCTTTATATCCGGCAATAAATAAATATTCCAACCAGATTTAGTAATCCGCAAGTTGAATTCATCATCTTGATTTCTTAAAAGCTCGGGGTCAAAACCTCCAACCTCCGAAAACATCTCAAACCTGAAACATCCAAATGGTACTGTATCTACTTTTACCGGCTCAGAACGATTTTGCTGCAACCTAAAATCAGACCCTCCAACACCAAATTTACTTGACATCGCACGAGCAATGACCTGAGAAACTAAAGTATCATTCGACGGAACAGTTTCGACAGCAAATCCCACATTGCCGACCCTCGGATCACTTTCGCTAATCCTAAGGAAGCTTGAAATCAATTTTTCAACATACTCCAATGGATATCTTGAATGCAAATCCATTCTAATTAGAAATTTCGGATTTAACTTACCCATTTCCTGAATTGCTAGGTTGAGCCCTGCTGAAACAAATCGATGCTCATTATGCAAAACGGTGAACTGCGGAGAGTTAGATCCACGAGCTTCTAAAAATTCTTTTGTGCCATCAGTGCTTCCGCCGTCAATAAAGAAAACATCCACAGAGAACATTTTTGAGGAGAATGCAGTCTGCGCAATTAAGTCGTTATAAAAATCTTCAACATAATTAATTTCATTATAGCAGGGACACACAATGCAAACTTTGAACATCCTAAGCACCTTTAACTGAACTGAATTTCCGCTGTCGAAAAATTGCAGGATTACCAGAATATATTCCTTCACCGGATACCAGCGTACTGCTCGTGAACACAGAGCAAGGACCCAGAACTGATCTAGGAGGAATGCAAGAGCCCCGGACGACAACAGAGTTCGCACAAAGCCAAGACCCGCGACCAACCTCAACTCTTCCTAGCTCTATTGCCCCAAATCTATAGCCATAGTCCTGTTCAAATGTATGATTGTCAGATGAAATAACCACGCCAGGACCTACTAAAACATCGTCGTCGACAAATACACCACCACCACATAGCAATGACACACCATTTGCGAAATAAACATTTTTACCCACAGACAATTCGGAAATTGAGTTCAGAATGGCAGAATGTGTTACCTGAAAATTACTCCCGGCGCTGGCCATAACAAAACTGTACAGCCTTCCTCTAAATGCCATGAACAAGGGGATGTCTGGGAGGAAAAAAGTCAAGACTCGAACAGCCCAAGCATAAACAATCGAAAATTTACGCTTCATTTCAGGAATACCTCGTCAAGAAATCTATCCATCGTATAATTACTCTGTACCTCTTTATAAGAACTCAGGCGCCGTTCAAAACGCTCAACTGAGGGCATACTTAAGGCTTTTAGCATCGCATCTCTAAAGCTAATCTCATCAAAACCATCTGAAAAAACAACATGTTTATTAGAATCAAAACAATACGGCACCGACCCAACTCGGGTAGTTATCACTAACAACCCGGACAGCATAGCCTCAATAACAACTCTAGGGCTACCTTCTGACGTAGATGCAAAACAAAAGACATCATGAGATTTATACAGATTATCTAGCTGAACCGCATTATCAATATGCCCATGCATAGTGATACTCCCAAACAGCTTATGAGTGAGAATATATTCTTTAATCTCATCTCCAATTTCACCATCACCGACAATACTTAAACTTATATCAGGAAAGCGCTCCAGCAAGCTATGGAAAGATTTCAAAACAGTCATCACACCTTTCGACTTACGCAAATAACCAACATATAGGAATTTTGCATTATTTAAACATACATCATCTGCTGGCTCGCGGGAAAATGGCATAATTTCAGAACTTTTAATAGTAGACGAAATTACTGGAACCGCTTGGATTTTGTAGCCATTAAGGCGACGAGCCAGCTCTTGCCCATTAGCAAACGTTTTATTAGCGCAGAAGCGAGAAGCGGCGACCGTTAGAATATATTCTGGAATATAAAAGATAACTTTAGCAAATCGGATAATAAAATTACCGTCCGACCTGACTGTTACGTCTATTGAATCGCCCACAAAATGATTTATTACGTAGGTTTTCCGCCAGCCCAGAAAGGTAAGCATCCAACCTAGTGGATCAGGTAATCGGACATATATACGATCAAAAGCGAATGAGCCGACGAGCCGACGAAACAACCAAAAATATTTAATCGCATTGAAATAACTATGCATATATCCCACTGCCGACGGTATCGGGATAAAACTAACCCCTCCCACAACCTGGAGATCCAACGGACGACATCGAACCTCCTCTACAGCACACACAGTTGTAATTTTAGCGTGAAGAGCCAAATACTCCAAGTATGCAGCATGTGTACGATTCAAATAATACTCTTCACCATACTTTAATGCACGCCATTGAGCATATATGCACAGTCTCATCTAACTACCTTAATATAATATGTAGTACTTTCCCCCTGCAACTCCACCTCAAATCCATATCTTTGGTAAAATCGAATTGCATTATGATTTTCATTTTTTACAGATAATCCATAGACCTTTACACCGTTGCTGGCTAGCCTGCATTCAAGAGTCTCTAGCATATGACGCCCATACCCTTTGCCTTGCACAGTAGTATCTACCGCAATCGACAATATGCGAACATCTGCTTCACTTTTCCAACTATTTTTGGAAAATCGCGTAAACATAGCTTTTATTTTAGGCATAATAAAGTGCGGGTTTTTTATGACAACCCACACCATATCTAGAAAATTCTCAGAAACAAACGATTTAACTCTATCATTTAATCTTTCCCCGCAGATCATAAATCCTACAGGATGCCCGTCACTGAACATGATAAAACTATAAAGCGCGCCCGCCTCAGCTAGACCGAGATAATATCGCTTTAGCTGAGCTGGACTTAATTTGTTTGTAAAATGGTCGGACAAATAAGCTCTTCCATGAAGCGCCACTAAATCAGAAATCGTTGAATTATCAATTTTCCGAGTTTCAAGTTTCATAAATCTCACTTATTCTTTTGTTACTAACATCGATTTTCCTGGAACAGGCCAGTAAGCTACCAATAATCACAAATACAAACACGGACTCCATCGCGTTTTGAAAGAACAAAGTCATCATTAAGCACAAAAGAACCATTGCCAATGCAGGGTCAGACTTGAACGTCCTAGACAGAGCGTAGAGAATAGCTAGAAGATAGAAGAGCATACCTGCCAAACCAAACTCTGCTAATACTTGCATATATGTGTTATGCGATGCGATCGAAGTCGCCTCTACGAAGCTATTTGGCCCACTTCCTATAACAGGCGCGTCACTGAATCTTGAATATGCAACACTTATCATTTCAGAACGAACACTTATAGAGGTACTTTCACCTTGATCCTGCATACTAACAAGCGAATCCATGTTTTTCCTGAAAGACTCCCTCATCTCATAGGTCATTGCATTCCACGCCAAAGGCATCAACATTGCTGATAACATTATAAAGCCTGCCAGCATTGCGATTTTATTATTTCGTTTGGTTTTAGCAAGAAGAAATATTAGCAGGCTTGCCAAAACACAACTAACCAAAGCGCTTCGAGAATATGAATAAAGGATCGCAATGTAATAAACCAATAATGAACACAAAAGCATGAGTCTTGTAATTTTGTTGTTAGTTCGAAAAGCCAGAGCAAGATTAAGCACTGCCATTACGGTTACGAATGCGGCAACTTGATTCTTGCCAACCTCAGTAATCATTACTAAGCTGCCCGTTAGGTAAGGAGAGCCTAAGACAATATAAGAATAAAAACTGTGAAGTGCCACCGGCAACGAAGACCACATCACCACTGATTCTAGATCTTGTACCACCTTTTCTTTCCGGCTTAGGGCTACCATGTACACCACAAATGCCGAACCCAGACAAATAATATATTTCAAAATTACTAACGGAGCTGAAGCACTGCCATTAACTATACTACTCAGAATTATGACAGAAACGAACCCTACATTTATAACCAGAAACACTGCCAGCTGCTTATCAATCCTTCTACTACGTGCGACTATTAAAGCCAACATTAAAAGCAATACAAGTGTTATTGGCACAGTAAGACCGGCAACTTTTATCCGAAGGAACTCCACAGCAAAGGAATAAAAGCTTACGCCTATAACAAACCTACAAAATTTTTCTTTCATGAACCATACACTTTTAATTTACAAAATATATATATACCACAGAAGGAGTAAGCTATCAGTGACGCTAGAGCTGCACCGGCAATCCCATATAAAGGTATAAAGAAAAAATTCAAGCCTACGTTTATCAAGACTGCAAACACCAAGGAGTAATATGCTATTTTCCAATTATTCTCAGCTGCGGAAAGCCGTGAACACATTTTATATAGTATTAACGGAAAGGAGGCTAAAATAAGAATATAAGCAGGGACTAATGAATAAACATAATCCTCTCCAAAAGCAGCTATTAGCACCCATTCACCAAATACTAAAAATATCAAACCAGGGACGACACACAGTGCAGCCGACACTTTGATGGCAGTTAAGGTTTTTCGCCTCCTTTCGCTTCCACTACCAAACATCAACGAAGGGAACAAAATTGAACCTGCCGAATCTATTAAAAGCCATAAGCTCTTTGCCACAAGACCTGCAACAGCATAATAAGCAACTTGAGCGCTATTCATGAGATGACCCACCATGACTATATCAAGAAAGTAAAGAGCTTGACCAAGAACATTCAATACAAACCCTTTCATACCATAACCGATATAGTCTTTACCTCGTAGAATCTTTAGCGATCGCTCTAAAAATAATTTTCTTTTTAGGAAAGCCATTACAAGAAAAAATAAAACCAAAAGAAAACTATAAACTTGGATTAAAAAATAGGGATCATGAACTCCGTACCATACTGAATAAGCCACAATACTGCTAACAGAAGTTGCTAGGGCGACTACTTGGGCGGCGTATTGTAGAAACGATTCTTTCGCCTGTGCCTCTGCGTTAATTAGACTCAGGCCCGCCAGCGCCAAACCTCCAATTACAGCCCATTGAAAATTATGTTTTACATCTAAGATTGAAACAGCTAGCAGCGACAAAATACACAAAGAAATATAAATCACCACCAGAAACTGGGAATTATCAACCCCTTTTTTATAAAAATATATATGGGAAGTATTGAATCCAAATATAGATATCAACCCTATAAAATTTAGGTAAGTCAGCCACAATGCGACCTCACCAAAATCTCCTGCAGATAAATTTCGCGCAAGAATAACATTCAGAAGGACCGCAATTAATGCTGCGTATATTTTTGCTCCGCTAATTAAAATGACATTAGCTTTCATTTAACGACTTCACACACCGAGCAGGGTTCCCAGCACAGATAGTATTAGCATCCACACTCTTGGTAACGACCGCACCAGCAGCTACTATTGAGTTTTCCCCGATTATTACCCCTTTCATAATTCGTGCTCCTTGACAAATCCAGGCATTCGCTTGAACACTTATCCTCTCACTATCCGAATGGAGCCATGACCACTTTGCCGTGCTCCATCCACTTTGCACCATTTCATAACGCAATTCTGGATTTACGGGGTGGTTATTGTTATCCATGATAGTCACTCCATCACTAACAATTACACCGCGCCCCAACTCCACTCTACTAACAGAGCCTATATATGTATTTCTTCTAATATTTACAAATTTACGTAAAACAATGACACCGTCGCCTTGAACTATCAGACTTCCATGCATCATCACGTTATCCTCAATAATTACGGCGTCTTGCCTACCGGTCTTATTGATTATTCTCGAATTAAAGCCAAACATGCAGTCTTTACCAATGACAGCATTTTTTCTTTGCAGAAAAGCGAACAACCTAGAATATATCCTTTTAAGAAAACTTTTCATAATATTCTGCCGGCTCTTAAATTTTATCTAGCCTATCAATATACCATTCAATAGCATCCTCGATTCCGGTGTAGAAATCGTATTTTGGATTATAGGCAAGACCTGACTTTATTTTATCTATGCAAGCTTGAGAATGCCTTACATCACCCTTTCGAAAATCACTATAAACTGGCTTTTTGAGATACCTAATACCTCGCTTTTCTAAACTGGAGACAATTGCATCAAACAACTGATTTAGTGAAGTACGATTTCCAACTGCAACATTATAGATACCAGCTTCACTCAAATTTTTGATCGCTGCAGCAAGCAGATTAGCTTGTATGACATTCTGTATATAGCAAAAATCCCGACTAGTATTGCCATCTCCGTTTATCACCACATCCTCTCCCCGTATCATCGCAGCCGCCCATTTAGGCACTACTGCAGCGTATGCACCTTTAGGATCTTGACGTTTACCGAACACATTAAAATAGCGCAGTCCTATAGTATTGAAGCCATAGCTTTTAGCGAAAACATCTGCGTACAGTTCGTTAACGTATTTAGTTACAGCATAGGGTGATAAGGGTTTGCCGATAATCTCCTCCACTTTGGGTAGGCCTGGGTGGTCACCGTAAGTGGAACTGCTGGCGGCATAGGTAAAGCTTGCCACTTTCGCATCCCGACCTGCCACCAGCATATTCAAAAAGCCGCTGACGTTTGTTTCGTTTGTAGCAATGGGGTCGTTCAGGCTGCGTGGTACGGAACCCAACGCTGCCTGGTGCAAAACGTAGTCCACTCCAGTACAGGCCTTCTGGCAGTCAGCCAGTTGGCGTATATCACCCTGGATAAAATTAAACCGTGACCATTGCTCCGGGGTGACTTCGCCCTGCACTTCATCCAGGTTGTGTTGATGACCGGTGGCGAAGTTATCCAGGCCTACTACGTTCTGGTCCAGTCTGAGCAGTGTTTCCAGGAGGTTAGAGCCGATAAATCCAGCTACGCCTGTGATAAGCCAGGTTTTTTGGTCTTTAAGGAGGTCTTGGAGTAGTTGTTCGTAGCGTGTCATTTGTTTGGTCTTCTGGTGGTGCTGTGTGAGTTTCGTTCGGATCTTCGCGGCGGGGCTTAGTTTTTAAACCCTTCGCGCCGAGGCCGCCGCTCCCACCAAAGGATATTGGCGGCCCTGCCAAATCAGAGGCGTAGGTCTGATTCTTCGGCGGTTAACAGGTATTTGAGGTCATATAGGACGTGTTCGGGCTTGCCGAACTCGCGAATATTAGCCGCACCTAGCTGTACGAATTGCTTGTGGCCTACGGCTAGGATTATGCCATCGTAGGCGTTGATGGCCGGCTCGCTGACGGGTGTGATGTTGTATTCGTGCTCTGCTTCGCTGGCGGAAACCCAAGGGTCGTATACATCCACCTTGATGTTGTACTCAGTCAGCTCTCGCACAATGTCGATAACTTTGGTGTTACGCAGGTCTGGGCAATTTTCTTTGAAGGTCAGGCCCATAACCAATACTCGCGCGCCGTCTACATGAATGCGCTTTTTCAACATGCATTTTACTAGTTGAGATACTACATAAGCGCCCATGCTGTCGTTCAGGCGCCGACCGGCGAGAATGATCTGAGGGTGGTAGCCGATGGCTTCAGCCTTGTGCGTCAGGTAGTAGGGGTCCACTCCAATGCAGTGCCCGCCCACCAGGCCGGGACGGAAGGGCAGGAAATTCCATTTGGTACCTGCTGCTTGCAGCACGGCTTCAGTATCAATCCCCATCTTATTGAAGATCACAGCCAGCTCGTTGATCAGGGCAATGTTCAGGTCACGCTGGGTGTTTTCAATGACCTTGGCGGCTTCGGCGACTTTGATGCTGCTGGCCTTATGGGTGCCGGCAATAATGATTTCGTTATAGAGCGCGTCAACCAGGTCCGCCACTTCTGGCGTGGAGCCAGAGGTGACCTTTTTGATGGTAGTGACGCGATGTTCCTTGTCGCCGGGGTTGATGCGCTCCGGGCTATAACCTGCGTAAAAATCGACGTTAAAGGTCAGGCCGGATACGCGCTCCAGCACCGGCACGCAGTCTTCTTCCGTAGCACCGGGGTATACGGTGGATTCGTAAATGACGATATCGCCCTTTTTCAGGGTCTTGCCGATGGTCTCGGATGCTTTGATCAGCGGGGTCAGGTCTGGCCGTTTGTGATCGTCAATCGGAGTAGGCACTGTGACGATATAGACGTTGGCTGGCTCAAGATCAGCAGCGTTGGCGCTGTAGGTCAGGTGAGTCGATTCTTTTAGCTCTGCGTCGTCCACTTCCAGCGTGCTGTCGTGGCCGGCTTGCAATGCGGCGATCCGTGGTTGATTGATGTCGAAACCGATAACGGAGCGCTTTTTGCCGAATTCTACGGCCAGAGGCAGGCCTACGTAGCCCAGGCCAATAATAGCGATCTTGATTTCTGAAAGAGTGAGCATTTGTTCATCCTGATATCTGAAGCGAATATGTTAATTCAAAATCGTTTCGCGGCGAGGCCGCCGCTCCTACCCTTGGGTAGGAGGTATTATTCTACGGTGACGGATTTGGCCAGGTTTCTGGGTTTGTCTACGTCTGTACCCTTTACCAACGCAACGTGATAACTGAGCAGTTGCAGCGGGATGGTGTATACGATGGGGGAGATAGTTTCATAAACCCATGGCAGTTTTATATGCGTGATGCCGTCGCCGTTATCCAGGTCTGCCCGTTCGCAAGCAAAGTTGATCAACTGGCCGCCGCGGGCGCGGACTTCCTGCAGGTTGGATTTGAGCTTTTCCAGCAGGCTGTCGCTGGGGGCCACGCTGACTACCGGCATGTCTTCATCTACCAGCGCCAGTGGACCGTGCTTGAGTTCGCCAGCGGCGTAGGCTTCTGCGTGAATATAGGAAATCTCTTTGAGCTTGAGCGCCCCTTCCATCGCAATCGGATAGTGGGTGCCACGGCCGAGGAAGAGTGCGTGGTGTTTGTTGGCGAAGGTCTGGGCCAGGCGTTCAATGACCCCGTCCAGCTCCAGCACTTGCTCAATCAACTTGGGCAGGCTGCGCAGAGCGCGAATATTGGCGGCAATCATTTCCGGGGCGCGCTTGCGTTCCTGAGCCAGGGCCGTGGTTAGCCAAAGCAAGGCAACTAGTTGAGTGGTAAAGGCCTTGGTGGAGGCAACACCAATCTCTGGGCCCGCGTGGGTCAACAAGCGCCAGTCCGCTTCACGTACCAGTGAACTGCCAGCCACGTTACATATGGCCAGGGTACCCAGGTAACCCTGCTTTTTTGCATGACGAAGGGCAGCCAGGGTGTCGGCCGTTTCCCCGGACTGGGACAGGGTAATCAGCAGGGTACCTTCCGGTACGGATACGTGGCGGTAACGGTACTCACTAGCCACTTCGACCTGGCAAGGCAACCCGGTCTGCTCTTCCAGCCAATAACGCGCTACCAGGCCGGCGTGGTAACTGGTGCCACAGGCGACGATATGAATATTGCGTACGTCCTTGATGCGGCTTTCAGCATCCGGCCCGAGGATTGCGGTCAATATCCGGTCTTCGCTGAGCATACCGGCCAGTGTGTCGGTAACGGCTCGGGGCTGCTCATAAATTTCCTTGAGCATGAAGTGCCGGTATTCACCCTTGTCCAGACTGTGTGCGGCATGGGCATAGCGCTGCACCGGATAAGTCATGGAGCGGTTTTGGCTGTTCCAGATTTCGCAGCTGTTTAACGTCAACCGGGCGTGGTCGCCCTCATCCAGGTAAATGAACTGATCGGTGACTTGCAACAACGCCAGTGGGTCAGAAGCAATAAAGTGCTCTTCACTGCCCTCGCCTATCACCAGCGGGCTGCCCATACGGGCGCAATACAAGGTGTTTGGCTCATCCTGGTGGATGACCCCGAGTGCATAAGCGCCGCGCAGCTCTTCCAAGGTGCTACGCAAAGCGCTGAGCATATCCTGCTTGCGGCCGTAGTGGTGCGCCAAAAGATGGGCGACCACTTCGGTATCGGTATCGGAGGTAAATTCGTAACCCTGCGACTGCAAACGGGTACGTAGTGAGTGGTGATTTTCAATAATGCCGTTATGCACTACCGCCAACCGTTCGGATAGATGCGGGTGCGCGTTGCGCTCGGAAGGCTTGCCATGGGTTGCCCAGCGGGTATGGGCAATACCCAAATGACCGTTCGCCTCACTGGACAACAGGGCCTGCTCCAGCTCTGCCACTTTGCCCATGGCGCGCGTACGTCGAATGCCATTCCCATCGGCCAGTACGGCAACACCAGCGGAATCATAACCACGGTATTCGAGGCGACGCAGGCCTTCGATCAAGATGGGGGTGATATTGCGCAGTGCAACTGCGCCAACGATTCCACACATTTTCTGTCTATCTTCCTTGCTTTTAGGCATTTGGCTCGGGGTGGGTTGGAACGAACAGTGATCTGTTCGCAGCGGTGTCGCCGCTCCTACCGTTCTCCAGCTAACACATCAGATCTAAAGCACGCTACCGCCCCAAGATTTGCTGTCGATTTCTTGAGGACAAGGGCAGAGCGCACATTTTTAACCATTACAGCAATACTGCATTGCGAAACCATGTCGCAGTGCTGGCGCCGGTTCGACTGCGCCTTTTCTGATTAGTTTGAATTTCAGGCAAAATTTTTAAGCGGTTACGGATTCCGCCCTGAAGAAAACTTTTTGGCTAGGAGAGCTCGGGTGAACTTCACCCGTGGGAAGGGGTCAAGCTCAGCGGGTAAAAGGTCGCACGGACCCACACGCTGCAGGCGCCCCTGCCCGAATAAATCGGAGTACTGCTGTAATGATGACATCCTGTCCCTACCCGGCTGGTTTAGCAGATGCAAACCAGCATTGACTGCACGCCACAGGGTGGCGTTAAAGGTGGGCAATAATAACCGCCAGACCGTACGTTTTACAAGACGTTTCAGGATTCCAGTGGCCAAAAGGGACAGTCCCGTGGCCGCTGTAGCCATAAAGGCCTTTTGACCCGCATCAGTTACTCCGCGGGAATTACAACAACTGTTCCGCGCGATTTTACCTTTGGCTCTGCCTGCAGAACGGCTGCCAACTTGGCCTTCGCTACGTCGTCACCGTGCACAAGCCTGACCTCTTCAGGACCGTGACGCACGCCAGTGACGAACCCGACTAACCCTTTCTGATCCGCATGGGCGGAATAGCCGCCCAACGTATGCACTCCGGCTTTGATCGAGTAGCGTTCACCCTCCAGCTCAACATAACCGCCCTGCGGCCCGTGTAGCTGAATGGCACGGCCGGGCGTGCCTTGGGCCTGGTAGCCCACAAACACCACGTTATGCCGAGGGTCACCCAGCATGGCTTTCAAGTAATTGACTACCCGCCCGGCATTACACATGCCGCTGCCGGTGATGACTATCGCGGGCTGGCGGGTATGGGCTAGGCGGTTGACCATTGCTTGGTGTTGGGCGTGGGTTTCTACTGTCAACAGCTGCTCGAAGCCCAGCGGTTTGCGCCCGCTGGCAACGCGCTTGAGCGCTTCTTTGGCCCACCAGGGTTTTAGTTTGCGGTAGAGTTGGGTGAAGCGTGTGGCCAGGGGGGCATCGAGGATGATGGGGAGGTTTTGCCAGGGGTTGTGGGTTGGCTCTGGGGATTGTGCTGGCTTTGAGAGTCCTTTCGCGGCGGGGACGCCGCTCCTACCGGTTTTGCGCCGCGATTTGATATTGGCTTGGGTGATGATGTCTTCCAGTTCGTAGAGCAGCTCCTGAGTGCGGCCGATGCTGAAGGCGGGAATGATAACGGTACCGCCGTCTGACAGGGCTTGCTCCAGGACTTTTTGAAAACGGGCGCGGCGGGTACGGCGGTTTTCATGCAGCCGGTTGCCGTAAGTACTTTCCAGTACCACTACATCAGCGCGGTAAGGCGGTTTAGGGGCTGGCAACATGGGGGCATGCGGCGCGCCAAGGTCGCCTGAAAACACGATTCGCCGGCTGCGAGCCTCTTCAGGGTATTGCACATCGCACTCAATATAGGCAGAGCCGAGAATATGCCCGGCTCGCTGAAAACGAATACGGCAGACGAGGTCTGGCCTTTCGAGCACCGTGACCCACTGCTTGTAAGGGTGCCCAACCAGATAATCCGCGACCTGCCGCACAAAGCGGTCGGCCAGAGCCTTGTCTCTCTTTACCCCCACCATAAAGGCGTCTTCCAGTACTGTTGGCATCAGGGCGGCTGACGGCTCTGTACAGTGGATCGGCTGCTTGAAGCCTGCCGCGATCAACCAGGGCAAGCGGCCGATATGGTCTATGTGCACGTGCGTGGCGATCAAAGCGTGGACGCTTTCAAGATTGAAGGTTACGGCCAGGGCCTCTGCGCCGGCGCCGCCTGACGTTTCCGCGCCCTGAAAAAGCCCACAGTCTATTAATAGGCTATCGTAAGGGCTAAGCCATAATTGATGGCATGAGCCGGTGACTCCATTGACGGCGCCATGGTGCTGAATAAAAGGGTACTGGGTGATGGATGGCCGGGGCATGGCAACTCCTTTGCCTGTCAAAATTACTACGATAACGGTTTAAAGCGGGGGTTGCCGCGAACCAATACGCATTTTTCACAATGTGCGGGTAACCAATGATAATGGGATGGCTCAAGAAGACACTGACAAAATTCCGCCACGCCAAGCTGCCAACATTTTTACATCACAGGCCAACGCAGCTTGACCCTTGGCGCCCCAGAAACTAAAGTTGCGGCTTTTAGCATGCCGCCAAGCACAGCAGTGGACAGTCAAGACCCCATGATCAATTCAATACTGGTTGTCTGCGTAGGCAATATTTGCCGTAGCCCTACTGCTGAAGCGTTATTGAAAGCCAAGCTCGCCGGAAGCGGCATTCAAGTCAGCTCAGCTGGCCTAGGCGCGTTGGTAGACAAACCACTAGATGCTACGGCCACGCAAGTGCTGGAAGCGTCTGGTTATGCCCTGCCGGAGCATAAGGCACGGCAAGTTACCTCCGCTATGCTTCGCGAAGCGAGCCTGATTCTGGCCATGGAAAATCGCCATCTGCAGTCCATTCATGCCATAGCCCCACAAGCGCGTGGCAAAACGCTTTTAGTGGGTAAATGGCTGGACAATTGTGAAGTACCCGACCCATACCGCCAACAGCTACCGGCCTTCGAGCATGTTTACCGAATTCTTGACAAGGCAACCAGCGCCTGGCTGCCCTATCTTAAAAACTGATTCTCTATTCTTAACGGAAATGATCCTTTAATGCAGAACACGCCCGCCTCCCCCGCTAATGACACCAGTGATGAAATCGATTTGTTGGCGCTGTTGGGCGCATTGATAGATCGCAAATTTACGATTATTGCCTGCACTCTGGTGTTTGCGGTCGCAGGTATCGCCTATGCGATGTTGACCACCCCGGTGTATGTGGCCAACGCGGTGATCCAGATAGAAGAAAAGGCCCCTGGTATAAGCAGCCTGCTGGGCGATGGTGGCGGCGATATGTTTTCCAGCCCCTCCGCTGCCGTAACAGAGATTGAACTGCTCAAATCGCGCAACGTAATTGGCCAGGCAGTAACCAATCTGAAGCTGGACGTAACAGCGGAGCCCAAACGCTTCCCGGTAATAGGCGCCTTTGTTAGCCGCCGCTTTCAGAGCACACCAGACCAGCCAGTGGCGGCCCCCCTGCTCTCTTTGCGCAGTTATGCCTGGGGCGGTGAGGTTATTGATGTGTTTCAGATTGAAGTACCTCCTGCCTACGAAAATGAAGAGCTGAGATTGCGTGCGGGTGAGAATGACCGATTTACGCTGATGGGCCCTGAGGGGGAAACCCTTTTGGAGGGGGCCGTCGGGGATATGATCGATGAAGGGGGATTCAAACTGCAGGTAGCCGAGCTGACCGCCCGGCCAGGCACCGACTTCACCCTGATCAAAAACAACCCTTTGCGCGCCACTCTGAATTATCAGAACGAAATTGGTGCCAGTGAAAAGGGCAGGGATTCAGGCATTCTTTCCCTTAGCCTGCAAAGCCCGGTACCGGAGCATGCAGTACTTATTCTGAATGAGGTAAGCCGGCTGTATGTGCGGCAGAACGTAGAACGCAAATCAGCAGAGGCGCAGCAGAGCCTGGATTTTTTGCAGGAACAACTGCCCAAGGTGCGCCAGGATCTGGAGGCCGCTGAAGCGGCACTGAACGCGTACCAATCCAGTGCCGGCTCGGTGGATATTTCCATTGAAACCCAGGGCGTACTTGATCAGGTAGTGGAGCTGGAAACGTCCATTTCTGAACTGATGCTCAAACGCGCTGAGCTGGAACGGCGCTTTACCCGCGAACACCCCAGCTACCAGGCACTGGTGGAGCAGTTGGGCCAACTTGAAGGCCGCCGGGATCGGCTGATCGAGCGTGTTGGTGGTCTACCTGAAACGCAACAGGAACTGCTGCGCTTGGCCAGGGATGTGCAGGTGAGCACCGAAATTTATACCGCCATGCTGAATACCTCGCAGGAGCTGGATATCACCCGCGCGGGTACTGTGGGCAATGTGCGCATTATTGATGACGCAGTGGTAGATACACGCGCGCCGGTCAAGCCAAAAAAGGCGCTGATCGTAGTCTTGGCGACGCTGCTAGGCGGCATGCTGGGGGTGGCGATAGCGCTACTGCGCCACGCGCTTAATCGCGGAATCGAAAACCCTGAACTGATCGAGCAGCTTGGGCTGCCAGTGTACGCCTCAGTGCCGTTCAGTAAAGACCAACAGATACTGGAGAAAAGTTTCAAGGGCAAGTCTACTCAGCAAGGCTCTCACCTGCTGGCGGCGACAAACCCGGCTGACCTGGCAATTGAGTCGCTGCGCAGCCTGCGCACCAGCCTGCATTTTGCCATGATGGAAGCCAAGAACAATGTGCTGATGATTTCAGGCCCAAGCCCCAGCGCGGGCAAGTCCTTTGTATCTGCCAACCTGGCGGCCATTGTGGCGCAGACCGGCAAAAAGGTGGTGCTGATTGATGGCGATATGCGCAAGGGTTACGTGCATAAGCTGATCAATAAAGACCCAGAGCCGGGCCTTTCTGGCCTGCTGGTCAGCACCCATACTCTGGCTGATGTGATTCATAAAACCGAAATAGAAAACCTGCACTTTATAAGCCGCGGGCAGATTCCACCCAACCCGTCTGAGCTGCTGATGCATGCCAACTTTGAAACACTGCTGCAGCAGCTGAGCAAGATGTATGACATGGTGATCATCGATACACCCCCGATTCTGGCGGTGACCGATGCAGCGCTTGTGGGCCGTTTAGCGGGTACCAGCCTGATTGTGACCCGCTTTGGCATGAACCCGGCGCGGGAAATTCAGCAAACGCTGTTGCGCTTCAGAAATAACGGCATTGACATTAAGGGCGCTATTTTCAACGCGGTAGAGAAAAAAGCATCTGCGTACGGGTATGGCAATTACGGTTATTACCAGTACGAATACAAGTCAGATACCAAGTAAATTGGCATTGGGGGTTCACATGAGCCTCTTAATGCGTATAATGGATGCAATATTGGATTTAAACTCTTGAATGTGAACAAGGAGACGAGTTATGAAAAAACAAGTTTTTGCATTGGTGACTAGCGGCTTGCTGCTCGCCTCCGGTATGAGCTTTGCCCAAGACGCTGACACCAGCAACACTGCTCCTGCTGCAGGAACCACCACCTCCAATACCGGCGCTCAGGGTACTGGCGGTATGACAGCTGGCAAGATTGCACTGGGTGCTGCCATTGTTGGTGGGGCTGTAGCGGCCGCATCTGATAGCGGCGGTTCCGGATCTGGCACTACTACCTCTACTACTACCACCCCGTAAGTCGGTAGCAGTAACCAAGGCCACCTAGAGTTATTTTAGGTGGCTTTTTTATTGTGTAAATTCGAATAAAAAGGCAAGTAATCCGACCATGAATCGATACCCTCTCCTTGCGCTTGGTGTTTCTGCTCTTTTTCTACAGGCCTGCGTGTTCTCCCCTGGCATGCATATGGATACGGACCGACTGATCAGTGATGATTCTGCAGAAAACAGCCTGGTTGAGATGGTCGAGATTACCCCCAAGCTGATCGCTCAGGACCAGTCGGTAAATCGGCTGATGACTATCCCTCAGGAATTGCTGGATTATCAACCCGAAAATTACCGCATTGGTGCCAACGATGCTCTGTTTATCACCGTGTGGGATCATCCAGAGCTGACCATTCCCGGTGGGCAACAGCAGCCCTCTGGCGCCAATGCGCGCGTTGTGCGCGATGATGGCACCCTGTTCTACCCCTTCATCGGCAGTGTTCAGGTTGAAGGTCTGACATTGGAAGAACTGCGCGAAATTATCGCCCAGCGGCTGGCTCGCTTTATCGAACAGCCGCAGGTGGATGTAAACGTTATTGAGTACAACAGCCAGAAGATCATCGTTAGCGGTGCTTTTGTGAACCCCGGATTTATTCCGGTGGGAGCCCAACAGCTGACGCTACTGCAGGCCGTTGGCCTGGCCGGAATTGATCCAGAGCGTGCTGACCTTTCAAATCTGGTTCTCACACGCGACGGTACTGCCTACAACCTGGATTACGACCGTTTGACCAGTAATACCAGCAACATTGGTGAAGTGTATCTGCGCCGTGGCGACAAATTGCACCTGGGCCTTAACGACTCGCGCAAGGTATTTGTGATGGGTGAAGTCGGTACCCCGCGCGCCCTGCCCTACAGCACCAGCCGCATGACTCTCAGTGAAGTGCTCGGCACTGTTGGCGGCCCCTCGCCAGAAACCTCAAGCGGCAAGGAAATCTATGTTATCCGCGGTGTGGATAACCTGGAAAACGAACGCGCTACAGTATTTCAGCTAAACGCCAGCTCGCCTTCTGCCTTGATTCTAGCGAGCCAATTTGAGATGCAACCGCAGGACATTGTGTTTGTTGGCGCTGCGGAGATCACACGCTGGAATCGCTTTATCAGCCAATTATTCCCTTCAGCTAACATTCTGCGCACTGGCGTACTGATCAACGAAGACGTCGGCAGTAACAACTAAGGGAGCCTGCGGTGAGTAACCTTCCTTATGCAGGCGTGCTGTGCGTGATAGCACTGGTGCTGGCTGGCTGTAATTCCAGCACCAGCACGGCCTACCGCACCCTTAGCCTGGCGATCAGCGGGCCCGAGTCCAGCATCAGCACGGAGCAAGTCAACCGCCTGGGCCGGCCCGGCCTGCTGGCGACCTACGGCCTATCTGAAACCTTGCTGGTGCTGGCCAATCGCTCAGGCGACTGGGCAGAATGGCATGGCCCAGAACAGATGCTGGTAACGCGCAACGGGCGCCTAGTGCAAACGGCAGGCATACCGGATAAGGGTGATGTGCTGGCTCCGCTACTGCCTGACGACCCCTTCCTCGGCGATCTGCGCGCTCTGAATGGGCAGGAAATTACCCGCAATGTGGACATGCCTGCACGCTTTCTGACCAACATACCCCAGCATGCCCGCTACCGTACTGGCCCCATGGAGATGATTGAAATCATGGGCACTGAACGCGAGCTGCAGCGTGTAGATGAAGCTATCACTATGCCAAGCATCGGCTTCAGGACAACCAACTATTACTGGGTAGACCCTTCAACGGGCACCGTGCTGGCCAGCGCTCAGCATCTTGCCGATGATTTGCCCGTGCTCTACCTGACAGAAGTGGTGCCATCGACCGTGGAGCCACAGCCATGAGGCCCCAGCTCGCCAGATCAGGCCTTAAGAGCTGCGCAGTGGCCGTGTGCCTGTCGATGTGCCTGGCCCTGGGCCTGCTGCCCGGCATCGGCGCGGCTCAGAATGCAACCAGCGAAGCCGCCCAGGTGACCGGCGTTACCATAGCGGGAGAAGTGATCCAACCCGGCAGCTATGATTTCCCGTCAGGTGCTCGGCTTCACGACGCCTCTGTGACTGGCCAAATCAGTTCAAGTGCGTGGTTTCTGGGTGCGGCGCTGTTGCGCCAGAGTGAACTCGAACCCCAGCAACGCCTCAAGGTAGGTTTGCTATTTGAGCTTAATGCCAACCGGGTGCATGCGCTGGCGATGGATAATGCCGAACTGCACGAGCTGGTTACCCGCTTGTACCGGGTGGTTGAAGCCATGCCCGTTACTGGCCGCGCCCAGGCACAGCTGGACCCTCTGCAGCAACTGATAGTGAGTAACAACCCGCTGCTTGAGAGCGGTGATCGGCTGATCTACCCGCGCAAGGCTGAACAGGTACGAGTTACCGGCGCCGTAATGGCCGACTGTGTATTGCCGCATGACCCAGGCTGGAAAATGCATGACTACCTCAAGGCCTGCCAGCGCCACCCGCTTGCTGACCGCAACAGTGCTTACCTGATTCAGCCCAATGGGGCCTGGCAGGAGCACGGCATTGCCTATTGGAATCTGCAGCCGGCAGACGTGGCAACGGGCGCGGTTATCTACTTGCCCACCCAACCTGGCAAACTCTCGCCTGCCACTCGCGGCCTGAACAGCGATATGGCAGCCATGCTGGCTACCCAGTATCAACTGGGGGGTCGCTTCAGTGAGTAATCTGATGTTGCGTTCCGTTTATCTTGTGCCGGTATTGGTTGCCGGCCTGGCCATGCCAGCCGCAGCCCTTGCTGACCGCTACCGCACCACCCAGCATGATTTTGGTGGCGTGGGCTTGCTGCAAACCCCGACCGCGCGCATGGCGCCAGAAGGTACTTTCAGTTTCAACGCCAACCGCACCTCGCCCTACAGCCGTTACAGCATATCAATGCAACCGCTACCCTGGCTGGAAGGTACGCTGCGCTATATCGCCATCAGCAACATACGCTACAGCCAGGTAGAGGAGTTCAGTGGCGATCAGAGCCTGAAAGACAAGGCCTTCGATTTCAAGTTTCGACTTTTGCAGGAAGATTACTGGTTGCCGGAGCTCTCGGTAGGCTTCCGCGACCTGGCGGGTACCGGTCTATTTTCCAGTGAATTTGTAGTCGCCAACAAACGTTTTTATGATCTGGACTTCAGCCTGGGTGTCGCCTGGGGTTATATCGGTAACCGCGGTGACTTCCGCAACCCGCTTGGCATCATTGGCAACGATTACGACAGCCGGGATGCGGCTACAGTCGGCACCGGCGGTGACTTCAGTATCGACAACTACTTCCGTGGCCGGCCTGGCATCTTTGGCGGTGTGGAATATCAGACGCCATGGGACCCACTGCGTTTCAAGATCGAGCTGGATGGCAACGATTACCAGAGTGAGCCCCAGCAGAACAACCAGGACCAAGACTCGCCCATCAACATGGGTGTGGTCTACCGCCTAACCAGCGGCATTGACCTTAGCGTAGCCTGGGAACGCGGCAATACCGCCATGTTCGGTATTACCCTGCATTCCAACCTGAAGGATAACCCCTTCCCTGCCAAACTGCTGGACCCACCGCCGGAACGCCGCGCGCCGCTCCCCGCAGGCGTGAGCGCTCAATCGGTGGACTGGGCCAATGTGAGTGCGCGCCTGGAAGAGAACGCCGGCTTTGCGGTGGAAACCATTGAGGTCAAGGATCGTGAGCTGATCGTGACCGGTGAACAGAAAACCTTCCGTAACCAGGCTCAAGGCCTGGGCCGGGCCAGCCGCATTCTGGACAACAGCACCGGCGAAGGCACCTACGATTGGTACACCCTGGTGAACAAGCCGCGCGGGATTGCCGTGTCGGAAGTCAGCATTGATGCCGGTCGCCTGCGCGACCTGGAACAGAACCGTATAGATGAGATGGCCATGCGCCGCTCTACTGTGCTCGCGACCCCCAGTGTTCTGGATACCGAGCTGCTACACACCGCGCCGCTGGAAAAATTCACCTATGGCCTGTCACTGGGCTATAACCAGAACGTCGGCGGCCCGGATGGGTTCATCCTTTATCAATTTCTGGCCAGGGCAAAAAGCGAGTATCGCTTTACCCGTAACCAGTGGCTGCATGCAAGCCTGGCAGCGAACCTGATCAACAACTTCGACAAGTTTCGCGTTGATGGCCCGAGCGAACTGCCGCGCGTACGCACGGATATTCGCCGCTATCTGACCAGCTCTGATGTGATACTGGAGAACTTCCAGTACACCCACACCAAGCGTGTGAACCGCGACGTTTATGCGATGGGCTATGGCGGTATGCTGGAAAGCATGTTCGGTGGCGTGGGTGGTGAAGTACTGTATCGCCCGAGTGGTGAGAACTGGGCAGTGGGTGTGGATGCCAACTGGGTTCGCCAGCGTGGGTTCCGCCAGGACTTCAGTTTCCGCGACTATTCGACCCTGACCGGTCACTTTACCACCTACCTGCAGACCAACTTTTACAATGTGTTGGTCAAGGCGAGCGCTGGGCGATATCTGGCTGGCGATATTGGTGGGACTATGGATCTGTCGCGGCGCTTCAACAACGGGATTACCGTAGGCGCCTACGCCACCCAGACCAACGTCTCTTCCGAGGAGTTTGGTGAAGGTAGCTTTGACAAGGGTATTTACTTCACCTTCCCTTTCGACGCCTTCTTTGCCCGCTCCAGCCAGTCCCAGGGCACGCTGGGCTGGAACCCGCTGACGCGCGATGGCGGTGCCAAGCTAAGCCGTTTCTACTCGCTGTATGACATGACAGAGGCCTCTAATACCGACCGCTTCAACGATGGGTTTAACGCGTTGCGGGATTGATGCGCTGAGAGACTAGTACCCCAACTCATCGTCATTCCTGCACTCCGTCGACATTACTGCACTCCGTCGACATTCCCGCACTCCCTCGTTATTCCCGCGAAGGCGGGAATCCATTTTGACCTTGGTGTTGGGGTAATCACCCTAGTGCATGCCGAGGCCGACAATGGATCCCCGCTTTCGCGAGGATGACAATAGAAGGGGGGCGGGGATGACGATAAAAGTGAGCGCTAATGCCGGTTTGAGGCCGCGGGGATGACGGTATGAGGCAGGGGGATGACTGGGGATAGCTGCTTGACGGTTTGTTGGTATACTGCGCGCTTTTCCTGATACGGAAGGGCGTGCTGGGCATGTGGTTGACATTAAAGCGCCTTTGGCTGCGCTACCGTTTGGTTTTTAAAGTATTGTTCTTCGCTGTGCTGGGCTTGGGCATTTACCTGGGCATGAATCCCGTACCACCGCCCACCTCCGCCAGCTGGCACGGCGATTTCTATCATGCTGGTGGGTTATTTGCCTGCACTATTCTGAGCTTCTTTGCCTATCCACACTGGCGCTGGTGGGCCCGTGGCGCGCTGATGTTTCTGGTCGGCGTCGCGATTGAGGCCGTGCAACACTTTCACCCTACCCGCTCGGCAGACTTTCTGGATATTCAGGTGAATACCGGAGGCCTGGCGGCGGGCTTGCTGGTGATCTTCATGTTCCAGTTGGTCTACCGCAGGCGCGCTGCCTAGCCTAAGCCTTGCCAGACTCAGGGATTGAGTACCCACATCACTAGCATTATCGCGCCCATGAACAACGCATCGATAGTTTTACGGCGGCAGCGGAAGATGTTGATGAACAGATGGACATAGCCTGACCGCTTGCCTGGATTGATCCAGGGCCGGACGAAAGCGTCATCCTGCATACCCAGCACCCTGGCCAGGATACGCGCCTGGCCGAGCCACCAGCCATTGCTGATGTTTTTGCAGCGCGCGATGACCGCTTTTATACCTGTGTTGACTCCCACATGATTTAGATCGTGCTGGCGATAGAACATCTTGGCTTCAGGGTCGATAAACCAGCTAAAGCCTTTCGAGCGGGCAAATGCATAGCAAAACCAGTCATGCAGATGCACGGCCTTTAACTCATTGCCGTGTGACAGAACAAAGTGGCGCAGCGCTTTATAGAAAGCAGGCGAAAAAACGTAGGTACAACCCGGGCCTGCGGCCTCGAAAAGAAAATCCCATTGCCGTTGGGGTTGGGACTTTTCAACCAGGTGCTTGCGCCCGTCCTCCCACACGGCCAAAACATTACTAGAATAAGCATCCACGCCTTTGCGTTTAATGGTATCTACCGCATGATGCAGTTTTTCAGGCAGCCAAATATCATCCTGATCCGCGAAGGCGACGTGCTCAAAGTCTGCCTCCGGATTCGCCGCGATCAGGCGGAAGAAATTACCCGCGGCGCCACCCTCTCGTACACCCTGGGGCAGCACATGTATACGTTGATCCTGCTGCGCCAGTTGGGCAAACCAGGCTTCTGAGCCGTCATTCGACAGATCGACGCTGACGACCAGAGATACCGCAACACCCTCCTGGTTCAGTATGGAAGTAACCTGCTCTTCCATCCACCTCATACCATTATGGGCGGCTAGTAGAACCACAACTTTTGGCAATTCAGAATTATTCAAACCTGTACTCACCTAATTTTTATCGGACCAAAGACGCCACCAATGCCGTCCCTTACCGCTTTGATGTAATAGCTTAGATAGTCTCTCTTGCCAGTTTCAAAGCCGATCAGGATCAATTGGTGAATCAGTCCGAACAGCACCTCTCGAGTCGCCATCAATCGCGGCACATGGCTCATGCGTAGAAGATGGAAAGCATTGCGAACGCGGTAGTATCGGCGCAACGGGCTATGGACCGGCACTTTTAAGCCAGCAAAGGAGAGCGACTTATCGCCTATTGAGTGCTTCATGATAGCAGCTGGATTGACTTTAATAGCGATCCCCTGGGCGGCACAGCGCAAGCACCACTCCGTATCGACATAATCAATAAACAACCGATCATCCAGCCCGCCGACCTGCTCGAAGACTGACCGGCGCACCAGCATGCCGGATGAAATCGCCACGGATATGTTTATTGGCCCATTGAGGTGTTCGGGCAGATATTTCCTGCGTCGTCCGGAGGGCAGAATATCCACGAGCGGGTAGCCAAAACCTTGTTGTTCGTCATAGAACACCGGAGCTGTAATACCCACCTGCGGGTCACGCAAACCTTCGCTCAACGCAGCGATAAAATCAGGACCAATGGCGCTGTCCTGATCGAAAAACACGACGGCTTCACAGCCCTGTTTGAAGGCAAGCTCCAGGCCTGTGTTCTGCGCGGCGGCTATGCCGGTGTTTTGATCCAGACAATGCACTGTTAAGCGGTCAAAACACAGTTGTGACAGCGCCGCACACAAGTTTTCATCGGAGCCGTTATCGACCACGACCACATGAGGGACCTGAGCAAGCAGACTCTCCAGGAGTGTCTGCAAGCGCGGCATGTGAGGCTTGTAGATGACGATGACCGGGACTATATGCAAGCTCATTAGCTACTCAGGCTTCTAGATCTACGCGCAATGACCGCCGCATCAAAACGGGGTACAGCCTGGAGTAAACAGCCGCGACCCTTGGCAAAGCCTGCGGTCGCCGGCAAGTGCCTATAGGTCATCGCCGGCTGGGGATGTTGGAGGATAAAGTTGATTACCCGTTTACTGAGTATGCGGTACTGAGGAGCTTCACGTGCGAGGTGAATTCCGTTGAACCATTTATAGGCATATTGAAACACCGAATTCGCGGCGCGGTAGGCCAAGCTTTGGCGCGGAGCCTGATCGTTTATGGCAAAAACGACATCTGCGCCGCCCATCGCCTTATCGAGCATCTCAGGGACGAAACCAATGTCATTGGTCAATGGATCAATGACCGCAACGAAATCACCCAAGGCATTCTCGAGTCCGACCCAAGAAGCAGTATCCGCGTCGACTTCCTTGGTCAAAGCATACACTTGCAGGTTCGCTATGCCGCTTTCGCCAGTCATGGATTTCAACGTTGCAATGCTGTCGTCATCCGAAGCGTTGTCGACTAGAATCAACTCATAATCAGAGACTATCGCAGATATTGTGGCTTCTGCTTCCTGAAGCATTGATGCAAGCATCGCCGAGTGATTGCGGACAATAAACACTACAGACAGGAAAACCGGGAAATGAACCATTTGTTATACCTTTTAGCGCAGTACACGACGAAATAACGTCATTTTCAGGGACGCCAAGATTGCATGCGCGATTGACTTGCACCCAGCAATGTGCACGTCGGTGAACCCTGGGCACATTTGTAAACCATTAATTAACTACGGTTGTCATCGACCCATGACTTCAGCCATCGGAAGTCCTGCTCAGAATCTCTATAAGTGGCCAAATCCGGGTAATCATCTGCTGTAGCCTGCGATGACGAAAGCGACTGGACCAAAATGCTCCACCAGCAAGTCACGCTTGCGATGTGCGGACAAATTACGACTGGCGTCAGTCGCAAGTACGGCATCAAACAGGTTCAGGTGCGCCGCTACCTTGTCAGCGAGAATCTGGTGGCTTGCGGTCGCCAGGACCACCTTGCGGCCTTCACTCCGAGCGACGTTGATCAGATCAATAACAGCCTGATCATAGGGCAATACGCTGACATCAATATTGGTGGCTTGGGCCAGTTCCTGCTTCAGGGTTTGCTTTCCTTGCCGCAACCACAGCAGAGGCTTTGCAGCACGCAGCGGGTTTTCCCGGAGAAATGCCACACCCGTTTCCAGTAACAGGTCGGAACGCAACAATGTACCGTCCAGATCGATGCACAGCGGCGTGAGGTCTACTTCGCTCATAAAGCAGTAGACTTGATGCGTGGCGGCCAGGCCAAACCAAAATCTTCGTGATCCAGCGTCAGATTCGGGCTATAAGCCGGATCATTCAAAAGTGCATCGCCCCATCTTTCTATCATCCTTGACACCTCTCCGTTAAAGCGCGCGATTTTCTCTGGGTTGTCTTCACGTCCACGTGAAACGGACTCGTGGTGAATCATTTCGGCGTAGGGAGTCCAAACGTTGCGGTAACCTGCGGCTCTTACCCTGAGACAAAAATCAACATCATTGAATGCAATGGCGAAAGACTCATCCAGCCCATCAACTGCATCGAACACATCCTTGCGTACCAATAGGCACGCTGCAGTGACTGCGCTCAAGCTCTGGTGCAATGCGGCTCGCCCAAAGTATCCTGTTTCGATCCTGGACGCGTACTTGTGGGAGTGACCTGCTACGCCGCCAATCCCGAGTATAACGCCGCCATGCTGCAACCTGCCATCCGGATACAGCAACCTCGCTCCCACGCAGCCGATTTCGCTACGGCAGACGTAAGAGACCATTTCTTCGAGCCAATCTGACACAGTGATTTCGATATCATTGTTCATCAGGCACAGTATTTCACCGGTCGCTTCGAGGGCGCCTAGGTTGTTCAGCCTGGAAAAATTGAAGGGCTCATCACTGTGAATGACTTTGATGCCATCTGCTTTTAGCGTGTTCAGATACTCTGCGGTTTTCACTTCCGTACTGCCGTTATCAACGACAATAATCTCGATAGCTGCATAAGTTGAGCGCGAGCGAATGGACTCAATGCACACTGATAGCAGGTCAATCCGGTCTCGCGTGGGGATGATGATACTGACCTTGGGGAGAGCATCAGGCAGCTTGTAGCGCACGCGGTTCATCCCGGGCGCAGCTGGCGCAGGCGTGACGTCCGCGTCGATACCAAGCCGCTGCAAATGCTCCACTACCGCACGACGACCCGCTTCAGCCGCATAGTCCTTTGACGCGCCTGTTAAAGCCGTACTACCTGGGATAGCACGCCAGTGGTACAGGATCCTGGGGATATGGACGATCTGATCAGGCCGTAACTGCTCTAGAGCGCGCAAGGCGAGATCATAATCCTGCGCACCTTCAACGCCCGTGCGGAAGCCTCCGATATGATCAATGATGTCTTTCCTATACACGCCCAGGTGACAGATCATGTTGTGAGCGAGCATGAGCTCCGGGTTGTATTCACACTTGAAATAGGGCCCGAACCGCTCGCCGTCTACCGAGAGTTTATCCTCGTCGGAATACAGAAGCGCTGAATCGGGATTTTCAATAATTGCTTCGGCAACCCAGTACAACGCGTGTTCTGTTAACAGGTCATCATTGTCCAAAAGGGCGATGTACTCGCCGGTGGCAAGGCTTAGAGCAGAGTTGGTTGCTTTTGAGATATGGCCGTTTTCGCTGCGGAAGATCAACTTGATTCGATCATCTTCTTCAGCATGTTTGGTCAACAGCTGTTTGACTCCTGCGTGGGTCGATGCGTCGTCGGCGATGCACAGTTCCCAGAACGGATACAGTTGTTTGCGCACCGACCAGATGGCTTCATCCAGCAGCTCAAGTGGGGGGTTATAGGCTGGCATAACCACTGATATACGCGGATGGTTGGGCATGGCATCAATACGCGAAGTGATGGCTGACCGATCAGCCTCGCTGATTGTGTCAAATCGACGTACCCATTCGGCATAATCCTGTGCGGGAGCATACTGTTCCCTGGGCGCCAGGCGTCTGCGGATGCCTGGCAAGCCCTCGCGTTTTAAAACATCAGCTAATTTGGAAGCTGTGCCTTGGACACCATGTAGCGCAAGACTTTGCCTGGCGGATGACTGCAAGCGTCTGGCCAGCTTGGCTCCCGCACCCACCTTGCGCAGGGGTGCTGTCACTTTCCAACTCGTTGAGGAGACAATTTCCTGTAGGGTCCCCTCAAGCGTGCCTATCCGCTCTTGTGACGTGTTACGAGCGGCCTCAAGCTGGCTCTCCAACTCTGCTATTTTGTTCAGACTAAGGCCGCGCTCGTACTCAGCTGCGCGCACTCGCTCCAGGCAGCTTTCCCACAGCTCGTCAGGTGCCCGCTCTAGAGCTGACCAGCGGTTATTGGACTGGCCAGGAGAAGCAAGCGTGGTGCCGGCAAAATCGGCGTGGCCAGGCACCACCAGTTCGATTTTTCCGGCAATAAATCTTGAGCCAAGAAGGTTTTCTTCAGCCTTCTTTTTCTCGATTACACACATCGAATTGATGAAGGCTACCGAGTGAATTTGCGCCAGGGAGGTTTCATCGAAAGCGACCCCATAGTGTTCGCTAAACTCCTTTAGCAGTTCTGCGCGATCGCGAGCATGACCCCAGTGTTCAAAATTGACGATATCTGCCAATCGTTTGAAGAACGCGATTGATGACTGGGGCATATACAGCCCGCCTTCGAACTCTTGCCAGTAGCTGCAGTGGAGGTCTTCAGCGATAAATAACCCGCCCTCTTTTAGGGTCGGGAAGTAGCGGCTGAAGGATTTGACGATGTCCGAGGAGGTATGCGAGCCATCGTCAATAATCAGGTCGAAGGACGAGGTGCGGTCGACGATGCGCTGGAAGGCTTCATCCGTGTTGGCGTCAGCGACAATCACCGATATGCGTTGATCCTCATAGCTGAGCTGTGTACAACCCAGATTGATATCACAGCCAATCAAGTGCTCGGCATCAGCGAAGTATTTGCTCCAGAGCTCTAGTGACCCACCATTCTGTATGCCTATCTCGAGCAAGCGCACGGGATGTGTACGATAGGAATGAAAAAGGCGATCGTACTCAGTCAGGTAAAGTGACCATTTATCTGACACCTTGCCCTCGTGTTCTTTATAGAGCTCCAGCAGCGATTTCATCATATTTTCTTCACTAGAATTTCTTCGAAAGGCACGCCAACGAGGCCCCAGCGAACCTTGCTAGACGAGACATTGATAATCAGGGCGTCGTGTAACCAATGATGCTGTACGTTTTCGTAGAGGTCGCCATCAGCAAGCGAGGCCATGACTACGTATTGGCCATTGGGCAGCATGGGCAGGCGAAATCTGAAAGAGGCTTCGATTGTTTCACCTGCCGCGACAGAGACCGGGCTGAATTGGGTGACGGGCAACGTGTTTTCGCCCAATAAGTCTTGCCCCAATCTATCTCTTACGAGAAAGCCAATAATCGGCTGACGCATCTCGGCGTGCGCGGTTGCACGGATCTTCATGCAGGCAACTTCCCCACCGGCAAACACGCCATCTGCATCGCCCGACAGCTTGACCAGCTCTACTGAGACAATCTCGCCGGATCCCGTTTTCCAGCCGTTGGCGTCGCTTAGATTGTTGATTACTGTGGCAGTGCTGCCGTAATCAATCGCGAGCGAGATCTCTGTATCAGCTGCGTCCTCTGGATTCTGGGAGCCTGAGTCTTTGGCCGCTCCTTGCGTGCGGTCAATGGCTTTTAGCGCTGCGGCCTCACCGTAGACCTCTTGCAGGGTGTATTGCAGATAGTTCTCTGCAATGTCCTTTGCCGGGCCAGCTTCTCGTAACTTTCCTTCGTGCAGCCAAATGACGCGCTCGCACAGATTTAGAACCGAACTCATGTCATGACTAACGAAAAGCAGTGTGCCTGTTGCTTTAAACTTGCGAATGAACCGCATGCACTTTTGGGTGAAGACCGCGTCACCTACTGCTAGCGCTTCGTCGATAACGAGGATGTCCGCATCAACATGCGCAATGACGGCGAACGCTAAACGAACATACATGCCACTGGAGTAGTTCTTAACCGGCTGTTCAATATGGTCACCGATATCCGCAAATGCGGCTATCTCAGCAAACCGGCTGTCCACCTGCTCACGTGTCAGACCGTAAATTGAGGCTGACATGTAAACGTTTTCACGACCGGTAAACTCCGGGTTGAAACCTGAGCCCAGTTCAAGGAGCGCTGCCACCTTACCGTGGGTCTGTACTGCGCCACTGGTGGGATTTAGCGTGCCGCAGATCATTTGCAGCAGCGTCGATTTACCGCTCCCGTTACGCCCGACGATGCCAACTGTTTCGCCACGCCCAACCTCGAGACTGACCCCGTCAAGCGCCCAGAATTCGCGATAGTATTTTCTGCGGCTGCGCATCAGCATCTGCTTCAGCCGATCCTGCGGGCGGTCATAGATCTGGTAGCATTTGGACAGGTCCTGGACGGCAATGGCTACATCAGAGGACATCTGCAAACCCCTTTCGCGTCTTCTGAAATACGACAAAGCCCAGATAACCGATCAATAGACTGGCCAAGCTATAGTAACCGAGCCCGACCCAATTAGGCTGAACGCCCTGTAGCATGACAGCCCGGACTTGCTCAATCACAAAGGTCAGAGGGTTCAACTGATAAATCCACATGAATTTATCGCTGACGCTGGAGAGCGGGTAAAAGATGGGACTCAGAAACATCATTGCAGTTAAAACCGGAGCGATAAGCTGGCCGATGTCGCGCAGGTACACACCAATTGCCGACAGTCCCCATGTGAGGCCAAGTACTAAGATCGCAAAAGGCGCGAAGATGATCGGCACCAACAACATATGCCAAGAAAACTCCCAGCTTGAGAGCGTCATCAATATCAACAGGATGATGTAGCCCGCCGCGAGATGAAATAACGCTGCCAGCAAGGTCACCAGGGTCAGGACCTCCAGCGGAAAGACGACCTTCTTGACGTAGTTGGCATTGGCTATGATCAAAGTTGGTGCGCGCCCAATGCACTCGGAGAAAAAGTTGAATATCAACAACCCGGCAAACAAGGCGACGGCGAAGTCCAATGGGCCGCTTTGCACTCGATCACCCCAGCGCGCTTGAAATATTTCACCAAACACGAATGTAAACACTGTGAGCAGCAGGATCGGGGTGAGAAACGACCAGAAGATACCCACAAAGGACCCACGATAGCGCCCCACTACCTCGCGCTTTGATAGGTTGTAGATAAGTCGTCGTTTCTGCCAGGTGTCTTGTGCGAAGCCAAAGGGAGATATGGAAAAGTCCCTCATGGCTGATTACTACTCCCCAAGCGCTCTCGCTGGTAGCTGCCATCCTGTACTCGTTGACACCAGGCTTGGTTATCCAGGTACCACTGGACCGTCTTGCGAATGCCGCTTTCAAAGGTTTCCTTTGGCACCCAGCCCAGCTCACGCTGGATCTTGCTGGCGTCGATGGCGTAGCGCATATCATGGCCAGGGCGGTCCTGAACCGTGGTGATCAGGTCTTTGTAGGTGCCTTCATCTCGCGGACAGAGCTCTTCCAGCAGATCACAAATGGTGTGCACTACTTCGATGTTCTGCTTTTCATTATGCCCGCCGATATTGTAGGTCTCGCCCACAGTACCCTGGGTAGCCACCAACACCAGTGCCCGGGCGTGGTCTTCCACATACAACCAGTCGCGAATCTGGTTGCCTTTGCCGTAAACCGGCAGCGGCTTGCCCTCAAGGGCATTGAGGATCATCAGCGGGACGAGTTTTTCCGGGAAGTGATACGGCCCGTAGTTATTCGAACAGTTGGTCAGTACCGTGGGCAGGCCGAAGGTGCGCTGCCAGGCTCGTACCAGATGGTCAGACCCGGCTTTGCTGGCGGAGTACGGCGAGCTGGGTGCGTAGGAGGTCTCCTCGGTGAACAGCGGTAGTTCCCCGGCCTGCTCTTCGGGATGCGGCAAGTCGCCATAGACTTCATCGGTGGATATGTGATGAAAACGAAAGGCGGTCTTTTGCTCTGCACTCAGGGTCTGGAAATACGCCCGGGCCTGGTCCAGCAGCACATAGGTACCGACCAGATTGGTCTGAATAAATTCGCCGGGACCGTCAATGGAACGATCCACGTGTGATTCTGCAGCCAGGTGCATAATAAGATCAGGATTGTGTTGGGCGAGCACTCGTTTCACTTCGGCCGAGTCGCAAATATCGACCTGTTCGAATGCGTAACGCGGATTATCGCTTACAGTGCTGAGGGATTCGAGATTGCCTGCGTAGGTCAGCTTGTCCAGATTGACCACTGAGTGCTCGGTTTCATTGAGCAAATAACGCACGACGGCGGAGCCGATAAAACCAGCGCCGCCGGTAACCAGTATTTTAGACACGTGCATCATCCTTGATTTTTTGCAGACATACGGCCAGCGAGTCTCGCCAATAAGGGACGCTCAAACCGGTGTGATGCTTGAATTTCTGTTTGCTCAGCAGGCTGTAATGCGGCCTGATCGCGGGGGTGGGGTAGTCTTTGGTCTCAATCGGGGAGACGCTGCACTGGATGCCGGCCAGATCGAATATCGCCTTGGCAAAATCATACCAGCTGCATACACCCTCATTGCTGTAATGGTAAATATTACAGCCGGTTGCGGGGTTGTTTTGCTGCTGTTCGATCAGGGCCATGATGGCGTCAGCCAGATCGGCCGCGTAGGTCGGGCTGCCTACCTGATCATCAATCACGGTAAGCGTATCGCGCTCGCGGCCGAGCCTGAGCATGGTTTTAACAAAGTTGTTGCCGTGCTGGGAGTAAACCCAACTGGTACGCACAATGCTGGCGTTGACGCCGCTGGATTGAATCGCACGCTCGCCATGCAGCTTGGTTTGGCCGTAGTTGTTGACCGGCGCGGTAGGATGATCTTCGGCGTAAGGCTTGTGATGGCAACCGTCGAATACATAGTCAGTGCTGACGTGTATAAGGTAGACGCCCTGCTCTTTTACCGCTTGAGCCAGCTCGACCACTGCATGGTGATTGACCTGCTCGGCCAGATCACGCTCCTGCTCGGCTTTGTCCACGGCGGTGTGGGCGGCGCAGTTGACGATAAAATCGTACTGGTGGCTGTTCAGATGCTGCGCAACTTGCCCAGCAACAGCAAGATCCAACTGCGCCCGGTCGGCAAAAGTGAATTCAACATCGGAGTGTTGCGCTTCAAGGTCCCGGAAACTGCGCCCGAGTTGGCCGGTAGCACCCGTTACCAATACCTTTTTACGCATAATAATTAACGCCGTACTGGAACGTATCGCGCAGATTGGCGAGCGTTGTTTGGCGCGTATCCTTGTCAGACAGCTTGATATCCTGCTCCGCTATCCGCCAATCAATATTGATATCCGGGTCGTTCCAGGCAAGGCCGCGATCACATTCAGGTGAGTAATAGTTATCTACCTTGTACGCAAAAATCGCGTGATCGCTGAGTACCACGAAGCCATGGGCAAAACCACGCGGCACAAACAGCTGGTGTTTATTCTCTTCCGTCAGCTCCACTGCGACATGCTGGCCGAAGGTGGGGCTGCCCTGGCGTATATCTACCGCTACATCCAGCACCGCGCCCTTGATCACGCGGACCAGTTTGCTCTGGGCATGCGGCGGCAACTGAAAGTGCAGGCCGCGCAGCACGCCTCGACTGGAACTAGACTCGTTGTCCTGAATGAAATTGACTTTAAAGCTGGTGGCTTGATCAAAGACATCCTGGCGAAAGGTTTCGGCAAAGTAGCCGCGTTCGTCACCATGCACTTTGGGTTCAAACAGAATGACGTCCGGGATCGACTGGGGTGTGAAAATCAAAGAATAGGCCCCTCTTCCGCGCACTTGATCAAGTACTGGCCGTACTGGTTCTTCGATAAGGGCTTGGCCAAGGCCAACAATTGCTCTTTATCTATATAGCCCATTTCAAAGGCAATCTCTTCTAGGCACGCAACCTTGAGGCCCTGGCGCTTTTCGATAATCTCGATAAAGAACGAGGCTTCCAGCAGGCTTTCGTGCGTACCGGTATCAAGCCAGGCGTAGCCACGGCCCAACAGCTCAACCTTCAGACGGCCTTCTTCCAGGTACATCTGATTTAGAGTGGTGATCTCCAACTCGCCGCGATCAGACGGTTTGACCTCTTTGGCCTTCTGGATCACATCATTTGGGTAGAAGTACAGACCAGTGACCGCATAGTTGGACTTGGGAACCTTGGGCTTCTCTTCCAGGCTGACTACCGTGCCATTGGCATCAAACTCGGCTACGCCATAACGCTCCGGATCTTGAACGCGGTATCCAAAGACGGTGGACTTTTTCTCTTGCTTGGCGTTCTTGACCGCGTTGCCGAGCGTTTCCGCCAAACCATGGCCGTAATAAATGTTGTCGCCTAGAACGAGGCACACATCATCACTGCCAATAAAGTCTTCGCCCAGAATGAACGCCTGAGCCAGACCATCAGGAGAGGGTTGTGTTACGTATTCAAAGCGGATGCCCATTTCAGAGCCATCACCCAGAAGGCGGATGAAGCTGGGCTGCTCTTCTGGCGTGGTGATGATCAGAATATCCTTGATGCCCGCCAGCATCAGAACCGAGATGGGGTAATAAACCATGGGTTTATCGTAGACCGGGACCAGCTGCTTGGATACACCCTTGGTAATGGGATATAGGCGCGTGCCAGAGCCGCCAGCGAGAACGATACCTTTCATAAAACCTCAGTATGGTAATGGAGCACTACGAGAGCTCAATTGGACTGCCAAATACCGCGCCAATCAATCCGACGAATGTCTGCACTTGATACCGACGTTATGAATAACATCATCAACGTACCCGCCTGAAGAACTGCCAGCGGGCATGCGAACATCCATGTTATGTAGCTAAACGCAATATTTGAGCGGCGCACTTTACGGGCGCATTCCCATTAGTCGCGAATGGTACCTGCCTTGATTCCCCACAACAAGGCTACTTGGTCATTATTATGTAACACTTGGGAGCTAAGATGCTGCGGCCTCCGGCTTACCTGCCTTCAGCCAAACAGCCAATCCGATTAACGGTACATATGCTATGGCAGTGGCCACGAGCCCATCCATATAGCCAAGTGCCACAGAGAATGCCCAAGGCATTAGCCAGCCTATATTGATAAGCAGGACGCCCAGCGTAGTCGCGCGGTGCGATTGAAATCGCCGTGCAGCGTACTGATAGGCATGGGTCCGGTGAGCTTCATAAACCTTTTGCCGTTGCATAATGCGACGAAGCAAGGTGAAGGTAGCATCGGCAATAAACACTCCGAGCAATATCAGCCATGCCCAGAACAGCTCGGGCGCATACAACGTGGAATGCAGCGCAAGTGCTCCCAGAGTGATCCCCAGAAAACCACTGCCTACGTCGCCCATAAAGATACGAGCAGGCGGAAAGTTCCAGCATAAAAAGCCACCAACTACCGCGGCTAGAACTAGCGGTGTTAACGCCCCGACCTCGTGCCCCACCAGAACATACAGCAAGGCACCACCGAGCGAAGCACAAATGGCTTCAACGCCCGCTATGCCATCAATACCATCCATAAAATTGAAAAGATTCAACATCCATACCAGGAAAAACGCCAGCAACAGGTACCCGGCCCACCCCAGATCCAAAGCGATGCCAAATACCAGTAATCTTGGCAGCTCGGGCAACCAGAAAAGAACCCAGGCTGCTCCGATAAAGTGAACGAACAATCTGAGTAGCACGCTGCTTGAGCCGTGATCGTCGCGGAAACCCATTATCGCTATCAGCAAACCGCCACCAAGAAGTCCGATCACGGAGGGCCAATCCGACCAACCGGTCAGCGCTAGCAATGGCAATACCAACAAGAAGGTCAGCACGATAGCAGCACCACCGCCACGGGGGGTCGGGATGGTGTGCGAGCTGCGTAGGTTCGGGATATCGATCAGGCTTCGGGCTACGGCATAGCGGCGCAGGATCCAGGTCAGCAAGGAGGAGACCCCAGCGAGTGCCAGAAGGGACAGCCATAATGTCATTGTTCTTTCGTCCTGAGAAAAGCGTCCGCAGCTGACTGCAAACCTTCAGTTAGCGCGACGGGTGGCTTCCAAGCCAGGGTTTCACGAGTATGGGTTATATCAACCTGGAGCGACGTGCAGAGCCTCTGAGCGACCGCACGTTTGCCCAAGATTGCGGCGGTGTATTCTAGCAAACTGGCTGGCACAGGCACCAGCCTTGGGGGCTTATTCAGCGCGGCGGCCATTTGCCGCAGCAGGCTGGTAGTGGATATATCTTCACCGTCGCTGACCAGAAAAACCTGGTTAGCTGCTGCTGGGTGCGTGATGGTTGTCACTATCAGATGGACAAGATTATCAAGCGCAAGGAGGCTGCGTTTATTGTGGATACTCCCCAGGGGTAAGGGTATGCCTCTGTTGAGCCAGCCCATCATGCTGCTGAAATTGCCTTTGACACCTGGGCCGTATACCAGCACCGGGCGAATGATGACGACCTCCATACCGGTTGCTTGTGCTAGGACGCGCAATGCCTCTTCAGCCTCCCACTTTGAGATGCTGTAAGGGTCAGAGGGGGCGGGCAAGTCTTGCGCGGTAAAAGGTGAACCGTCTTTGCTGGCTTCACCATTGACTTTAATCGAGCTCAGGAAGATGAAGCGCTTGACCCCGGCTTGAGCCGCTTGCCTGGCCAGGTTCAGGGTTCCGTCTACGTTGATGCGTCGATATTCGGCCAAAGGGTCTTTTGTGGTTTCATTCATCACGTGGACGCGAGCAGCGCAATGCACTACCACCGCTACGCCATGGAGGGCTTTGGACCAGCGCGTATCCGCATCAAGAGTACCAATGACGTGATGCTCTGCGCCTGCATGGGGGGCTGGGCGGCGGGAGCTGGAGCACACAGAATAATCAGGGGATGTAGCAAGTGTGGAGGCAAGCGCAGACCCTATAAAGCCTGTCGCGCCCGTAACCATAACCTTCATCACTACCCCACCATTATTATTTGATACTCCGCTACACGCTTCACCAGCACGAACCTGAAAGCGATATCAGCAGACGGAGGACAACAAGAAACATCGTTACAGAGGAGAGACATCTACAACGTTCAGAGCAGCGCCCACCACCCATCTGCGGGGGAGTCGGTTGCATTTTCCGGAATGGTACCATTCGAGGAATGTCTTGCCGAGCGACAATTACTTTCGCCAAGATAAGATCTCGCCATCATTTGCGATCGTGGCTCAACACCACGGTGCCACAGAGGGTCTGACGCTGCTTTCAAGCACTTCCTGGGGCTAACCTCGGATTGATTTACTGGGAATGGCATTTGAACGCGGGGTATAGATATGCAGATTTGCGCTTCTGAACCGGACAATGGATCCCCGCTTTCGCGAGGATGACGAGGGTGTGATCGGTGTGGTGGGTATGGTCGCTGTGGTGGCTGTGGTGGCTGTGGTGGGAGCGGCGGCCTCGCCGCGAAAGAGTCAGCCCCCACCTGTACCCCTTTCCAAGTTCTCACAAACCCCTTCGCGGCGAGGCCGCCGCTCCTACAGGGTGCCGCCGCCCCTATCGGGGGGTGGAGAAAGGGACGCCTTGTTAACTACGCTTCTTTGGCGGGCCAAAGCCGTCTGAACTGGTCACTACCTGCCCCACCGGTGCAGCGGGTTTACGCTTGGCGGCCGGCTTGGACTTGGGACGCTTCTTGCCTTCCTTCTTCTTGTCGTCCTTTTTCTTTTTGCTACCGACTGGCTTGCCAGACGATTTGGTCTTTTTCGGGCCTTTGTAGCTGCCGGGCAATTCCTTGACCACGCGGCGCTCAAACTGCCGGCGCAGGTAGCGCTCGATACTCGACATCAGATTCCATTCGTGCGGCGCTATCAGCGAAATAGCAACGCCCTCCGCCCCTGCCCTACCGGTACGGCCAACGCGGTGCAGGTAGTCGTCACCACTGCGTGGCATGTCGAAGTTGATGACCAGATCCAGCTCGTCGATATCCAACCCGCGAGCGGCGACATCAGTGGCGACCAGCACACCGACGCTCCCTTGCTTGAGGCGTTCAATCGCCAGCTTGCGGTCTTTCTGATCCTTTTCACCGTGCAGCACGTAAACCCGCAGGTCCATGGCTCTGAGCACGCCATTGAGGCGGTCTGCCATCACGCGGGTATTGGTAAACACTATGGCCTTGCCGGGGCTTTCGTTGACCAGCAGCCATTTGAGCAAGGCTTCTTTGTGGGCTTGATCATCTGCTGCGATCACTTGTTGAGTGATGGCGGGCGTGTCGTCACGCACAGTGCTGAGCTGCAGCAGGTGCGGTGTGCGTTGGACCTCTTCAACCACTCGCTTGAGTGCGGCGTTGCCTTTGGTAGCTGAGAACAGCATGGTTTGGCGCTCTGGCGGGCAGGCGTTGGCCAGTTTCATCACGTCTTCGGTGAAGCCCATATCCAGCATGCGGTCGGCTTCATCCAGCACCAGTACCTGAATGGACGACAGGATCAGGCTGTTGGCAGCCAGGTGCTCCAGCGCGCGGCCCGGGGTGGCGATGATGATATCGGGGTTCTTGCGCATCTTTGCCGACTGGACCTTGAAGTCCTCACCGCCGGTGATGAGTTCGGCCTTGATAAAAGTGAATTTGGCAAAGCGCTGCACTTCGCTGAGGATCTGCCGGGCCAGTTCACGCGTGGGTAGCAGGATCAGAGCGCGCGGCTCAAGTGCCTGGCTGTCCTCTGTCATCAGCCGCTGAAGCAATGGCAACACAAAGGCGCCCGTCTTGCCGCTACCGGTCTGGGCGATCACGTGCAGGTCGTTGCCCTCTATGGCCAGGGGAATGGCTGCTTCCTGAACCTGGGTCGGTGTGTCGAACTTGAGTTCTTCAAGACCTTTGAGCAGACGTTCGTGCAGGGCAAATTCGCTAAACAAGGATGCTTACCTCGGGGACGGCGGTGATTAGGTTAATGGCGGGTAGTGTAACACCGTGGCGACGTCGGTAAGGTCAAAATGGATTCCCGCTTTCGCGGGAATGATGGAGCTAGCGGTGGGCGCGAGCGGTCTAGTTGGTGGGAGCGCCGTAAGGGCTCTGGAGTTATAGGTGAGGGGACAGTCCGCTTGGATTCCCGCCTACGCGCACTGCTGTCCGGAATAAATTTTGGGGGCTTAACTGGAAGGGTTGCAGCCGCTGAGTCTGAAGGGTAAAACCCGTTGATGCGACTCAACAACTCAGCGGATGCAACATGTATACAAATACTC
>Ga0163216_100726_pt1 | contig 37656 bp, 39 predicted proteins | sample SynspAceP_FD_167610 | JGI IMG/M metagenome (GOLD analysis project Ga0163216, IMG submission 167610) | Saline lake microbial communities from Ace Lake in Antarctica - Synechococcus sp. Ace-P (Illumina Assembly) | ecosystem: Environmental > Aquatic > Non-marine Saline and Alkaline > Saline ...
AATTATTCACTTTGTTTCTTTTGGTTCGACCCTTGGTCGAACCGCCGTACACAGTTTATTGTTTTACTTTGTTCAGTTTTCAAAGGTCTAATTTGTTTGTCGTTGTCGTTTTGACAACTTCTAAATAATACCAGAAGTCATTTAACTTGTCAATAACTTTTAAATAAATATTTTTTTGTTTGATGTATATTTATTCAATATCGACTTACTTATTCAACACGACTTCAATATATTATCATGAATGGTTATTCATTGTCAAGCGTATAACTCATCTTTTTTTCTAGCATTTCTATCTATTTATTCTGTTGCACAATTAACGCAACAACATCTATTAATATAACAAGTTTATTAATGTTGGTCAATAGGAAAACTTCTTTTTTACCTTTTTATTTAAAAACTTTTAAATAGATTAACCTAAATCACATTGATAGAGATGAAAATCTTTTTTTACACCATCTGCCATAATATCTATTTTCTTTCCAATACAAATAAAATCAGCATCTTGGTATAATCTATTCAAATAAGCATTATCCGCAACACAGTCTAATCGAATCGCTGCAAAACCTTTCTTTTTCGCATAGGCTTTCGCTTCGACTAGGAGTTGTTTTGATATGCCTTGTCCTGAAAAACTGCGTTGAACAGTTAAGCGGTGCAAATACAGATACGCTTCACTTGGGTCCTTTTCCCAAAACATTTCATCCCATTCACTTTGACGACTCCATAAAACAAACATCCCCGCCGTCTGATTGCCTACCGTCCCAAGAAAAACTTCTCCACGTTCGATAGCCTCTGAAGTATTGTGTCTATCCTCACCCTTCAAAATCCCACTCCATTGCTTTGATCCTTTAGTTTGAAGCCATTGCGCAGCCTGTTGCAACATGGCTTTGATATAAGGTGTATCCTTTGGTTTAGCTTGATGTATCATCACTCTTTTAGTCATACTCTCCCTACTTCCAATCTATTATATACTCCTAAATAAAAAATTATGATTAGTAAAAAAACCCTGATAATTAGTACCATCGAACCAAGCAATGACTAACTTAGTCAATGCCTGATTCACTATAGTACTTTATCAGGATTCTTTCTGTCTAGTATTTATTTTATAAACGTGCGTTTAGTTCTTTTGCTAAATCTTCAAATCCTGGTTTACCTAGCAAAGCAAACATATTCTTTTTGTATGCTTCTACTCCAGGTTGGTCGAATGGATTTACTCCGTTAAGATAACCTGAAATACCTACTGCTATTTCAAAGAAGTACATTAGATATCCTAATGTGTAGGCATCTGTTTCAGGAATGGTAACAAGTAAGTTAGGTACATCTCCATCCGTATGGGCCAATAACGTTCCTTGGAAAGCTTTTGTATTAACAAAGTCTATTTCTTTTCCTTGTAAATAACCTAGTCCATCTAAATCATCAGTCGTAGTTGGGATGACTAATGTGTGTTTAGCTTTATTTACTTTAATGATGGTTTCAAAAATATTTCTTTGTCCATCTTGAATGGTTTGTCCGACTGAATGTAAATCAGTAGAGAAGTTTGCACTTGCTGGGAAAATACCTTTTTGGTCTTTTCCTTCTGATTCACCAAATAACTGTTTCCACCATTCTGAGAAATATTGTAAGTTCGGTTCATAATTAACCAATATTTCTGTTGTTTTACCCTTACGGTAAAGTGCATTTCGAATCGCTGCATACTGGTATGCTTCATTTTCTTCTAGCTTGTCACTACTATACGCATCAGCTGCATCAGCAGCACCTTGCATCAAAGCATCTATATCGGCTCCACTTGCTGCGATAGGCAATAAACCTACAGCTGTTAACACTGAGAAACGCCCACCTATATCATCAGGGATAATAAATGATTCGTATCCTTGTGCATTGGCTTCTTCTTTTAAAGCGCCTTTTGCTTTATCTGTTGTTGCATAAATACGTTTCTTAGCTTCGTCTTTACCGTATTTTTTTTCTAGCATTTCTTTAAAAACACGAAAAGCAATAGCTGGTTCTGTTGTTGTACCAGATTTTGAAATAATGTTTACAGAGAAATCTCGATCTCCAATTACTTCAATCAAATCAGTTAAGTACGTTGAACTAATGCTATTACCGGCAAAGAAAACTTGTGGTTGTTTTCTATCTTCTTTAGGAAGTACGTTGTAGAATGAATGGTTTAAAAAGTCTACCGCTGCTTTAGCACCTAGATATGATCCACCAATGCCAATAACGACTAAAACTTCTGAATCCGTTTGAATTTTTTCTGCCGCAGCTTTGATACGAGAAAATTCTTCCTTATCATAGTTTTTAGGCAAGTCAATCCAACCTAGATAGTCGCTTCCTGCTCCTGTCCCCTTGCGTAACATCTCATCTGCAGTAGTTACTTGCTGTTGCATATTTGAAATTTCATGTGGTTGTACAAATTTGTCGATTTTTGAATAGTCAAATTTAATGTGTCCCATGTAAATCCCTCCATCATTTTGTGTATTTGCGAATTAAAGTAGAATCTCAATTCTCATACTCTCTTAACTTTAGTAGTTTTCAAGAGAAATAGCAAGAAAAAAACAGCATTATCTGAATGAAATGCTGTTAGTTATTTTTTTATTTAAAATTGAGGAACACCCGAAATTTCCCACCCTTCAAGAGCTTCCGTTAACGCACCTGATTGCACAAATGAGAGCTGAAGTAAATCTTCTTTCAATATATCGTCTACTTGAATCTCTTTGTTGGCCACTTCAAAAACAAATAAAGGGATGTTTTTTCCATTAACTACTGCATTGGTTAGTTCAAATAAGTTTAGATTATGGATATCGATAGCTAACTTTTGTTTTAATTCTTCTAAGATACAAGCCAGTCCTGTTTGTGTGTCAAGAATCTGAGTTACCGGGAAGGAAAGTTTTTCATTTTCATTCTCTACTAAAAACACGTATTTACCTTCTGGGTTATGCGTCATTATAGTTCCAGCCACCCGTTGTTTTTCTGTCATTTCCAAGCACCTCACACTTAAGTTTTTAAATCCAGTCAATAGATAAGTGACATTTTAGTACAGCACAAAAGACAAATAAATCTATCTTAGTTTATTTGTCTTGCTTCATCTGTTTTGGCTTCTTTGATCCACTGTGGCATCAATTCACGGATAGTATCAAATCCATCTCGGTCCGTTTTTTCTTGACGGTATTTTCTTTTCTTAGAATGGTACTGAAAATGAGTTCGTTCTTCTAATACTCTTAACGATAAACTAATTTTTTTCGTGTATTCATCAATATCTAGAATGACGACATCCATTACATCTCCAACGGTTAAAACTTCATTCAGATTTTTTACGTATCCATGTGTGCATTCTGAAATATGAATCAATCCTTGTGTTTCTTTATCTAAAGAAACAAATGCACCATAAGGTTGAATACCTGTTATTCTACCTTTAACAATCATTCCAATTTTATAATCCACCCTATCACCTCATTTTTGATACATTTATAAACCCCTCTACTTCTTTACTTCTTGATTGTATCATAACAGTAAAATTTATGAAAATAGTATTCGCTTCCATAATAGCATTCTTTTTTTAAGCGAAATACAAGTATTGATAGAATCGTTATCTCACTTAACGTATACTAAAAAAGAGACGAATGTCATTATTTTACTATACTATAAAGGAAGTGCTTATATGGACTATTCATTTGACGAAGTTATCGACCGTAAAGACAGTTTGGGGATTAAATGGAATAATTTAGGCCAACTATTTGGTTCTGAAGAAGTTTTACCAATGTGGGTAGCGGATATGGATTATGCAAATCCACAACCTATACTTGATTCTTTACAGCAGGTTCTCGATTCTCGTATTTTGGGCTACACTGCTCCTCCCGATTCTCTTTATAACGCTATTATTCACTGGCAAAAAGAACGCCATCAAATGGCATTAACAAAAGATGAAATCTTATTTTCGCCCGGAGTTGTACCAAGTATAGCTTTAATTATCCAAGCTCTTACAAATGAGCAAGATGCTATTATGATTCATGATCCTGTTTATACCCCTTTTTCAACTATGATTCAATTAAACAAACGTCGTTGTATTCGTTCTACATTATTAATAGAGAACAATCAGTTTAAAATGGATTTTGAAGAGATAGAAAAACAACTTTTTGAAGAACAGGTGAAATTATTTATTTTATGTAACCCTCAAAATCCAGGAGGACGTGTTTGGTCCAAACAAGAATTAATCACGCTAGCTGATCTCTGTAAAAAATACGATGTTTTAATGATCAGTGATGAAATACATGGCGATTTAATTTTTTCACCGCACCAATTTACTTCATTAGTTACTTTGAAGCCGAGTTATCAAAATTTTGTCATTACACTATCTGCTGCAACCAAAACATTCAACATCGCGGGTGTGAAATTGTCAATGATTTATGTCCAAAACCCAACACTTTACAAACAAATTAATCACTATCAAGAATGCATTGAGCATAGTGGTTTAAATACTTTTGGTTATGTCGCAACAGAAACTGCTTTCACCCAGTGTGGACCATGGTTAGAGCATTTATTGGAGACTCTCAGCGAAAATTTAGCTATGATAAGTAATTTTTTTGATCATGAGTTGCCGCAAGTAACTTATATGAAACCACAAGGAACCTATTTATTTTGGTTTGACTGCTCTAGTCTAGGATTGACGGATGAGGAATTAATGAACCGTTTTATCCATGTAGGTAAAATTGCCCTAAATTCTGGTGTTGCTTATGGTCCTGGCGGTTCACAATATATGAGGCTAAATTTTGCAGCTCCAAAAGTGCTTCTCCAAGAAGGTTTAAAACGAATTAAACTTACTTTTGAGCGATAGAAAGAATATAAATAACCCGATAAAAAGTCACTTTTTAAGTGCTACTTTATCGGGCTGTTTTTATATGTGTTACTTTTTTCTATTTTGCTAGTTGTTCTACAGCTAATAATAGACATCCAGTAATACCGGCATTGTCACCCAAAGCTGGCGGTACAATGTATTCTTCTAATGAAGGCAATTCAACATAACCACCCATTAGTTTCTCAAATTCTTGACGAATTAATTGGAAAAGTTGTGCTTGCTTCATTACCCCCCCACCTAAAACGATTCTTTCAGGACTCAGAACTAATGTATAATTCATTAAAGCTTGGGCAATATAATAAGCCTCCATTTCCCAAACGGCTGAATCATCTGCTAACTCATCTCCTTTTTTCCCGTACCGTTGTTCAATAGCTGGACCAGCGGCAATACCTTCTAAGCAATTACCGTGGTAAGGACAACATCCTGCGAAAGTTTCATCTGGATGCAAGCGAACCATGATGTGTCCCATTTCTGGATGACCGTATCCTGATAATAGTTCGCCATTTATAACAGCTCCGCCGCCAATACCTGTCCCAACCGTTAAGTAAACACAACTAGACAAGCCTAATGCTGCTCCTTTTTTCAGTTCCCCTAAAGCAGCTGCGTTGACATCTGTTGTCCAACCGACAGGAATGGCATATCTGTTTCTGATTGCTCCTAAGAAATCATAATTTTTCCAAGCCGTTTTTGGTGTCGTTGTTACATAACCATACGTAGATGAAGCTGGATTAACATCTATCGGACCAAATGATCCGATTCCTATCGCTGATAACTCGAAGGAATCAAAATAAGCAAAAACCTGTCCTAACGTTTCTTCTGGTGTTGTTGTAGGTATACTAACTTTCTCTTTTAGTTCTCCTTGTTCATCACTTACTGCACAGACAAATTTCGTTCCGCCTGCTTCAATTGCGCCATAAATCATTATTTGCACATTCCTTTCTCACTACTATTATCTATTTTATTGTAGCATAAATCGCAAGAAATGAGGACGTTTCCAACTAATTCAACTAAGAAAATGAAGAGACAGTGATTGTAAGCAGCAGATTGCTAATGATCAAGCAGACATTTCGCTTAGACTTGGTTTCATAACTCTATTTTCACGCATTTCGTATACTCTTTGATTAGTGAAAATATAAAAGGCTTTGTAAATCTGGTGCTACTCGCTATCATGTGGACCAGTTAGATGAGAAATAACCCAGAATTGTCCATTTCCATAAATAAATTAAGATGTGGTAAACTTAATGGTCTAATCCTATCGGAATCGCCACAAGTGCTTTTTAAGAAAACAAAAAAACTCTCGCAATAATTTGCGGAGAGTTTTTCTTTTGATTGATTAAGCTAATTCGATTGATTCGATGACAACGTCATTTACAGGTTTATCTTGCGGACCACGTTTAACTTTTTGGATAGCTTCTACAACATCCATACCTTCAACAACTTGTCCGAATACGGTATGTTTAAAGTCTAACCATGGTGTTCCGCCATTTGCTTTGTAAGCTTCGATCACTTCTGCAGGGTAACCTGCTCCTTCTAATTGACTAAGCATATTAGCTGGCACTTTAGGAGCTGTTACAACAAAGAATTGGCTTCCGTTCGTTCCAGGTCCAGCATTTGCCATTGAAAGCGCGCCATACAAGTTAAAGGCTTCATTTGAAAACTCATCTTCAAAAGATTCTCCCCAAAGACTTTCTCCACCCATTCCAGTACCTGTTGGATCGCCACCTTGAATCATAAATTCAGGAATAACACGGTGGAAGATAACACCATCATAATAGCCTTTTTTTGCTAGACCTAAAAAGTTTTCAACTGTTTTAGGTGCTACATCTGGGAAAAGTTTTAATTTGACTTCCCCCATATTTGTTTTAATGGTTGCTGTTTTTTCATTGTCTGCTACTTCAGTTGATAATTGTGAAAATTGAGTCATGTTGTGTCCTCCTTATTTTTAATTACTTCTTAATCATACTTAACAATTTGAATTTTTACCAATGATTTTATTTAAATGTGTAAACTATTTTTTGAAGGTTTGCAGATTTATCGCTTTATCAATCGCTTTGAATTAAAAAAAAGTCATTTTTTGATTTTTTTCTATTAAGCAGACTTTGATTTAATGGTATAATAGAGAAAATAGAAAGCTTTACTTAAAAAAAGGTGGTCCATTATGGCAATTTTATCAAATTTCCCTCTTATCGCTGCTTTAACAGCGATTATCTTTGCACAACTTATTAAAATTCCCGTCGCCTTTCTTTTGCAGCGGAAAACCACTTGGGGATTAGCTACTTCAACTGGAGGTATGCCTAGTTCTCACTCAGCGTCTGTTTCTGCTTTAATTACAGCTTTAGCTCTTCAAGAAGGAGTAAATTCTCCTTTTGTAGCGATTGCCAGTACTTTTGGAATGATTGTGATGTTTGATTCTATGGGTGTTCGCAGACAAAGTGGTGAACAAGGTATTTTATTAAACCACTTAATACTTGATTTCCAAAATCTCAGCAACAAAGTTTTAAGAATCACACATGAATCTGACACCACAAAATCACCTCAAAAAGAGACTCATTTAAAAGAATATTTAGGCCATAAACCCATCGAAGTGTTCTTTGGAATTTTAACTGGCATTGGTGTGGCTTTTGTCATTAGAAAAATTTTGATTACATTTGGTTTATAGGATTTAATTTTCACTCTGAGATTATAATTGTCTTAAAACATCTTTTTAGCGGACCCTAATAGGTTCTTCTAATAAAGATGTTTTTATTCGTATCCAAGACCCTCAGGGACCCAAATGTCTTTTATGTGCTATACTGATACACGCTTTACAGACTTGTTACTAGATGGAGGAATAACCTTGAAAACAACTAACGAAGTATTTGACATCACTATTATTGGTGGCGGTCCTATTGGCATGTTTGCTGCTTTTTATGGTGGAATGCGAAATGCAACAGTTAAAATCGTCGAAAGTCTTCCACAGCTTGGTGGACAATTATCTATGCTCTATCCTGAAAAAGATATATTTGATGTTGCAGCTATGCCGGTAATCGGTGCGCAAGAATTAATTGATAACCTCTCTATACAAATGTCTCGCTTTGATCAGACTATTTGCTTAGAAGAAGAAGTTCGTGATATCAAAAAAAATGATGATGGTATCTTTGAACTACACACTAAAAAAGCGATTCATTATTCAAAAGCAGTGATCATTACAGCTGGGAACGGAGCTTTCCAACCGCGACGCCTTGAAATCGAACAGGCAGAAAAATATGAAGGCGAAACACTTCATTATTACGTCAACAATATCGAACAGTTTAAAAATCGAACGGTTGCTATTTGTGGCGGCGGCGATTCTGCAGTTGATTGGGCACTGGCTCTAGAGCCTATTGCTAAAAAAGTTTATCTGATCCATCGTCGGAATAAATTTAGGGCACTTGAACACAGTGTCTCAGTATTGGAAAAATCAAGTGTAGAAATAAAAACGCCCTTTGTCCCAAAATCTCTCAAGGGAAAAGATCAATTTTTAAGTCATGTCATCTTAAAAGAAGCTCGTGGCGATCAAACAGAAACGCTAGAAATCGATGATTTCCTTGTTAATTATGGCTTTACTTCTTCTATCGGACCTATGAAAAAATGGGGCTTTGAAGTTACCCACAACGAGATTGTTGTGAATAGTAAAATGGAAACCAGTACTCCTGGAATATATGCAGCTGGCGATATCTGTACTTATGACGGAAAAATTGACCTTATCGCTACCGGCTTTGGAGAAGCTCCTACTGCTATCAATAATGCTATGAGTTATATTAATCCAGATGAGCGCGTCCAACCTATGCACAGCACAAGCTTATTTTAATCGTTTATCTTTACGCTTACTTTTCATTTATAATGAAAATTGAGCCTCTTTTTTAAAGTCGCTTTATCCGACTATTCCATTTGTTTGAGGTATAATGGACTTATCTAGTATAGGAGGTTTTACAACATGGCAAAAGAAAGTGAAAAATTACATCAAAAGGCTCTTAGTTTAATTAAAGAGCGTGGAGTGGAATTAACCGATATAGCAGAGTTAGTTTTACTTTTACAAACACCTTATATTAAGGATTTGACCTTAGAAGAATGTTTACTTAACGTTGAAGCCGTTTTATTAAAGCGAGAAGTTCAAAATACCATTTTAACCGGTATTCAATTAGATATTTTAGCAGAACAAAAACAATTAATGGATCCTCTACAACAAATTATTTCAGAGGATGAAGGACTATACGGGATTGATGAAATTCTAGCTCTTTCTATCGTTAACGTATACGGATCAATCGGATTTACAAACTATGGCTACATCGACAAAATAAAACCAGGTATCTTAGCTAAATTAAACAGCCACGAAGGCGAAAAAGTCCATACCTTCATGGATGATATCATTGGAGCCATCGCAGCTGCAGCCGCCAGTCGACTAGCACACGCCCACCCAACAAAAAGTGATTCAGTCAAATAACAAGATGTGGCGTGACGCAGTTTAAAGATGCAAAAATCAACGGTAACTTCGCTAAGAAAATAGGAACCAGTCGCTTAGGATGTTCTTTATCCTATTGACCGGTTCTTATTTTTTTTGAAAAAACCTCTATGAAAAATCGTAATAAAAATACGTACGTTCCGTTTTGTGTTTCCTATTCAAAGACGTATACTAAACGGGTAAAGAACAAATACTAAAGGAGTGAAAAAAATGGCAAATAATTTGCGTAAAAAAGATGATTTCCCAACACTTACTGATTTTTTCCCATCTTTATTTGATGAAGATTCCTCTTTATTAGATAAGTTCTCCACGTCACTTGCAAAAAACAACTTTAAAGCAGACATCCACGAAACCGATAAAGAATACGAAATAAAAATCGATATTCCTGGTTTTGACAAAGAAAACATCTCTATTGACTTTGACCACGATGTTCTCTCTGTACACGCTAAGCGCCATAATGAATCAAGTGAAAAGAATGAAGAAGGTCAATTCATTAAAAAGGAACGCTCATATGGCAGTATGACTCGTCAATTCTATCTAAAAAATGCAGACGAAGAAAATAGTAAAGCAACCTATACGGATGGTGTTTTAACTTTAAAAATGCCTAAACTAAGTAGTGAAGACAATAAGAAAAAACAGATTACTATTGATTAAAAAGTAACATGACTTCGATGGATAATCGCTCAGCACCGGAAGTACAAAAACCTACTATCCTCAAAAAACACAATCTACCTTTGTGTACTATTGAAGTCATTTATCTAAAAAAACCTGTGACCCTCTACCGCCTCAGCGATGGAAAGTTCACAGGTTTTTTCATTTTTTTTTAAATGCCATACGTTTAGCTGTAAAATAACCCACTATCATTGTTAACTCTATCAAAGAAAACGCTAAAATAAAACAATGCATAAAGAAGGCCTCTGGCAGTGCTAGGATAATAGAATCTGTTGATGGATTAAATAACCAGGCATCATTATTGAAAAATAATTCATGAAAAGCAATAAATAACTCATCAAAATTTAACCCGATGACGATTAAAACAACAATGGGCATAAGCATTCCCCATTGAAAAAAGCGAATTAATTTCCAAGTCAATTCATGTCGTTTGATATAACGCAAATAAAAAAAAGATCCAATTGTTGACACAATAGCTACACTATAATTAATTAAAAACCATTTTTTTACTTCATAGAAATGAAAAAGGCCTTTTTCTGAACTAGGGAAATTTGGCATATTTAATTCCGATACCCATGGTTTATTTAAGTAATCAATTAAAATACGATAATTATCCATTATCGTTTCTTTACTAATACCAAGTGATTCAGGAATGTTAAAATACGTTAGATCAAAGCTATATAACGGAATAAAATTGATGGTAATCGTGATGGCTAGTGTCAAAATACATAAGAATAAACTTGTTAATCCTATAAAATGAATGGCTTTTGTTTTCATCTTATTATCCACTCATCTAATGAATGAATATGGTGCGTTGGCTGTTTCATTTCATTTGTCATATCTTCTGGATTCGTAAACCCGGTGTAGACTAATAATGTATCGATTCCATTTTGAATACCTGCTAAAATATCCGTTTCATAATTGTCACCGACCATTACTACTTCCTCTTTCTTAAGTCCAATCGTTTCTAAAGCTTCATCCATAATGATTGACTCCGGTTTGCCTATAAATGTAGGCTCTACTCGAGTAGCTGCAACAACCATAGCTACCAGTGAACCCGCTCCCGGCACCATTCCTTTTTCACTAGGCATATTTGTGTCTTTATTGGTCGCAATAAATTGGGCGCCTTTTTGAATAGCTAACGTTGCTACCTCAAAATCTGTATACGTAACCGCACGATCTAAAGCAACCACTACAAAATCAGGATTTTCTTTATCTTCAATAAATCCTGATTTAGCCAACGCATCTTTTAGTCCGGTTTCACCAATTACGAATAGTTTATTCCCTTTATTTAACTTTTTCATGTACTTAGCTGTTGCCAATGAGGCAGTATAAATATGCTCTTCTGTTACATCTATGTCAAAGTTAATACGTAGATTATCAGTCACTTCTTTTTGCGTTTTTGTCGTATTGTTAGTAACAAACAAAAATGGCACTTGTTTATCTTGTAATCGTTGAATAAAACGCGGTGCTGCTAAGATAGGTTCTGTACCATTGTACATTGTTCCATCTAAATCAATTAAATACCCTTTGTAATCCATAACTAATTTTCCCAACTCCTATTCGTTATTCTTATCTGTTTCACTTGTTTTGCGTCGAATACTAAAATGACGCTTCCCTTTAGTCTCGTTTGTTGGTTTAAATGTTGTATTCTCTTGTTTTTCTTTTTTCTCAACAGGAGTTGGAGCTACTTCTTTTTTCACGAAATCTCGTTTTGGCTTTGGCTTTGATTTTGGCTTTGGTTTAAGTCTTTCATTGCTCGGTTTCTTATCTTTCTCAACTTCAGCTCGCGTCACAGGTTTTTTCATTTCTTGTTTTTGGTTTGTTGAATTTTTACTTTTTTGGTTTCTTTTTCTTCTTACCGGCTTTTCTGTTTTATCTGCTGATTCTTTCTTTGGCTTATTCTTTTTTGCTTCTAAACGATGCACTACAAAATAAGGACAACCAAAATTACAATATTCATATAAGTAATCTTCCAAATTATTAATTCTTTGATCTTGCGGAACTTTTCGATTGCGATTATCATAAAAACCTTTTAATCGCAATTGTTCAAAACCCCAGTCGGCAACAATGTAGTCGTACTTATCAAGTATTTCACTGTATCTTTCACCTAACCGTTCGCCATCAAACGCTTCTTTGTATTCTTTAACAATTTCATACTTGGTTCCATCGATTGTAATCATTGTAGCATCTAAACGATGCACTAGTTGTTCTTCGTTAACCTCGGTGGTTTCTTGTAAGTTTAAATCAATCGCTGAACTCAATGCCGTCGTTTCTTTTTTTTCAATTATACGTTTTCTAGAAGGCACTTTCTTTCTACTATGTGACTCTCTAGCTGGCCGTTTGCTCGTTTTTTTCTGTTCTTGTGTTTTACCATTCTTTTCAACAGATTGACTTTTCGAAGTCGTTTCCCTCACTTTATGGTTTCGCTCGCTCTGCTTTGCTTCGTCTTCTGACATCCTTTTCACCTACATTTTCTATTCTTATTTGTTATTCTTATTATTGATTTATCTATGATTAGTGGCTAATCGGAAATGTTTTTTGCAAATACTGACCTAAAACATTTCTTATAAAGTAAGGAAATAAAACTTCATTTTTTCCTTTAATTTCAATTGTCGGAAAAAAAGGGATATAAAGGAAATGATCCACCGTGGCAAAAGTATACATCTTTTCTCGCTTAATCTGCTTACCCTCCCAAGTTACCTCACCAGTTTTTTTATCAAGTTGAATCCCGTTATAATAAATTTCTCCAAAAACTTCGCCTCTAAACCCCATACCCTTGATTGGGAAATTACGTAAGAAAAGATGATTTTTATTCATTTCATACATCAAACGAATCAGATTTTCTCCGCTTAAAGTACACCGCATCACCCTCATTGGATGTGGCAAAACTTGATGCAATTCATCATTCGTCACAATCCCTTTGATGATAGGTTGCATAAATAAACCTGCGTTTACTATTGCTGCATCTGTTTTAGCATAATCTTTAATGGCTTCTAATCCAATCTCGACTAATTCAGATTTTTTCTGCCAACTTACTGACAAATTCGTTGGGACCCATGCAATTTCTTGTTCGTTTAATAGTTGATGTCCCAGTTGTTCATAGCCTTTAATTAAATCGTCTTCATCATCTATGACTGGAAGTTGACCTGTCTCAATAACTGTTGCTTGTGCTGAAAGCAATCGAGCACCTTCTACATCAAGTGTTACATGACCAACGTATTGCCCAAATTTCCCAGCTGCCGCTAACAAGGTATTTCTCACTTGTTCCCCTTCTGGTAATAAATGGTGGGTATGTGAGCCTAGAATGATTTTTATCATTGGGTATTTTTCAGCAATCTCTCGATCTTCGAGGATACCTAAATGAGACATTAAAATGACTGTGTCTACTAGAGGTGTTAGCATCTCCAATATTTCAGGAATCACATCGTCTGCTTCTTTCACTTTCCAGCCAATTGGCTCATAGCTTGTAGGAAAAGAAGCCGTTAAACCAAATAGTCCAATTTTGTGTCCTGTTTCTGTCTGTAAAATATCGAAAGGTTGTGCCCAGTCCGGATAGGCACCCGTTGTTTTATCCAAAACATTTGATAAAACAACTTTGAAATTTGCTTCATCGTATAAGTGATTGAGTTCTGCTTTCGAACTGCCAATTCCTTCATTATTTCCAATCGTCACAGCGTCGTAATGAGCCTCGTTTAATACTCTCACATTCGCCTGCCCATTTGTCGCCTCAGTTAGGGGATGGACTCGATCACATGCATCTCCAATATCAAACAAAAAACACGATTCATTTAAACGGATTTTTTGTTTTTTTTCAGCTTGAAGATAAACAGAAATTCTTGGCCAATTTTCAAAATGAGAATGAATATCATTGGTATGATAAATATGAATACGCTCCATAGCTTATTTACCTTCTCTTTCTAAAATTTAGATACATTCAGTATACCAATATTCATAAGATTTCGCTTGAATTTTAGAAAAAAAAACGAATTCTCGTATTATCATCTTTTTTATACAAAAAAAAGAAAAAATACTCTTTTTAGTCAAATTAAAATCAGTTAAATTAACTATTCGTTTATTTTTATTTACAATTCAACTAGTTTAATGCTAATCTTAGGGTTCATGAGTTAACCAAACCAACAGAAAGCGAACAATATAGCGTTTTTCAATTATATTATCTTGTTTTACAATAGGCTAATCATGATTTTTTTTATAAGTCGTCAAATCTATATCCAGATTTATCAAAGCTATTCAGCCCTGCTGATGGCTATTTTATTTAACACCTATTTTTTTTAGATTAGTCACTCAAAAAAAATAAACTGTTTTATCCAATGATAGGAAGCCTATGGAATGCTAAAAACTTTTCATAGCCTTCCTCCTTTAGCTACTTTCAAAAAAATGATTAAGGAGTGAGTATACATGATTGAATTTAAAAATGTTGAAAAATATTACGGTGACTTCCATGCATTAAAAAATATTAATTTAACTTTCAAACAAGGAGAAGTTGTGGTTGTAATCGGCCCTTCCGGTTCTGGTAAAAGTACCATGTTGCGTTGTATTAACGGACTAGAAGAAATTACAGAAGGCGATTTGACTATTAACGAATACAATATCCATGATAAAAAAACAAATATCAATAAAATCCGAAAAAATGTCGGGATGGTTTTCCAACACTTTAACTTATATCCCCATAAGACTGTCTTAGAAAATATTATGCTAGCACCTACAAAAGTATTGAAACAATCCAAAGAAGAAGCAAAAGAAAAAGCTGAAAAGTTATTAGCTAAGGTAAATATGTTAGACAAAAAAGATTCTTATCCTTCTCAACTTTCCGGCGGTCAACAACAACGAATTGCGATTGCCAGAGGGCTGGCAATGGACCCAAATGTCTTGCTTTTCGATGAGCCAACTAGTGCCTTGGACCCTGAAACGATTGAAGATGTGTTGGATGTCATGAAAAAATTAGCTAAAGAAGGAATGACGATGATTGTCGTTACCCACGAAATGGGATTTGCTCGTGAAGTAGCGGATCGTGTTGTTTTTATGGCTGATGGTCAAGTTTTAGAAGATCGTGAAGCTTCTGCTTTTTATAAAAATCCGCAAGAACCAAGGGCTAAACAATTTTTAAGTAAAATTATTAATCATTAACCATAAGGAGGATGTTTAAATGAAACAAACGTTTAAACCATTGCCTTTACTCCTTTTAATCTTTCCACTACTTCTGTCAGCCGCCTGTGGTTCAAAAAACCTGGCTGCACTAGATGTTACCGAGCGACTAGAAGACAACCCAAAGATTACTTGGGGAGTAAAAGTAGATACAAGTTTATTTGGACTTTATAACATTGAAACTGCTGAAATCGAAGGTTTTGATATTGATATCGCAAAAGCTTTAACAAAAGAAATCACTGGTGATGCTAAAAATGCAAATTTTGTTGAGGTCACTTCTAAAACAAGAATTCCCTTATTAAAAAACGGCAATATTGATGCGATTATCGCCACAATGACGATTAGTGAAGAACGTAAAAAGCAAGTTGATTTCTCAGATGTTTACTTTGCTGCTGGACAAGCTTTATTGGTTCCAAAAGACAGCACCATTCAAAGTGTTTCAGACTTAAACAGTGAGACAACTGTTTTATCCGTTAAAGGCTCAACTTCTGCAGCAAATATCAGAGAACATGCGCCTGATGCAACCGTACTTGAATTAGAAAATTATTCTGAAGCCTTTACTGCCTTGCAATCTGGACAAGGAGATGCCATGACTACTGATAATGCTATCCTATTAGGAATCATTGCTAAAAATCCTGGATACCGTTTAGCCGGTGATAATTTTACCGATGAACCTTATGGTATTGCGATAAACAAAGGGCAAGATAACTTTGTCCAAGCAGTCAATGCTGCCTTGCAAACCATTAAAGAAAATGGCGTCTACGATAAAATTTACGCTAAATAGATTCCTGAATTAGATTAACAGTTGTTTTTATTTCAATAAATAAAGTGAGGTGTCCCCTATGATTCAAATTTTTAATGATAATTTCGATCTTTTGTTGGAAGGTTTTAAATTCACATTATATTCAAGTGTTATTGCGCTAATTATCAGCTTAATTATCGGCACTTTATTAGCGATCTTCCAAATTTCAACAAATAAAACCATTAGAATGCTGGCTAGTGCCTATGTTGAGTTTTTCCGAAATATTCCTTTGCTTATTATTGTAATGTTCTTTTACGTTGTTGTCCCCTTATATTGGTTCCAAATTGATGGATTTACAGCTGGAACCATCGGACTAACCATTTATACATCTGCTTTTATAGCTGAAACAATCCGAGCTGGTATCTTGAGCGTTCCAAAAGGGCAAATGGAAGCCGGCTTATCGACTGGATTTACGTATACTCAAACTATGAGGTATATTGTATTGCCTCAAGCGATTAAAATTGTTATTCCACCTCTTGGCAACCAATTTATCAATCTTGTCAAAAATTCATCTGTACTAGCTATGGTCGCTGGTCTAGATTTAATGTACCAAGGTGACTTGATTGCTAGTGAAAATTTTAATACCTTTGATACGTATATCTTAATCGGTATCCTGTATTTGATCATCACTTTACCATTAACTTACTTGATGGCGTATATTGAACGCCGCTTAGCTAGTAACGATTAGAAGGAGGAAATTCAATTGAACTTTGTAGAAGCTTTTTCATGGGTCAACATCCGCTTCTTGTTGGATGGACTCCTTATTACTGTTGAGGTCGCAGTGCTTTCCATTATTTTTAGTTTCATCATCGGGAGCCTATTAGGCCTAGTCCGCTACTTAAAAATTCCGTTTATTTCAAAAGTAGTCGGTTTGTTGATTGACTTGATTCGAAACTTGCCACTTTTATTGATTATTTTTTTCACTTATTTTGCTTTACCGCAAATCGGCATCCGATTTGATATCTTTTGGTCAGCTATAGCGGCCATGACTATTTTTGAATCTGCTATGTTATCTGAAATCATTCGTGCTGGTTTAAATTCAGTTCCTAAAGGTCAAACAGAAGCTGGACTTTCAACTGGTCTGACTTATAGCCAAACTTTATTATTTATCATTATTCCACAAGCATTTAAAGCAATGGTTCCACCGATTTTAAGTCAATTTATTTCATTAATTAAAGACACATCATTGGCCGTCATCATTTCTCTTCCTGAAATTACTCATAATGCTAAAATAATTTATGGTCAAAACACAAACTATGTTATTCCTATGTTTATTGCTATGGCTTTGTTGTATTTCAGCATTTGTTTTGCTTTATCACGTGTGGTCAAGCGTTTGAAATTAGGTATTCAAATTTAACAGAAAAAAGTTCCAACCTAAAACTTTTGGTTGGAACTTTTTTATTTGCTGTTGATTACTTAATAGCCGTTGATACAAATTCTTGAACCGTTTTTTCAAGCTGCTTTTTTTCTACATACTTTGCTTCGCCAAACCAGTATTTTGAGCGGATAGTAGTAATCAAACTAGTTACGGTTAACCATGGACAAGCGGACAGTTTATACATACTTTTCAATTGATAGGTTCCTTCACTTGTTACAGAACTGTATCCACAATCTTCTACGAGGACTTTGCTATTATCCGATAACTTTTCGCCACTAACCGTCATAACCGTAGCACCTCCCATACTAACGCCAAATAAGACCATTTTCGCTTGGTTCCCAGCTTTTTCAAGCATAAATTGAATCCATTGCAAGTAATCTTTCCGCTCATGCCAACCGAATCCAAGATCCTCTCCTTCACTCATCCATGCCCTCTAGCATCTGGCACAAGTCTGTTGAATCCCATATCCGTATATATTTTTGCATATGGAGCCCTTTCTTTTAAGTCTCCCGTATAGCCCTGACAGCCAAGATGGCTATTTTTTAGTGGTAGAATTTTCTTCGCTATAAGTAGCCGATAACTTTAAACCGTCTGTTGATTGGATAGTCAACTTTTGGCAGTCTGCATTCTCATACTACATTCTTTCTTCTAACCATGGATCAGCAGGAAGGTACACTTCTCCAACTGTTGCCTCTTTGATAAAATCTTTTCATTTAATGCTACCGCTATGCGATAAAAGAAATCCCCTGCCATCCCTAGTCCCACAATATCAGAACAGCTATACTAGCCAAAGCAATCCATGCTATTACCCCCACTTTTTCATACTACTAAATAGAGTTAATAATCGTTTTTTGGGGATTTCGTCTACCCAATTTTTTTAGTTTAGTCCAATAAAATGTAAGGTGTTTTTTTCAATTTAAACAGAAAAAAATTACTTTTTCAGCTGCAAAAAATCTACTATCAACTTATCTACCTCGGCATTTTCATGTAATTGACTATGAGACACTTGTTCACCGGTTATAACTTCTTCATGATAATTAAAATTGTTCGACTGCATCAAATACCCAATCGATAATCCGCTACTGATAGAAACCGTGCCATCACTGTTAGAGCCATCTGCTACATCTCCTACAATATTTAACATTTTAGTTGATGAAGGGTATTGTTGGATTGCAGCTGAAAATTCGCTGTAACGTCCACTACGAACAAGCGGACCATTCTGATTCAGTTCCTCAAGTGGTTGATTTTCATTGCCTTCCACAAAATCATTAAATGGTGCACCGATAGCAACAAAATCTTTAACTGCCGGTTGCGAATCCTCGCTTCCATAAGCCACTAAGTACCGGAAACTACTGACTCCTCCCATAGAATGTCCAACCAAATTTACTTCATTAACCTGATACGTTGTCTTTAAATAAATTAAAACAGATTTGATCCAATCCGCTTGATTCCACTCGTTATTTTTATTATCCGCAAACAAAACTTGAATGAAAGGACTAGCTGAATCATCCTGCCAGTTGCCTGCCTCAGAAATACTACCATCTGGTTGTACTGTTATGGTTAACCATCTTTTGCCATAATCTTCGGCCTCAAAACGGGATAACATCCCATTAAACGAAAAGTCCGTTCCGCCGTACCCATGAATAAACAGCGTGGGTATACTAGCCTGATCCTCAGCATGCACGTCAGATACTTCAGTACTAGATTGCGTTTCTTCACTGGACTTGCTTGCTTTTGGTTCACTAGTTAATTGACTTTCTTTAACGGGTTCTGTTCCCTTTTGGCTTCCACACCCTATAATTATGATGCTTAATAAAACTGCTACGAAAGATAATAAACATAGTCGTTTCATTATTGCTCACTCCCAACACTTTTAACTTTATTTTTACGTTCTATTTCATTTATCATAACTCAAAAGTAATCTTTTAGCGCTAACATAATTCATAACTATCATTTAATTCTACTAAATACCTATTGTGACGTTGCTTTTCAAAAAATTGATTCAGATTGGCTTGATGCCATCATTAATTCCAATTTTTTGTTTTTATTTTTTGGCAAATAATTTCAGTCCTATCCTCTTTCAAATGGATAAGTTAGCGATAAAAAGGTTCCTGTAAAAAATGCTATGAATAATTTAGTTAAAAAAAGGAAGTGGAAAATCAAGGGTTTAGACTCGAATCACTTCACGAAAAAGCACAAGATGGTCACAGACTATTGAGCATTAGTCATGAAGTGGACGTCGGGTTTGCTTTTCGGACCACGTTCTAGTATGAAAATCCAGGAATATGGAAAGAGGCTAGGACTTATTGTCCCAGCCTCTTCAATAGTCTTTTTTTTAATATTTATCAAGCATTACAGTTCCTCGATTATCTGGATATCCTCTGTGAACAAGTTGAAATTGAATAAGTCTAAATTAGATAATTGGCGTTCTTTGTTATGCGATTTGGGGATAACTACGACCCCTCTTTGAATTTGATAACGCAATAAAACTTGTCCCCAGTTTTTTCCATATTTATTTCCAATTTTTGTCAGTTTAGCTCGTTGTTCCTCGGTTACCTTAACTAAAGGTCCCCATGCTTCAGGTAGAATGGCCTGATCTTTTAAGTAGTCAATAAGTTCGTTGTTCCAATTAGATGGATTTGATTCAATCTGGTTTACAGCAGGTTGAATCCTAGTGTATTCTTTCATTTCTTCTAGCAGTCTAATAGAAAAGTTAGATACACCAATCGATTTAATCTTTCCTGCATCAACAAGTGATTCTAGCACTTCCCACGTTCTTTTCAAGGTCTTTTTATCTTCAATCGGCTGATGAATCAAAAATAAATCAATGTAATCTGTTTGTAAGTTTGCTAAACTTTGCAAAACAGTCTGTTCAACTAATCCTTTAGAACCTACATACTCATCTGTCTCTGGAATTTTTGTTGTTAGATAAAATTCTCCTCGAGCAATTTCGCTATCTTTAATGGTTTGCCCTACACCTACTTCATTTCGATAATATATAGCGGTATCAATCAATCGATATCCTGCTTTGATTGCTGATTCTAATGCACTAAAGTCATCATTTAAAGCGCCATCGTATTTATTGTCAACTTTTCCATACGTATTTGTACCCGTTCCAACCATTGGCATCTTCATTCCATTCATTAAAGTGACTGTTTCCACTGTTCTCATCCCCTTTACCGTTTGAATAAACGCATCTATTACCCTAATAATAAAGATTTCTAGTGTTATAAGTCAAGTTAGAGCATTTATCAAAAAACAACATAAAGAAGTCGAAAGCACGTACCAATCGCGCTTTCGACTTTTAGTGACATTATAGAGTTGTAGTCTCAAGTTTCTTGATACCTATATTTGTGTAGCCGCTTATAACTGTTAATACAGGTGAAAGTAGACAGAAGAAAGCGTAAGGTAAGTAAGATAGCGTAGGAACACCTAAAGTTGTAGAAATAAATACGCCACTTACACCCCAAGGAATCAAGGAATTAATAACCGCACCAGCATCTTCTAGGACTCGCGAAAGTGCTAGCGGTGACAAACCTGATTGCTTGTAGGTTTTCTTAAATGCGTTACCTGGCAGAACAATAGCTAAGTACTGTTCTCCAACCAGAGCATTCACGCCAATAGCAGACAAAGCTGTCACAAGAATTAAGTTCCCAACTGACATGCTTGCATTTGAAATAGGAGACATGACGGTATCAATAACCTTGAACTCCATTAATAATCCTCCCAGAGCAAGAGCTAGAATAATCAGTGAAATAGACCACATCATACTTTGCACTCCGCCTCTTGACAGTAAAGCATCGATTATTTCATTACCTGTTGTTGCTACGTAGCCTTCTTGAATGTAACTTGAAATTTGCGAAAGTTTAACCGTTGGCGAATTAATTTTTAATAATCCAATAGATACTGCAATATTAATCAATAACGTTGGAATAGCTGGGATTCGTTTCCATGAAGAAATGAATATAAAAACAATTGGAATAGCTGCTAACCAGTTTACTTCAAAATTAGATTCTATTACCTTTGTCAAACCAACAACTTGATTCGTCGTTGCAAGCTGTTTATTCATACCAAAAAATAAAAACAGTACGGTAGATAAAACTAAACTTGGAATTGTTGTCCACATTAAATTTTTTATGTGTTTAAATAGATCAACTTCAGCAATCGCTGCCGACAAATTTGTACTATCTGATAATGGCGACATCTTGTCCCCAAAAACACTCCCTGATACAATCGCTCCTGCCACCAGACCAGGTGTAAACCCCATGGCGATTCCCATTCCAAGAAAAGCTAAACCAATTGTAGAAACGGTGGTGAGTGCTGAACCGATAGATGTACCAACCACGGCACAAATTAAAAAGACGGATGGAATAAAAAAGCTTGGATTCAATAATTTGAACCCAACAACCATCATCGAAGGAATAATCCCTGATGCAATCCAAACGGAAATGAGAGCACCAATCAGAATAAAGATAATCATTGGTATGATACCCGTTTTAACTCCTTTTTGAATACCATCATGAATCTCTTCCCAACTGTGTTTACGAAATCTTCCCCAGACAATCAACAACGTGATGGCTAATAATAAAGGCGTTTGTGGATCTAATTTAAACTTGATAATGCTAACACCAATCATTCCTACTATCAGAAACAGTAAAGCAAAACTTTCTCGTATGGATAATTTTTTCATTCTATACACTCCTAATTTTTATAGTGCTGAAGTAAAATTAGTCATACGATAATATGCGATGCCCCCTGTAGTATTGCACAAAAACATGCCCCAACTTCCTTTCTTTACTTGCTGTATTAGCCTACCTAATCTATCCAGTAGAAAAAACTATTTCTTTAGTATGTACTATCGATAAGAGATTGTCAAAGCAAAGTCAGCATACAAAAAAATAAGAGGAATTTGATTCTTGAACAATTCACTCTTACTTTTCACTTCGCTTCTTTTTCATTTTCAAACAGCGCTTCTTTTTCAATCTGGCCGCTTCGATCATAGCGAATCCAAGAGCCATTTTTTATATCTTGTTTTAAGTTTCCAACTTGCCATAATTCTCCGCTTTTACGATAAAACATCCATTTCCCTTGCATCTGTCCATCAAAAGAACCGGTTGCCTTAATTGTTCTATCCTCAAACTTCTATTCTAAGACTTTGTTAATTCTTTTTTAATCTTCTTGATAAACAAAGAGATTGGATTCTACTTTAATTTTTTTATGTAGTGTAAAAGATACACTTTCCACAAAGTGAGGCACAGAATGTACTCGAATAGAATTTTTCAAAGACCTCAAAAATAACACTGGAAACATCTCTAAAGTTTTTAAATTTAAAGTTCATAGCTACCTTGCCCTCTTTATTTTGAAGCAAACAAACTTTATCTGATACCTTTATTTTCCAACCATAAGGTAATGTATCATGCAGTGTATTATTTTCTTGATTCGTAGACCTATTGACCGCTCTTTTAAACTATCACCAATTTTTTGCTAATGCGAAAAATTTAGCGTATTTATAATTATGAATAACTTTTGAATGGTTAAAAACCTTTCCATTTGAAAGAAAAACAGTTTCTTCAGTAACCATCGATGGATCTTCTTCTTTCAACTGGAGATACTCACTGTCTAATTTAGATAACTTTTCAACATAAATATATTTATCAGCAAAACCAATCGATAGTTTTAAATCATGTTCAATATAATTATAAATAGAAGCTTCAGCGATTTCTTTTCCAAGATAGGGAATAATATTTTTATTAAAATAACTATATTCAATTGAAAAAGGTTCATTTTCAACATAACGAATGCGATTAACAAAATAAACAGGGGTGCCTATTTCACATTGAAGGCTACGGCTTATTTCTTCATCTGCTTTTAATTGTTCTAGCTTAATCATTTTAGACTGTATTTTTTTGTTTTTAAACTCTTCTTTAAATCCCCTGATGGAATTAATCGTAATCGTATCCGGATAGATCGGTTTACGAATATAAATACCGCTCCCTTGGACTCGATAAAGAATGCTTTTATCAACCAATACATCAACAGCATTTCGTAACGTATTTCTACTAACGCTATATTCCGTTATCAAATCTTCTTCTATCGGTAAACGAAGTTCATCTTTGTATTTCCCATGTGTAATTTCCTCTAAAAGTTGATCTGCAACTAGTCTATATTTCCTCATTATTTTTCCTCATTTCAATAGTTTTTGACTGCTATCCTTTGTTAGTATAGCGAAAAAAAAAGGATTAAGCCAATACTGGCTTAACCCTTTTCTTTTCGTTTATAGAGTCGTTTCTTTTGCTACATTCAAATCAAATTGATCGTCTTCTATTTTTGCTTCTATCTTACCTTCTTCTAGCAAGAATAGTTTGTCTTGTTTGATTAGGAAAGGATAATAAATCCCAGCAGATGCAAAGATAATGGTCAATTGAATAGTTAATCCTTGCCAACCACTTAAAAGAAAGCCTGATATTAATGGGGGTGTCGTCCAAGGAACTTGAACCGCCGTAAAGGGATGAATAAAACCAATGACAATCGCTCCATAAGTGATTAACACCGCTGTTATCGGAACTAGAATAAATGGAATTAACATGATTGGATTAAATACAATCGGTAAGCCATAAATAACAGGTTCATTAATGTTAAACAAACTAGGGACAATAGAAATTTTAGAAATTTCCTTTAAGCGTTGTGATTTAGCAAACAGTAATGCTGCTATTAATAAGCCAAGTGTAATTCCTTGTCCGCCAAATTTAGCAAATACATCAATTAATTGAACAGTCATAATCTTAGCATTCTCTCCAACGATAAGTTCTTGACCTGAATCAAGAATCTTTTGGTTATCTAATGCGTTAGCCGTTAGAATAGGTCCCATGATTCCCATGACAATATTGGGTCCATGAATACCAGCCCAGAAAAGAATAGACATTAAGAACGTGATGAAAAGTCCACCGGGTAGTGTATCAGAAACGTTTTGAATCGGTGTTTGAAGCAGTTTGAAAATAAGTGCAGTTAAAGATACTCCAGCAAATTTACTTGTCAATGTATACACGACCATTGAACCGAACATAATAACAACTCCTGGTATCATAGCAGAAAATGCATTTGCTACACCGGCAGGCACTGTTTCAGGCATTTTTATTCGGATATCACGTTTAATAAAGAATGTAAAAGTCTTAGCCACTATAATAGCAACTATGATAGCCGTGATGATGCCATTTCCACCTGTCCATCCTTTAGGTATCACTCCGGTTACTGTTTCGCCACTTTCAGTAATCACAAAAGAATCAGTCAAAATCAAAAAGGATACTAGAGATAAAATAGCTGTACTAATGGGATCAATTTTTTCATTCTTAGCATACGTGTAAGAAATTCCTAATACAGCAACTATTGCTAGGATATCAAACGTTGAACCAGCTACTTGATTTAAGGGCGCAGACCAATCACTACCAAATAAACTTGACATCCAAGTATCCCATTTAGGAATTGGAAAATTAGCAATTAAAAGAAAGAGCGAACCTACAAGGGTAATGGGCATGGTTAGTAAGAATCCATCTTTTACGGCCATCATTGTTTTTGTATTCACTAATTTCAAAAACGGATCAAGCATTTTATTAAACAGATCATTAATTTTATTCATTTTTTTCCTCCAAGTTTACATTTTTATTATTAACAACTGTTATATGTTCTCTCCACGTGTCGCAATAACCTCTTGATACCAATAAAACGAATCTTTTTTCTTACGGTTTAACTGATTTTTGTGATCCACATAAATAAAACCGTATTGCTTTTTGTATCCATTTAACCAACTTAACAAGTCAATAACTGACCAAGCAAAGTAACCTTTGATATTAAGGTCTTCTGAAATACCTTTTTTCACAAATTTCAGATGCTTTTCAATATATTCAATCCGAGCGATATCTTTAATCTCGCCTTCAACAATTGGATCTTCATCTCCTAAACCATTCTCAGTAATATAGATTGGAATATTGCCATAATGTTCTTTTAATAAATGAAGTCCATCTAATAATGCCTCCGGTGAAATTTCCCAACCCCATTTAGTATATGAATGATTAGGCATTTTAACTGTTTGGTAACCCCCATCATAAGAAACAGCTCCAGCTCCGCCAGTACTAGATTCTCTTGTTATTTCTCTTGCAGATTTTGAATCATTTGCAATGACGCGCATTGGTTGATAATAATTAATTCCAATAAAGTCATTTAGTGGGGCTGCTTTTAATAAAATCTCTTGATCTTCTTGAGACAATTCAAAATCGTAACCTTTTTCTTTTAATTCAGTTAATACGTATTCTGGATAAGTTCCTTTTAAAATTGGGTCATAGTATAAGAATGTATCAAACATATTCGCATGATCAGCAGCTTCTTTACTAGATTCTTTGTCATCTGCAGGAAAAGCTGGATTAAAAACATGCGTAATTCCAATATCTCCTTGATAACCTGAATCCTTAAAATTCAACACCACCTTGGCGTGAGTTAAGAAAACATTGTGTAAAACTTGATAGTAGTTTTTAAAATCATTTAACCGACCTGGCGGGTGTGCTCCAAAAATATAGCCATGACGAGAAAAGATAACGGTCTCATTAAATGTAATCCAGTGCTTAACACGATCGCCAAAAGCTTTAAAACAAGTATCAGCATATTGTTCAAATGCTTTTAATGTTCTTTCATTTGTCCAACCACCATTTTGTTCTAGTTCTTGAGGCAAATCCCAATGATAAAGTGTAACAAAAGGAATGATATTGTGTTTCAAACATTCATTGATCACATCATTGTAAAAATCTAACCCTTTTTGATTTAATTCTCCATCACCGTTAGGATAAATCCTTGTCCACGCAATTGAAAAACGGTAAGAATCAAGTCCCATTTCAGCCATTAAAGCGATATCTTCTTTATAACGATGATAGTGATCTACAGCAACATCTCCATTGGTTCCCTGATATGTTTTCCCTTCTATCTTTGAAAATACATCCCAGTTTGAAACCCCTTTACCGTCTTCATTCCATGCACCTTCAACTTGATAAGAAGCTGACGCAGCTCCAAATAAGAAATCATTTGAAAATTTCATTATATTCCTCCTTTTAGTACCTACTACAAAAATTCATACCAATGAATCTATAAGTTAATTATAATCTTTTTTCTTCATTTGTAAACCCTTTCTTCCATCTTTTTAAAAAAACCTTATTCTTTCCCAATTTAGACAAAAGAAACTCCCATTAAGTGTACCGTTTTTCACGGTTTTTACTTTAAAGGGAGTGTAGAAAGAATCAACAAGCTTGCCGACGCTTTAGCTGTATTAAATTTTATATAGATTCTCTAATCTTGACCTACTTCTAAATAGCGGTACAGGTTAATATCTATTGGTTCGGAAAATTTCAGTTCCATCTCGACAACTTTTTTCTTCCCTCCATCTTGAGTTGGTTTTTCTAATTCAATAATAGTAGCTTTTATAGGTTTTACATTTCCCAAGTAATAGAATTCTGTTCCTTCATTATCTGATTTTTTAGCAAAAACTCGTATTATCCAATCTTCAGGATGCATCAACTTTTGAACTTCAGGGGATTTCAATGATCTTGGAGCTTTTGTGAACCACTTCATCGTTGAGGCATCTAGCAATTCATCTTCATAAGCCATCTGAGCTCCAGAAAAACTTTCACCTTTTTTTAGCGTAACGAAGATAACAAACTCGCCATTACTAGCCGTATAGCCGCCAATATTTTGATCAACCATTTGCTGTTGCCAATTCAACAATCGCAAAACATCTTTCCGCTTATATTTTTGAAAACGAGTTAACGGTTCTATAGATGAATAGTTAATAGACTTCAACTTCCCTGTTTCAAGAATGTCTATTAATAATTTCATGAAATATGGATTGCTCATTTCTTTTTTGAATAACGATGATAAGCGAATTTGATTCTCTATTTTTTCAATAAATACCTTTTGGCCATAAGCTTTAGCTAAAGACCCCGTATAAAAAGTTAAATCTAGTGTATTCAACACAGATTGCACAATATCATCATTTGCTGGGAGAGATTGTTGTTCAAATAACTGTTCGATTTCTTCTAAAGATAACGCTCTTGTCGGATCAATCATTAATCTTTCCAATAGAACTAATTCTTGCCTTCGCATTCCTGGTAACAATTCTCGTGAAGCTATCATTAAGAACGTATTTGCTGTTTTAGAGATTGTTGCTTCATTTTGCTTCATACTTTCTAAGAAACCATAATAACTAGATTTTTTATTGGCTATCAATAAAGGTTCCAATGTTTGCTGCTCTTGAAAATCTTTCAGATAAGGAACTCGTCCAAGACGATTAAAAAGTAATTGGAAATTTTTTCTTAATTCACTCATACTGTCCATTGCTACTTTATTAATGGATGTAAAAATTTGTTGTTTCGCAATTTTCTCGAAATTCACAGAAGAAATACCCGATATGAAATTGGTATCAAATGTATCCTTACGCAAATTATTCTTGTCTCTTGACGTATCTCCAGATAAAGCCATCGGTATCATATAATTATTTTTGTAATTTCCGATAAAATCAATCACTGTAACAAATTCTTTTGAAGGGTCTTTTCTTAGTCCTCGTCCTAGTTGTTGGATAAAGATAATACTCGATTGTGTATTTCTAAGCATCACAACTTGATTAATTTTGGGAATATCAATTCCTTCATTAAATATATCTACTGTGAAAATATATTCAATCTCTCCCGATTCTAAACGTTCGACCTCTTTTTCTCGCTCTTCTAGTGAATGATCCCCTGAAAGATACGAACTAGGACGTCCTTTCTGATTGAAGGACATTGCTAGCGTTTGGGCTTCCTGTTTACGGCTGCAAAAAATTAAACCTTTACGAGTATTACCGGAGCAACCATAATAAGTGAGTTTCTCCAATAAATACGTTACTCGCTCTTCTTCAACCAAATATTTTAGATCTGTCGCTTCAGAAATCAATTCTCCATTTCTTTCATAATCCGTTACTCCAAAATAATGAAATGGGCAAAGCATCTCTTCTTCTAATGCTTCTTGAAGGCGGATCTCATAGGCAATAGTGTAATCAAAAAGTTCAAAAATATTAAAGCCGTCCGTTCGTTCCGGAGTGGCTGTCATACCCAATAAGAATTTAGGTTGAAAGTAATCTATTACATGGTGATAAGACTGTGCCCCAGCTTTATGCACCTCATCAATCAATATATAATCAAAATAATCTTTAGAAAATTGCTTTAAAGTAAGCTCTTTTGAAATCGTTTGTACGGTTGCAAAAAGATATTTTGCATTTACTTCTTTTTTATTTCCTGACAAGATTCCAAAGTCTTCATTCTGTCCACCAAGAATTTTTTGATAATCACTTTTTGCTTTATTTAATATTTGTTCTCGATGGACAATAAATAATACTTTTTCGGGTTTAGCTTGTAATACATCAAAAGCAGATAAATACGTTTTCCCTGTACCTGTAGCAGAAATAACAAGCCCTTTTTCAGCTCCAGTTTCTCTCAACTTTTGTAGATTTGATAAAGCAACTTTTTGCATTTTATTCGGCAAGATGTAAGGCGTAGTATCATCTGTTAACAATTGTTCTTGAACAGTCGCTATCTCTTTAAAATAAGTGGTTGGTTGATACAATTTTTTGTAGTTCAAAATCCATTCTGCTGTTAGTAATTCAGCTGCTTGCCATTCTTTTTCCATGTTTGCTTGAATGTCTTGAATCATTTGTCCATGATCATACGAAGTCAAACGGACATTCCACTCGTAATTAATTTTTAAGGCACTCATAGTTAAATTAGAACTGCCAATAATAAAAGAATGATAACCATATTGTTTGAAGAGATACCCTTTAGAATGAAATCCTTGTTTTTTTGAAATACGCACTTCCACATTAGGAATATTTAGCAAATCTTCAAACACAGCTGGCTGATTAAAAGCTAAGTAAATAGAAGTTAAAATTTTCCCCTTGATCTTTTGACTATGTAAATCTGCTAGCTGAGTTTTTAATGCAGCTAATCCATCTTGAGTTACAAAAGCTACTGAAAAAAAGAACTCCTTACAGGTGTTTAATTCATCTTGTAAAGCATTCAACATGTATTGTTTAGTTTCCGTATCATTTATAATAATTTTAGGATCATATAAGGATCCTTCAATTCTTTGATCCATAAAAGCTTTTTTTAAAGAACGTTCTAACACATCAGTCATTATGTCTCATTTCTTTCATTAATTTTTTAACTGCCGGTATATCCGCCGGTGCCCACTCTAAACTATCTAATTCAGATGGGTTTAACCATTTCACTTCCATGTGTTCTGTTAATTTTGGTCTTCCTTTTTTTAATAAACAAATAAAAGTGGTTAACTTTACTAAACCAAAGTCGTAAGGATAAATTGTTTCTTCATATTTTTCAGATTGTATTTCTACTTCAATCATTAGCTCTTCTTTTAATTCTCGTACTAATGCTTCCTGTGGAGTTTCGCCAATTTCGATTTTCCCTCCTGGAAATTCCCATAATTTCGACAAGGTTTTAGTCTCGCCTCTTTGGGCACATAAAATCCGGTCGTCTTCTATTAAAATAGCACCTACAACATTTATTTGTTTCATTTTATTGTTCTCCTTTCTTTTTTGTTTATAATCTCATTTTAGCATAGCCATCCTAAATTCAGGTGCTTATTTTATATATAAACTACTTAAGAAAATATATCTGCTCTTTTTATGAGTGTCCTATTTAAAAAAGAACTATTCCTAGATATAAAGGAATAGCTCTTTAAATTTCCACATTAAATGTTTACGTAGTTAATTTGTTGCGTCCGAACAAGTTCAAAAGTAGCCAATTTATCCAAGTTTAAGTTTCCCCTATGCCTATCTACTGCAGTCAACTGATTATTCTCATAGGTTTTATAATAATAAATTCCTTTATCCGCGTTCATGCAACAAGCATAAGAGGTAATGTCATTCTTCCCTTCTTTAGTGAGTGCACTGCCACGAACCATAGCTACCGAATCGAGGATATGAAAAAATTGAGACAAATTCGCATTCTCATTATCGTCAAATACTGCATTCATTTTATGAAAAGCTGCTCTAACAAACCGAGATGCTGGCGACACATCCCTGGCAAGCCAATTCCTCCCATTCCTACTCCATAAGGTTTTAACTTACTTGCGAGGCTAAATCGATTTTCAGGATAGTGTGCTGTCAGATTTAAATAATTAGTCATATTCATTTTATGAAATTCGAACGGAGGATTATTGGTTAAGACGCCAGATGGATTATCGTGTATCCTTAATCCATCCTCCATCGGTTCTACCACGATACAATAATTTCGATCTGCAATCATCCAGTGTAGTGACGCTAGAGGAATCTGGTCGTTAAAAGGAATATTAACTAGATTGGTTTCTTGCAGTACGGCTTTTGCTTCTTCAACAGTCACACAAGTCCCTAATACCCATGGAATGAGTTCAAAAGGAGTAATATTAAACCGATCCTCTTTCTCCTCTAAATAAACCGCATTTCCCGGGAAATTTAACCCAGCTATAGAAAGACCTTTTTCATTTGTTGCTTCGGCATATAGCGGATAATCATCAATTACCGTTGCCATTCCAATTAAAGCATAATGACTTTGCATATCCTCATATCGTTTTAAATTAAACGGAAATTTACGTGGTGTAACCACTACTTTTTCATTAAATGAACACTCGATATCCATATTTCTTCCAAAATAGAAATTTTCATTTTTATAAGTAATGGATGTGCACATTTTCATTCCTCCTATTTCAATTAAACTGAATTAAAAAATGACTAACATAACCAACTTTTTAACTAACTTATTTAAAGAATAAATCTATCTCTTCTACTCGAGATTGTCCTACCACAAAAGATAATTAGTTAAAAACTATATGAAGAATCTATTATTAAATGAACCTATTGAAATGAATTTCGCTTTAATTCCCGAAGTTCTTTTTAAGTTTCAAATTAGAACTTCCTTTTTTAACTGGCCAACGCAAAACTAAAAAAACCCGCTCAACTAGAAGTTGAACGGACTTTGTAAATAAATCTAACTTTTCAAAATTTTGAACTTATCAACACCCTTTGACAAAAAGTCATGATAGAAAGATAAGATAGTTTATACTTATTTAGCTATGCTAGTTTCACCAGTTATAGTTTCTCCATCAAAAGTTGATGCATCCATTAATTCTTGAGAATCAAATGTAACGTTTCCTTCAACTGTTGAGTTAGCAAGAGTAAAGCCTTCTGCTTTAACTAAAACGTCGCCAGTAACTGTTCCATTTTCTATTTTAAAGTTTGGAGATTCAACGATTATTGTTGGGACAGTTAAATTATATTCATCTGTCACATTACGATCTTCATCTTGTGCATACAAAGCCAGTTTACGGTAAATATCTGTACTTTCATCATCTTTATCATAGAAAGTTCCAGAAACAACTAGGTCTTCTGTTAACGTAACGTCGTCTGTTACTGCGAAAATCCAACTACCTTCTGCACTGAGTCCTGCAAGCAGATCTTCTGGTTTACTACTGATAGATGCACCAGAAACAACTTCAGTACTCTCAGAAACTGAAGAAGCCATTGATTCTTTATCCGCTGTATCTTCATTGTTTCCACAACCTGCCAACACTATAATAAATGATGCACAAAGACCGATGAATAACAATCTTTTTCTATTTGATTTATTAAACATATTGTTTTACCCCCATTTTTTTATTCGTTTACAAAGCTATTAAAACAACATTACAGAAAAATAAGTAGTATAAATAACTTCATTCATATTATACAACTCATTTGTGAATTACTCAACTTGTTTAGTAAAAAAAAAAAAAAACCCTTATTTTAATAGAATCCCAACTTCTTTGTTCATAATTACGTAATAATTAGTTCATTTAGTTCACTTTTCTATTCTCAAAAAAATACACCTATACTTTATTTGTAGCCACTTGCTTAATATGTTTATCTTGATAATAGCTAGTGCTGTTTTAAAAAAAGCGCCTAGAATCCAGTGATTCTAGGCTTAAACAATGTCTCAAATCGGGTATTTAAAAAATATAGCTTTTGATCATTTAAAAAGCAACATGGTGATTTTATTTTTTCTTTTTATTTGATTTTCTTTTATTTGATCTCTTTTTCCAAATTGATTTAAACGAACGTTTAAGCACATCAAAGAAACTTAAAGAGTGCACAATTCGATCTGGTTCGATATATACTTTAATTGCTTGAAGAACTTTTTTGGGTTTTTTTGAAGAGAATGTGTAGGTACCATTTTTTTTTGTTTCAAGGGCATAACGGGGAATCCATTTCCCTTTAAACATCACAGAAGCAACGACAAGATTGACTTCCTCCCACGGTATTTGAATAAACTTACGTGGATCACGCGCATGATAAAATTCAAAACCATTGTCCCCTATCATAATTTTCCCATAATCTGTTAATCCAGTAAAAGCGGTGGCGTCTATTACCAAATCTACCTTTGTATTAATTGATTCAACCATTTTATCCGCTCCATTTCATTTATCTCGTTTTTCCTATTATACCTTTTCCAACTAGTTAAACCAATACAAAAAGTGGCTGAGAACAAACTCAACCACTTTAGTGTGTGTGGAGTATTTAATTCCACAAATTTTTGTCGGTTTACACTTTTATGATTATAAAAGTCCGATTACATGTCCACCAATACCAACTACGAATAAACCAAGAATGATAATGATTGGGCTAACTTTTTTGTTTAATAACCACATACAAAAGAATGTTAATCCTAATGCTGCTAATCCAGGGATTAACTGGTCTAAGTTATTTTGTAAAGTTGTAACGTTTGTAGCAGATAATGCCATTCCTGAGTTAACTTGTTCTATCGCTTGACGAACGCCCTCGCCACCTGCAGGAAGTTGATCCCATTCGATATAAGCGCCTTGATCTAATTGAACTCTAGAAACAACCGGCTGGAAGTTAATGGATACCCACCGCTGTACTAACGCAGCTAAAACGAACATACCAAGGATAGAGGCACCTTTAGTGACATCTTGTAATAATCCGCCAGAAAGGTCATCGGTAATTTTAGAACCGGCTTTATAGCCAAATTCTTGTGTGTACCACATGAAGCCCCAACGAATGATATTCCAAGCTACGAAGAAAATAATGGGTCCAAGAATATTTCCAGCTAATGCTAATGATGCACCTAAAGCACCTAACATCGGACGTACGGTAAACCAGAATACTGGATCGCCGACACCAGCCAACGGTCCCATCATTCCTACTTTTACCCCTTGAATCGCAACATCATCAACTGGCATACCATTTGCACGTTCTTCTTCTAGTGCTAAAGTAACTCCAAGAATTGGTGAAGCAATATATGGGTGAGTGTTAAAGAATTCTAAGTGACGTTTTAATGCTGCTGCACGATCTTCTTTTGTTGTGTATAATTTTTTAATTGCGGGAATCATTGAGAAAGCCCAACCACCATTTTGCATACGTTCATAGTTCCAAGATCCTTGGATAAATGTAGAGCGCCACGCAACGGCTAAACGATCTCTTTTAGTTAATGTAATTTTTTCTACCATGTCTGTTCTCCTCCTTCAGAATTAATAATCGTTTAAGATCTCGCCAAGTGGATCGCCTGAGTTGCCGCCACCGCCATTTGATGATCCTCCCATTTTAGAAAGGTTCAAGTAAATTAGAGCTAATGATACACCTATTGCTCCAAGTGCAATAAGAGTTAATTGAGAAATTGCTGCTACTACGAAACCAATAACAAAGAATGGCCATACTTCTTTTGTTGCCATCATGTTGATAACTAGAGCATAACCAACTGCAACGACCATTCCTCCGCCAATTGCCATACCTTCTGTTAACCATGCAGGCATTGATTCTAAGAATGATTGAACGGATTGTGCAGGAAGAAATAAAAGTGCTCCTGCTGGGATTGCAATACGAACACCTTGCATACATACTGCTCCAATTTGTAACCATTCGATTTTTCTGAAATTGCCTTCTTCAGCTGCTGTATCCATTAAATGTACGATAGGCACAGCTAATGTACGAACAACCATTGTTAAGAAAAGACCTGCTACTGCAAGTGGAACTGCGATTGCGATTGCTGATGGAACTCCAGCAACGCCTTGTCCACCTAATACTAAAATAATTGCTGATGCAACTGATGCTAATGCAGCATCTGGTGCTACGGCTGCTCCAATGTTTGCCCAACCAAGTGCAATCATTTGAAGTGTTCCTCCAAGAATAATAGCAGCGGTTAGATTTCCTGTAACTAAACCGATTAATGTACATGCGACTAATGGTTGGTGGAATTGAAATTCATCTAAAATCCCTTCCATACCAGCTAAAAATGCGATAAATATTACTAAAATAATGGATATAATAGACATAATAGGCCTCCTATTTAATTTAATTTTGTTGTGTTATTATGCACGTGCCAATTCATTTTTTGCTTTTTTAAGAATGTCATCCATATTAGCCTGTGAATCATTTGGTACTTTACGCACATCAAATTTAACGCCTTTTGCTTTCAATTTATTGAAAGCTTCTACATCTTCTTGACTCATAGAAAGTACATTGTTTACGACAACTTTGCCTACTGAGTGAGCCATTGAACCTACGTTAATTTCTTTAAAATCTACGCCGCCCTCAATTGCTTTAAGAACATCTGTTGGATTTTCAAATAATATTAATGCTTTAGTTGTACCAAATCTAGGATCTTTAGAAATCTCAATCATTTTATCAAGTGTAATAACGTTTGCTTTAACGCCTGGAGGTGCTGCTTGTTCAATCAATTTTTTGCGAAGCTCGTCTTTAGATACGATATCGGAAACAACGATGATACGGTTTGGCTGAGTAGATTTTGTCCACGCAGTTGCAACTTGTCCGTGTAATAAACGAGAATCCACACGTACTAATACGTATTTGATTTGTCCATCCCCAACGACTGTATTTGGAGGAAGATGTCCTTTAGGTAAACCATCTTCTGCAACTTTAGCACCTGTTGCTTCTGCTGGTTCTAATTCCTCAGGTCTGATTCTAATTCCTTCTTTTGCTGTATCAAGAATATGCGTTGCAATTTCTTGAGCAGATGTCATTGATAAGCGAGATGCATATGCTTCAATTACCATTGGTAAATTCAAACCAGAAACAATTGCCCATTTCTCTTTGTGATCTTCAAACAATGTGTTCGCTTGGTTAAATGGAGTACCACCCCATAAGTCGACTAAGACTAATACTTCATCTTGGTCATCAAAAGAAGCAACAGCTTTTTGCATTTTAGCTTTTACATCTTCTGGTCCTTCACTTGGCATTAACGTAATAGCCTTGACGTTTTCTTGTTCTCCAAAAATCATCGCTCCAGATTGTAAGATGCCTTCTGCGAACTCGCCATGGCTTGCTATTATAATTCCTACCATATTTCTACCTCCTAAATGATTTATTTTTCCTTTGCTGACCTAGACCCATCCAACAAAATCGAGTTAACTCTTTTTTGTTCTTTAGTCTATTTAAAATAAGTTCCTCACTCCTAACAAAAGTACCTACTTTAAACCTATAAGGCTAACTAAGATGGTAGCGGTTAGATTTTTCAGCACTTACATTATTTTATCAGTCACTTATCTTAAAGCAAGTTCCGTGCCAACAATAGTGTATCGACAAATAATCGCTTCACAATAAGCATTTGTATGAAAATACACACGTAACGTCGATACACTAATTAGTGTATCGACGTTACTAAGTTCATTCTTTTCTGATACTGTAGTGTATCATGTGTATGATTCAGAAAAATTTAGTCTATAACGAATGATTCTTTCAATACAATATAGAATTGGTAAAGAAACTAAAAAGTGATAAACTAATTATATCATTTCTCGACAAATTTATATAAAATGAGCCTGAGTGATTCATACTTTTTAAAAATTTGGAATGGTAGGACTATTTCGCCACCTTAAATAGTGAATAGTCTGTAAAATTTTATATAAGAGCTCTTGATAAACATGATGCGAACTAAGCTTTATGACTGTCTTTTTTCTAGAACAAACAAGCTACCGACTGTTTCAAACAAGAACAATCGAAGTTTATGGATGACAATAAATCAGTCATAACAAATAAAGAAAAAAGCATCTCAGAACTGTACAAAGAGTTACAAGAAATGGTAGCTTCAGTATTTGAAAAATCAAATTACACTTCAATAAGAAAATCAATTAACCAATTTGCTGAATTAAGGTTCATACAACCTAATTTCGAGTCGTACCATAACCTAACTCATAGATCTTTAAATGCATCTACTGATGAAAAAAGGGGATTGATTTTTTCATAGATTCATTATATATCCGCTACATTAAGTTCATCGGTAACTGCGGATCATTCAGATACTAAAGAAATTAATTTTCTTTTAAAAATATTAATGTATCATCCGATGAAAAAGCTAACCGAAAATGACAGTATTTCTTTATTGAATACAGATATTTCACAGCATAAAAAAGGATACTTAAGTTTAAAAAAATTAGAACGAAAATATAAATGTCCTAAATTAATAGACTTTAGTAAGAAAAAATATGAATGATTCAGTATAATACATAATTGATCTCATTTAGAAATATTCTATTGATCTTCATTAATTATAATTTTCTTTTTACCAATCTGATACATGATTCTAAGTTCTGCATATCCTTGGTTTGATATTACATTAATCTCATCTAATAATGAGCTTACTTGATACGTTCCTTTGTTTGTCTTAAAGATAAGTTTTTCTTCTATCATTTTCGTTAAGATATTATTCAAAGTCCCTACAGTTATTTTTAATTTATTTGCTAGTTTGCTCTTTACGTAAGAATTTAAAACTAGTTTTGTCCTACTCTTACTCATAATCCATAATTCAAATAATAATTTACTGTGTTTTTTTGGAAGATCATGCAATAACATAATATCCTTTAAAAACACTTCAACTTGACTATATAATTCTTTGTTTTCCATAATATTCTGCCTTCTTTCATTACATTTAAATAAAGTACAACTTACTACTCTTTATATTAATTTACCAGAAAAGTATTAACAACTCTCAGCTGATTATCTATAAATTTGACGTATAGAACACCTGGATAGGTTACACTTTACTAGTGTTTTTGGGAACTTTTTTTTAGAAAGGAGAACAATCAAAAAACCTTATGTAATCAACTTTTTTTATATTATCTGATTTGTCAAATTAAGCTATACAAAATATCTTCATCCATGTAACTCATAAAAACTTCCAGCGGTGTTTGGTAATTTAATGACTTTCTTGGAATTATATTCCGTTTGTGTGCAACAGACGATA
>Ga0163216_100727_pt1 | contig 37576 bp, 37 predicted proteins | sample SynspAceP_FD_167610 | JGI IMG/M metagenome (GOLD analysis project Ga0163216, IMG submission 167610) | Saline lake microbial communities from Ace Lake in Antarctica - Synechococcus sp. Ace-P (Illumina Assembly) | ecosystem: Environmental > Aquatic > Non-marine Saline and Alkaline > Saline ...
ATCCGCTTTACGAAGCGATGATCTTGTTCGATGATGTTGTTGAGGTATTTGACCTGCAGTATCTTGATGGTGTTGCCTGAGCCCGTGAACTTCAGGATCACATTGACGCTTTGCAGACCTGCCAGATTAGCGCCGCTTTTGTCGATGGCGACACTTTCAGGCACGCCGTTCGTGCCAATCGCGCGCTTGAAAAACCGACGGGCCGCAGCCTTGTTTCGACGCTCGGACAGCATGAAATCAAGGGTTTTTTCCGTGTTGTCGACCGCCCGGTAATAATAGGTCCATTTGCCTTTAACCTTGATGTAGGTTTCGTCCATGCGCCAAGATTCGGCGGTTGGTTTCTTGCGGGACTGCGCTTGCGCCGCCATCAGCGGTGCAAGCTTAACCACCCAACGGTTCAGCGTCCCATGATCAACATCAACGCCACGCTCCTCCATGATCTCCTTGAGATCGCGGTAGGAACCAGGGTAGCGCAGATAGAAAAACACGGCAGACAAGATCGCTTCCTTTGGGAAATGTACGCCCTTGAAATCAACCATTGCTCCGCCCCTCTCGTCCGCCACCTCTGCCACCTTTGCCACAAGATTACTGCCGCATCACGTGATCCCGCGAAAGTCAAAAAAGTTTGCGACTGAACCCTCGGACATTGGGGTACTTTAAGCCCTGTCCATGAAAGGGGCACCTAATGGGACAACAGCGACGCAAGTACACAGACGATTATAAGGCGGCGGCAGTTGAGCGACTGTACGAGCCTGGGGCGACGCAAGGCAGCGTTGCCAAGGAGGCCCCATCGGAAGGTTTGTGCGTAGAGTTACTCTAAGCGAGGAATTTGGGTGAACATCTATTTTTATTTGGTTTCACTTACCACTTTATAAGCCGTTGATCGGCCTATGCCGAGATGTTTTGCAGCTTGTGAGACCGAAGTTCCCGCGGCGACGAGCTTTTGAAGCGCCGAGATTGTTTCGGGCTGCAAAGATGGACGTCCAGGGTTTCGCCCGTGCTTTCGAGCTGTCGCCAACCCGTCTTTTGTGCGCTCTGATATTAGCCGACGCTCGAAATGCGCGATTGCCCCAAAGACGTGAAACACGAGTTCGCCCGCCGCTGAATTTGTATCAATACGTTCTTCAAGGCTGATCAACCCGATGTTTTGTGCTTTCAGCGCATCCACGGTTTCGAGAAGTTCTTTGAGTGATCTGCCCAGCCGATCGAGGCGGATCACAGCGAGCGTATCTCCCGACCTGGCATAGTCGATCAGGGCGGTGAGCCCTGGACGGTCGAAGGTCTTGCCAGAGATCACATCCTCGAACACTCGCACGGCGCCTTCTTTCGTCAGCCGCTCGATCTGGCCGGAAAGGTCTTGGTCGGTGGTTGATACCCTTGCGTACCCCAGAATGTCGCCAACCCGCGTCATAGGCGTCTCCTTAACGAACGTTTTTGAGACACCTGTGTGAAGGGCTGAAGATGTCCTCTGCAGATGTCGATATCTGTCTATTAATTAGTCTGTATATTAAACAGCGTCCAGAAACTTTCAATATCGTTTTGAGGACACCCATGGCACGCCGTTCCCTGCTCTCCACAGCCGCCCATGAAGCATTCTTCCAGGGTGCTAAAATATGTCATCTTGTGAACCAACTTCTTCCTCACAACCCCCAGAGACCATATTTTTGATGTCAGACCTAACGGGCGTACAGCGACACCGCGATCTGTAAAACCTCATCGCTAATCTTACCTGCGGCACACCTGTCCCATTGTAGCATTGGTTAGCGGGGGCATAGATGTTCATGCACTGGAGCTGCGCTATGAGCTTACGTGGGATGATTGTGACGGTGCTGGTGGCGATGAGCGAAGTAAGCGCGTAATGTAGGGATGAACACACGAATATTTGGATATTCGCATCATCTGCTGACTGGCTCAAACAACAGGAACTGCGTGGAATGACCAATCAACAGCCAGCGCTAGACGACAAGATCATAACGGTTCAAGAATTGAGCCATGCTCTTGGACGTTCAGCTGCACTTATCCACATGATTGCTAGATCTTTTGACATTCAAGTCAGGGATGACCAGTTATCCCTGAGTAACGCTGTCAACTTGATCAGGTGCTTGGCTGGACGCAAAGGTGACCAAGATGACCAGCTGTTGCTTCAAAATAACAAGCTGCAGGCAGCCAAGGACCGTGAGTTTGAGCTAGCTGTTGCACTTGAAATAATAAAGCGTGAGCGCACGGCGCTTGAAGCCAAAACCGAGTTGCTACAAAAACAATTAGAGCACGCGAATAGTCGGAGTGATCGCCTTGAAGCGAAGCTCCATGATTTGACAGATTCTCTGGCACATTTGGTGTCTCAGCGCGATCGTTTATTTTCGCGTATTAGAGTTGAGAGCAGTACCTCTATTAGGCAACATCGAGGGCGAGATGTATTATACTTGGAACACCCTGTTAACCCTAACTATCTTGGTTCGGTGGATAGTTGATTGTACTTGGCGTAAATACTACAATCAGTGGCTTTGTGCTGTGAGCACAGCAGGATCACCCCAAACTGACAAAAACACAGCACCTTGAGCTGAACGACTAAGATGCGGCGGCTCTACTTCCACAATCCGGACGCGCAAATACGCTTGTTTTTGAAGGGCATGTGTGAGCATTTTTGTTGCCTGCCCGCCAAGCATACCGACCACATTTTCGCGCTGCTTACCTAGGCCGAATGGAAGACGTGAAAGTCTCTGTATAATGGCAAAAATAGTACCATCTGTGTTCAATAGTAGCCTTACATGGTCGCCCGGTGCTATTGAACGTATGGTGAAATCTGATCTTAATTTTATAGATGCTTTATAGATTAGTGGTTGCATGCTGCCCGTCTTCCTCAGTTTTTCTGAAGTTGATTTAATCTCTCGCAGTTGGCAGCTGCTCAGCAGGTCTTAAATGTTCAGCTAGTGAAGTCTACAACAATGCTGCGCGCGTTCAGGGCTGCCATGATACCGGTCAAAACATTCTTTTTCGCAACACCCTCGCGCAACGCATCTTGGATCAGGCTATCTTCAGTTGATTGATCCAAGATGTTCAAAAGAACGCGCTTGCCATTCGCTACATCGTAGACCACTTGTTTTCCAATGCCATATTTGAGCCTCAGGCCCACAAACTCTCGGCCGTTTTTTGCGTGATAAATCATACTTCTCGTCCCATAAGATGTTGCTAAGGACGGTATTCTCAGGGCTTTCTGAAAGATATGCCGCATAAGAGCAGAAGAACAGCAGAAGATAACGTGACCTGCGTGCCACAGTCGAGACACAGAGCCTCAACATATTGTCACAGGTTGGATTTTACACACCAAATAGACTTCGATCAGAGCAGCTGTTCGGTGTTCACGTCAATATATCTTTAAGTCGTCGGACTGGCGCTATGCTCCGCCAATTTCGCTAGCAAGCTCACGCCCTTGTCGGCTGAGTGCAAGGTCCCGGCTCAAACCCTGAACAACGGCCCAGATCGGGCATTGGAACTGAACTGCCCCCCTACCCACTGACTGCTAACGATGTGATCCGAGAATATTTGCTTTTTCCGGATTTTCCGTATAATGTATATTACATCCTAGCCATAAGGCCTATGAGCATGAAAACCATGACTGCTTCCGCTGCGAGCAAGGAGTTCGGTCTCTACATCGACACCGCGCAGCATGAACCCGTGTTAATCACCAAGCAGAACCGCCCAGTAGCTATCACCATGTCGATTCAGCAGGTTGAGCGTCTCTTCAAGGGGCAAGTTGAAGCTGGGATCGCGCGTGGGCTCGAGGATGTTACCGCAGGGCGCTATAGCGAGATGATCCCTACTCACCTGGAGAGCATGCGAGCGAAGTTTAAGACACCAGCCAGCTAAGCATGAAATTCATTATAACCCAAACAGCGGAGGATTCCCTTGAGGGAATCTACCGCTACAAGTACGAGTACAGCGTGGCGCACGCTGATGAGTTTCTCAGCGAGATCTACGGCTTCACGACCGACAATCTCTCGGAGTTTCCCCGTTTAGGGCACGTATATAACTCTGAGCGGGGCTTGTTTCGCCTGATCTATGCCAAGGCCTTCAACATCTACTACACGATACGTGAGCAAGAGCTTTTTGTCCTATTCATTATCGACGGCTCTATCAGCCTGAACCAAGAGCTGGCCGACCCAAAGGTCACCCTGCCTGAGCTTTAGTAATCCCAAAGAAGCATTACTGCATACCCTTGCTTTCGGTTATTTCGGTTTAACCAGTTAAATACATTCTACTTTTTAGAGGCTCGCTGACCCTGGTAGTTATTTGGATTATTTCAGTTAAACCGAAATAACCTATAAAATCGAAACAACATGTTATTTGCGTTATTTCAGTTTATCCATATACTCAACAATATGAAAATAACTATCTACAACATGAAGGGCTCAGCGGGGAAAACCCCGCTCGCTGTGAACATCGCGCTCGATAGGGAATATGCCCTAGCGACCAACGAACCCTATAACCTCTTAGACACCATCCTCCCTGAGGAGCGGCTTTTCTCGCTACAACCTGACGAAGAGTTTCCGGACTTTCCTGAAGGAATCGACGTGGTGTTCGACCTAGCCGGTCTTATGTCGCGCGATGCGAGGCCTAGTATCGTATCAGCGGTCTCACAATCAGACGTGGTGCTGGTGCCCATCTACAATGAGCTGAAGTGCATCCATGCGGGGATACACACAATCAACGAGCTTCTTCCATACAACAAGAACATCGTCGTTGTGGCGACAAAGCTGGTGAAGCGGAAGGGTGAAGCCTTCAAGGATTGGGCTGACAGTGAGGACGCGAAGAATATCAAAGCAGTCGTGGATCACGCGATAGGGCAGGGGATACCAGTTCTTCCACTCAAGTTCTCACGCGTGTTTGATACCATCTTCGAACAAGAGCTTTCTATCCGTCAGATGATGGAGAAAGACGCCCTCGCTCGCTATACCTACCGGGACGTAGCAGCACAGTTCGATACCTTACTCTCTTACCTCGAGCAGCATTATGCCTAAGAAAAATGACCTCTCCATCTTTAAAAGGGTTGAACCGGGTAATTCGGTTAAACCAAATGAACCAAAATCAATTCTTGCGCCCAAAACCGTTGGAAGAAAACCGAAAAGCGCTGAGGACAAAGAGTCTGAGATTGTGGCGATCAAGCTCACCAAAGCTGAGCTCGCAAAGCTCGAAGAAAAGGCGGGCCTCGTTCCGAAGTCCACCTATCTCAAACATATCCTACGAACCAAAACCAATATTTTTGATTGAATCGATTAAACCTGTTATTTCGGTTTAACCAATTTAACCGGTTGTTTCAGTTGTTCCTCAAACTCAACAATCTGCGCTTTTATAATATCCGGCTCCTGAGAGCCGTTTTTTTGTGCCCAATCGGCGGGGGGGGGGAGGGTGAGTCCACGCGCTTCCCAGAAACCTCTGATATCCGGAGCGTTCAAGCGATCTTTCCATCCAGCTTTTTTGAAAGCATCAACATAAATGCGGCTTCCAAGACTAAGCTGGAACTCAGCCAACACTGCGTCTCTCTGGGCCTCAGGGAGAGCCTGGAAAGCTTCCTCGATAATTTCAGCCACAGACCAGCGATATGAGGTTTCCGCCTCTCTCTGAGACTTTTTGAGATCTTCCAGCTTACCTTCCAGTGCTCTACGCTCTTCTTTGGCAGCTTGAGCCGTTTCGAGGTTTTTCTTCTTTACGGCGCTTTCATTGTGAAAATTCTCTTCGATAGCCGACTTGAGGAAGCCAGCCTTCGATGAACGGATTTTCCCGCTTGCGGCCTGAGAGCTGGCAAGATCAAGCTTCTCAAAGATGTACTGTTCGTCATGTTCGAGCGCCCAGGCACGGGCAAGGGTCTTTGATATACCTTCAGCTAGAAGAGCTTGATAGGAGGGCATTTGCGTAACATCATCTTCCGGATCCATCCCAACTAATGAGAGTTGCGGGTTAGGTCGGATAATGAATCGAAGCCCTGTTACGGTGCGGCCTTTTCTCTTGGTTTCAAGCTCGAGCTGGATGTTTGAAAGTTCGTTTACTTCCTTCATAGCCGGTTGAATGACCGCACGGTTTAAGAGCTTAAACTGCTTGTAGCTGATCATCTGGTCTACTGACATCAACTTGCGGAATACATCCACATCCCACCAAGGCGTGTGCGCAATATCCACGTAACGATAACAGTTTTCATAGAGCACCAAGGCGTGGGCGCTATTCATGTCTCGCAGGACGCTCAGGTTGATCTTAGAGTATACGTCTGGGTGATAGAGTTTTTCAGCCAATGCCTGCTCATAGCGATAGGTACAGACACCGTCCTTGAGCTTCACGTAAGGGAGCAGCACCATAGCTTCCCATGAACTTTTGCCATCATCTTCTAAAACGTCAAACTCAACCACTGTCTCCATTAAGCCCTTCAAGGAAGCTTTGAGATAGTTTGTGTTGTTGCTGTCAAAACCGATCATCTCACAGAGCACTGACGCATTAATTTGATGCTCTCTTGATGTAAGAAGCCCCTCGTAGGCGTTGTAGAGCAGCGCGTTCACAAGCTTACGCTGAAGCAGGGAAAGCTTCGCACCGATGTGAATCGCCGCGACATGCTTTTTGAGTATCTGCTTGTCTTTGCTTTGTTTTTTGAGTTCTTTTTTCATAGGTGAATGAGGTTACCGTTTCTCTGTTCACCATTCCACATATTTCGGACAAAATACAAGTTTTCTTCGAAAATTTCGTGAGTAAACTCTCCACTTGCTCCCATAAACGTTCACCTATCCGCACAAAAACGTACACCTTTGGAAAAGATCGCCTGCATAGGCTGGTATGAAAATCCCATATATTACAGTATCTTGACCACCCTCCCACAAACGTTCACCTATGAGCCCCATAAACATACACCTTAGGCGTTTTTTCCCTTTGTTATCAGCGTTCTGGGCGCTTGCTCCCATAAATGTTCACCTATAGACCCCATAAACATGCGCCTTACCAGAAACAGGGTGTTTTTTTGTCTTGTTTACAGTTACTTAGGCTCATTACCTAGTAGCTCCCATAAACGTTCACCTTAGCTCCCATATCCTTTCACCTCAGCTCCCATAAACGTTCACCTTAAACGCAGTCTGCTCCCATATCCTTTCACCTTAGCTCCCATAAACGTTCACCTTACCCCCCGTAACATCCTGATTCTAAGACATTATATTACCCCTAAACATACTAAACGTTGTTTTATTAAACATATTAAACAACAACAGAGAGCCTTACGGCCCTCTGCGGCTTGGTTGATGTTTTTTCTTTTCTGGAGTTTTTGAGGGGGAAAAAGAAAACACGGGCTACGCTTTTTTACCAAGCAAGCCATGCGTTGAGATCTTCATGTCCTTTGTAATAACTGCGCATGTCCGCAAGTTTGGAGGGTGTTTGCGCGTTTTCGAACAGTTTGCGCGTGGTCGCTTCGCCCGCAGCGTCGTTGCCCAAGTACAAGCGCACCTCTTCGAAACGTGGATCATTGATGTAGGTCAGGGCACGTTGCCACAGGTTCGTGGAATTCAGCACCAGCACGGCGCCTACCGGCCGCGCTGGCCTATCTTTCGACAGGTAGGACAGAAAATCCATGAAGCCTTCAAAGACCTGGAGCCGGGTTGCACCGGCTTGTCATGAAAGGTCACCGCCTTCCCGGTTCCGACAAAGCCCTTAAACAGCGCGTTACGTGCCTCGAAGCCATCGCCCGAAGGGTAACCAAGGGAAAAGTACTTCCCGACGCTGTGAGGGTGCTTAAAATCGATCTGGGAGAGGTGCTGGCGGGCAGTATCATGGTCGATACCGCGTTTCGTGAGGTATTGGAGCAGGGCAGGGTGCTTGAGCGGCTCTGATGACACCAACTCAAAGGCCCATCTTTTTCTTTTTCACCCGCAACGTCCTGACTTTTGGACATGGGCTCAGACTGGCGCGAAGCGCCGCGCGAATTCCCAGCAGACATGCGAGGGCTGGCAAGGCCAGGCGAGCCCGGTCCTGTCGAGATGCTGGAGCGCGTCCCGCACATCGCAGCATTTAAAGCTCAAGGATCGGGCTGGCAAAGCCGGATCAATGACGCCCTGCGCAAGGCCGCAAGGCTTTAGGAACGTTCAAAAACGATCGTTTTTGCAGCAACCTCTTTGCCGTTTGAGCACTTCGGCTTCAACCTTTAGGCGCAGTTTTTTCTGACAAGCGGTATTATGTCAAACGGCCAAGCAAGGGGGCGGGTCGCGGAAAGGTTGTGTGTTTGGCGGGTGAGGCCTGTCGGCTTAGGCAGGGCCTTATGTTTTGGCTCTCCCAGATATTTTTGTATCACGCTCCATATTTTTTGCTCTGCATCCAAGTGAGCACCCTTCCTGTCTCAAGGCCCGACAAGGTAATCACCGGTCGGAAGAGTATCCCTCTCTCTTTGTCATCAGACCCGATATACGATCACACATGACAGTGCCGTTCGTATCGAACTCAGTAAGAGACCACCACCACAACCGTATCCGTGTAGGTGCCGACCATTGCTTGCTGATTTGCAAGAATCCTGCCGAATACAGCCAATGTCTGATTTCCCCCCGTGCCTCTGCCCGCCGCGACTGTTCCCGCGCCCATCCCCCAGCTTAAGGTGTGCGATGCGTCATGGTAGAGACCATATGCGAGTACGTTCCCACCATTTGCCATCCGACGGCCGGAAGGCCCGAAGCCCATAGGTTGCCTCCCGTGATCCAAACCTACTGTGTAGGCGGACGCATTGGTGCAGGATACGGTAATTGTGGCGGTCTGGTCCACTGGTGCCTCTACAGCAGCATCGATAACGCCAAAATTCATGTCCGACACGCTGACTGTGCAGCTTGCCGTGACATTTGCCCGCACAGTGAACGAACTAGCCGTGCCAAGCTGGCTGCACTCGGCTTCGCCATAGTCTAATCTGACATCTCCTCCGGCCTCGAAGCGCGACGTGTAGGATCCGATGGTGGCTTGCGAACCGATTGAAGTCACTTCGGCGTAAAGGGTTGGTGCGATTGTGCCGCTGCCGGTTCCATCAAGCGGTATCGTAAAGCCGACAGTCTCCCATGTGCTGCCGCCCCCCGAGATCGTATTTTGGGTTGTAAGGTGGTACTCAAGCGGCGCTGTGCCGTCCCCCGTCATGTAGCGCGGCGTTTGACCCGGACCACTGCCGCCGCTGCCGGCCCCGATCATGGCGCAAGCCAATGCGGTTGCGCCCGGTGTTCCGCCGGAGCAGGAAATGGTTACAGGGCCGCTGGTTTGCTGTGATGTCCCGTCTCGTCCCGAAATCAGTCCGAAATCCAGTGAGACGATATCCGCTTCGCAGACCAAGGCTGCGCGGGCGGGTAGGGCTGCGCTGGCAAAGGCGCCAAGTACAGCGGTCAGAACAAAGGGACGCAACATCATCTGCACAGCACTCCATCAATATAAACCTGCGCATCTGACCGCTTCACATAGGCGAACTCAGCCGAGCAGCCTCCATCGGTGGTCTGCACCGTTATCCGGTTGCGTGCGCCAAGATCTGTAATCCAGACCTCACCGTCGTAACCCACAGAGAAATCGGTCAAAGAGCCATGTAGCCGGACCTCGGCACCGGGTGGCAGAAAAACCCCGGCGGCATCCCGCAGTACCACCAGTGCTGCAGCTTCGGACTGGCCGCCGAAATCCAGAGAAACCCCGGATCGCCGTGCGGGCACCACATTCATTGCCGTCGCGCCAATGTTGGCATCCATCGGCAGGTCAAGCGGATCTATGGAAATCCTGTTCAAACGATAAGACCGCAAATCCGATACCAGCGCCCGACCGAATCGGCCTGTGCGCGCGACCTCTCGATTGTTCAGGCTCACGTCGATATCCGGAATGCCGACGTCAACGATGGCAAATCCGTCCTGGATCCGATTGCCCGCGAACAGCCCGCCGCCCGCCAGAACCAGCGCCCCGTCAAAGGTGGCGCTTGCGCTGCCTCTATCGCCATTGTCGCGCAACTCTAGATCCGCCCGGCCGTAGCTGGTCTGATACGTCGCACCGAGTGCAAGGTGTTCTCGTGAAAGGTTGGCTCGATAACCATAACTTCCCGCCCTGCGATCTGCCGACCGCGACAGACTGCTCACAGCGCCGACGCGCCCATACCGGTCCCGCTGCAATCCCGCGCTGATATGGTCGGATTTTCCCAGCGGCATCGAAAAACCGACGGAAACCCCGTAACCACCGTCGCCTGCGAAATCCTTGAATGCGTTGACACGGTAAGATGCCGACCGCGATGAAAGTTGCCGCGAATAAGATGCTGACAAGATGGTGTTTGCTTGATCGACCCGCTCCGAATTGACCAGGCTCAACCCAAAGCGGCCACCATTAGTAAAGACGGGAAAGGTCAACGACATCGCGTCAAGAGCTGTCACTGCGCCGACGGATGAAATGCCAGAGATCTGAGCGCCCGCGCCCGGTTCTTCCAGCGGTGTGACGGAGGCAAGGTCATGATATTCGCCAAAAGTCCGCCGGCTGCTCATCCGCACACCGACGCCTCCAACGTCTGTGCGAAGCGCGCCGAAGACGAAACTACCCGTCGCGGGGCCATAGACGCTTGTGCCGCCCGCCAACGTGACCTCTGCACGGTTGAACAGGACCGAATGCACACCGAGTCCGACCATTCGCAGATCATTTAAAACTTCGGCGTGCCCCTCGACCGTCAGGCTGCTCGATATGCCGTAGCGTAAACTTACTGACGCTGCCGTGTCGTGTCCGTAAGCAAAGTGCCCACCGCCATAGTCCTCACGCGCGCGCCCCGCCTCAATGGAAAAGTCAAGCAAACCCTTGGCCAAAAGGTTCTGCGTCGCAAAAAACGGAACCGTCTTGATTTGTTCATTGCCTCCGGCATCGCGCAAGACAAAAATGGCCTCGCCGCCACTCGTGATCATAGGAACGTCAGACAGGTTGAACGGCCCGGGCTCAACCGCGCCGGAATAGGCGCGAACGTTATCGACGTAGACATCGATGCTTGACGGAACTGCTGCCGATCCGGAAAAAGACAGCAGAGGACTGGTCACCAAATCATCGCGCAGTGAAAAATCGCGGCGGACCTGGAACCCGCCAAGACGTACGGGGCGAACCCACGCCGGGCCAGATGTCGTGAAATCCCCGGCGGTCAGGGTCATCATCTTACCAGGGCTGGATACGGTGAAATACGTGTCATGACGTTTGAAGATTGCTGAACCGAAGTCGTTGAGCTGGGAGCTGACCGTTCCCGTGCTGGTCAGTACCCCGAGCGGGGTATAGGCGCGCAGATCAAGTGCGGCAAAAGCTTCTTCGGGCCGAAATCCGTCGGCAAAGATGTCATCGCCAAGGTTGGCTGTAATCCGGTAATTCAGGACCAGACCAAAGCCAGTCTGTGTTTCAGGCAGATCGTGCTGGGGAACTGCAGAGATTTCGACGGGAATCAGGGCTGAACCCTGTGCCGTGATGTGAATGGTCTGTGTCGGTGCGTCATAGACAAAGGAAACGCCCGGGATCTCATCCAGAAACACGGTCCTTCCCAGAGTGTGTGGGGCCGCGATCCCGATGCCTTCCAACTCGTCGCGCAGTGCCGACATCCGACGGGACTGAAGCGGCAGGGCGAATTCGGCGACAAGGCCGACCTCACGCCCGTTAATCAAGACCAGAAGGAATAGCGCCTCGTCTGCCTCGGGATCGTAGTCCGTTGCTGTATCGACGAGACGCAGCTTCGCTTCATCCAGCGTCTGCGCATTAGAGGTAAGGGTTGACGTCCAACCAATGACGCAGAGTCCGGTCACTATTGCCGTGATGCGTGCCCAGTTGTTCAAAAGCGCCTTCCTCCTGTGTCTGACGGTAGCGCAGGGTGGAGCTACCGCAGGTCATCGGTGGTCAGGCCGGCGCACCAAAACAAAGTGGCACCGAATGGCGGACCGTAAATTTTACCGTCTGGCCATCCTGATTGGCCCCAGGCAATTGATCCACCAGAACGCGGTAGCACTCCTCACCCTTAATTGGTGTCTTGCTGGTGCGAACCAGACGAATGGTCAGTTCTTGGTTGGGCGCCATCCGCAGTGCTGGTGGGCTGGCGACGACATCACGCGTTGCAACCAGTTTGCCTGCGCCACCATCGCGTAGCCAGCGCATGACGCGGACTTGGCCTTGGGTCGTACCGGGACCGCCTGCCTTGACGGTAAGTGTTGTCACCTGATTACCCGGCGCAACCTTTATGGATGTAGGCGATACCGTGAAATCATTCGCAAATGCCGCTCCGGCCAGCGCCATTGTAGCCATCAGAACGACTGTCCCGATTGTTGAATGTGTAAACACAGACATATCACAAACTCCTTGTTTTGCTTTACGACGCGTAGACTGCGGTCAGGATGACCGTGTCGCTATACGATCCCTTCGCATAAGTTGTGCTGGGCTGGATCTTGCCATAGAGTGTCGCGTTGTAAGTGTTGGTAGTGCCAACCTTCACAAGCGTAACTGCGCCTGCGGTTGCAATGTCCGCGCCGCCCGCCTCAAGCACATGAAGTGTGTAGGGCACCAAGCTGGTTCCAGAAATCATGTTACGTTGGGTGGTAGGGGGCTCTGGGTTGGCGCCCATTCCGACAAGAATGGTTGTCACGGTCGAGGTGCCGTTACACACCAGCGTGACAACAGCAGAAGCACTGGTGACCGCGTCCGCGCTTAGAGTGCCGAAGGCGAGCGGCGCCGCAGAAAGTGTGCATATTCCGGAGACCTCCGCGGAAACGCCCATCTCGCCAGTTGCAGTTTCGGCATGAACAGAGCCGGCAGCAAAGACAATTAATCCCGCGACAAGCGCAGGGATAAACTTATCTTTACGGCTATTATTTGCAGCTATAATCTTGCGTAGAAAGCTCAATCCGTTCGTACCGGGCATATCGTAGTCTAGCAAGATGGCGTCGTAAGTCCCATTCTTCTTGATTCTGCTGAGGGCCTCAGCTGCTGTTGTCGCGAGTTCCGGTGAAAAATCGGGGTTTGTTGATAATGCTGATACGACCATTTCGCCTAGCAAGACATGATCATCTATCACAAGGACGCGGATTTCAGAGCGCTCTTCTTCTTCTCGGTTGGGTAGTTCGCTCACGTGTGACTCTCCTCAATTTTTTCTAAATTCCTCAATCGTAATACTGAAAAATGTATTCTTTTCGATAGTGGAAGCCTATCGACGGATATACCTTATGTGTTTGTTGTCTAGACTTTTGATGAAAAGACAACTTAAGATAGCATTAAGTCGACTGAAGAGAGTGATTGTGACGGCCTGCATTGAGGTTGGCCTGGACGCTTGGAGCCACTATTTGATGGTACTGCTCTTTCAGAGGTGGTTTGTAATCGGTGCACTGTGTGGCTGCGGTCGTTAACACTGTGGTGATGGCGTCACTTGCGATACCGGACACAAATTCATGACATACGAAGATGCGGCTAAACTTTTACGCATTAAACCCGATAGTGTAAGGCGCAGAGCCGCAAGTAGGCGCTAGCCGAAGCAACAGGGAAACGACCGGAAAGCCCGTGTTGGCATCCCGGTCGATATCATCCCTGAGGGCATCCATGCGCTCACCCATGATACCATTCCCTATGAAAACGCGCTTCGAGAAGAGCTGGCGACCACGAAACAGGCACTCGCCAGGATGGAAGGGCAGGCAGAAGCGACCACGGCCAGACTCATCGACCTGGCGGCGGATCGAGACGCATGGAAGGCGCAGGCAGAACGGCTCGCATCAGACCTCCGGCCCGTCGTTCCGGCCCGTCGTTCCGGTCAGCCTCTGGAGCCGGATTTTCGGCGGTAACTAAGTCCTCTTCGATGCTGGCGAGATCCCGCATCAAGTCCTTGCCGAGGAGATCCAAGCCCAGTGCGGATCCGATGCGCACAACCACATCCCGCACCCTTTTCATGAACCGGCTGATTTTTCGCCGCTCTTCATGCGCCACCTCGGCCATCTTCAGGCACTCAGACTGCGTCTCGAGCTGCAGCTTCTCGGCCTCATGCACGACCTCCTGTGCCTCTGTGTGGGCCTTCTCGATGCTGTGCCTCAGATTCGCGCTCACGGGCCTCGGCGGCCCGTTCACGGGCTGATACGGCATTTTCCCGCGCCCCCAGCTGCTTTCCCCGCCGGACCACACTGCCATGGACCTTTTCGAGCGTGTGGGCCTTCTCGGTGGTCGCTGTGTCTCGTGCGTAAATGCCCACAATACGGGCCTCAGAAGCGCTCACATGCAGGTCAGCGGCATCCGCACTGGCCTTTTCGCTACCTCTGCTCTCTCCAGAGCCGTCTTATGGGCCTTAGCGGTCGCTTTCTCTGCCTGCCAATGACACCCGCGCCCATAACGACAACCTTCATGTGGAATTTCCTTCGGTTAACTGTCCGGTATCTGGTATACTGTTGGTCTATTCGTCTGCTATGTAAATCCGCTCTCCGCTTGCGATCAGGTCGGCTCAAACTCAAACCGCAGGGTGGTTGCCGCATCCACTGCCGCCGCAGAATAGAGCATGGGGACATAGCCGCCCGCCGCCCAGACGGGTGCCAGATCGTCATAATGCGCGGCCCCCGTGATGCCGGACTGGCCCGGTGCGTTGATCCAGACGCTGTTGTCCCATGCGCCCACATCCACCACCATCCGCACCGAAGCACCGACGCTGACGCGGTAATCGCCGGCATCGTAATGGGCCAGCATGACCGTTGTGCTGTTGCCGCCCTTGTCCAGCGGCCCGACGCTATAGCCTTCGGTAAGTGGCGACAGCGCGTGATCGAACCATCCCTTGTGCAGAGCGCCCCAGCGCCATGTGGCCTGATCATCCCCGAACTGTGTGCAGGCGTCCTGCCATGCAGCGTTCAGCGTATCCGTCAGGAACGCGCCAAGCCTGTCGGGCGTCTCCAGCTCCGCGCGCGCGGCCAGTCCGGTGTGCTGGCCTTTCAGGATGCGCAGAACGGTCGGCACATTGCCCGGATGCAGCAGGGCGCGCAGGGTGGCATCGGGGGCGATCCGCGCCAGCAGGGCAGGGCGCAGATGGCTTGACAGCCAGACCTCGAACAGTAGCGCCGCAGCACTGTCGGGGCTTGCAAACCCGTCCCAGTCGCGCAGCAGGGCGCGGGCAGGGCAGGTGGCATCTTCGGGCAGCAGCGCCACCAGCTCCAGTGACAGCGCGCTGAAGGTATCGGTCTGCAAGGCGCAATTGCCTGCCACATCCACCGCACCGCCGCCGCCGATCACTTGGGCAATCCGGTCCGCGCGCCCGTCCTCGAACCACTCGAACCCCACGGGGGCGGCGGTGTGGTCCCATCCTGCGGGCACATTCATCTCGTTGGCCGAATGCACAAAGCCTGCGGCGGGGTTGACCAGCGCAGGCAGATCGGTGGCAGTGCGGTAGCCGTCCCATTTGAGCCGTCCATCGCCGCTGACAGGGGCCAACCCGCGCCAGCCGTCCCGCTTTGGCACATAGGCGGCGGCCTGCCAGCAGATATCCCCTGCGGTATCCGCATAAACCATATTCACCGAAGGCGCGCCCCAAGTGGCAAGTGCTGTGCGGAACGCGGGCACGCTGGTCGCGCGCATGGATTTGAGGCTGCACATATAGGGTGAGGTGCCCGCATCGGTGAAGACCGTGCGCACTGCCAGCGCCAGATTGCGCGCCGGATCGGTATAGACGACAGGCCCGTGGCGGGTGAACTGCAAGGCCAGCGTCTGGTCCGCGCAGCCTTTCACGGCAAAGACTTCCTCGATGGTCCGCATCTGCTCATGACCCGCGCCATAGCGGTAGGCGGCGGGATCCTCCGGTGCTGTGTCATAGACCATCAGATCCTCCTGATCCGCGCAAAAGATCGTCAGGCTGAAGGCGGCAGTGCCGTTATGCCCCGCCATGATGCCGGGCGAGGAGGGCTCTCCCGCGCCGATCAGATCCATGCCGGGGGCGCTCAGATGCACCATATAGCGCAATGAGGGGGCGGCATGTGCGCGGTGCGGATCGCTGGCCATGATTGCGCGGCCTGTGCTGGTGAGGGCAGGGGCGATGGCCCAGTTGTTGGAGCCTTCCATGGCATCGGCGGTGCGCTGCACGGTCTTGCGGGCATCGACAGCGGACCACAGGTGTGCATCGGCCAGCGGTGCGTCCAGCCTTGCGCGCTGGAAGGTGACGGGGGCTGTGGCCAGCTCGTAAACCGCCAGCGCATCGGCGGGCAGATCAAAGCCTGCGCTGACCTGCCATTCACTGTCCGGCACAGGTGGCGACAGCGGCACGCGCAGCAGATCAACCTCTGCATCGGCCAGCTGGTGCACTTGTAGGCGCGCCAGTTCCGACGCGCCGTTGCGGGACAGACAGTGGCTGCGGATGCGCACCACATCTTCGGCGTCCCAATGGGCGGGCAGGGTGCCAAGGGTAGCAAACTCCGGCGGCAGCGGCCATGTGCCCGCGCGTACCAGATCGACGCCTGCATTGATGCCAGCGGCAAAGGCGGTGCAGATCATTTCTGCATCATCGCCGTAAGCCGCCCATTCCGGCGCCATATCGCCGCGATACAAGAAAAGCCGCGCCGCGCGGTCCTGCATCAGATAGCCTGCACCAAAATCTGCGGCCAGTAGGCCCAGCCCGCGTTTGCGCCACAGATCAATCTGCCACAGCCGGTCGCGCGCAGCGTTCAGGCCCTGCACAAAGAACGCGTCATGGGTATTTTCAGCGCGGATATGGGCCAGCCCCCAGCTATCGACCGAAATGCTGGCGGGGGCGTGCAGACCGTTGAGGGGCAAGGGGGGCATGAAGAACTCCTGTTTGAACGGGGTCAGAATTTACTCAGGGTGCGGGCGGCTTGCTGGCCCAAAGGGACGGCGGCTTTGACGAAATCTTCGGGCGTCCATTCGGCCAGTGACGCGGCGATGTGGATTGCGGCCACAGGCGCGCCGGTGGCATTGAGCACGGGAAAGCCCACAGCAACCTCGCCCGACAGGATCTGGTTCATCGACAAGGCATAGCCCTTGGCGCGCGCCTGTGCGACGTTCTCCATAATCTCGTCGATGTCATCCAATGTCTGCGGCGTAAATGGGCGGCGGTCAGAGCGGGTGACAATATCGCGGGCCTGATCTTCGGGCAGGCGCGACAGGATTGCCCAGCCCCCCGAGGTGCAGAACGTGGGCACACTGTGCCCTACCAGCGTGGCGTTCAGCGTCTGCCGCTTGGTCTGGAGCCGCACCGCATAGACCACCCTCAGATCGTCAAACAGCGACAGGTCCACCCTCTCGCCAATCGACTGGCGCACACCGACCAGCACCGGCGTGGCCTGCTGCACCAGCGGATCAAGGCGCAGATAGTCCAGCGTATGGTCCAGCACCCGCAGGCCCGGCAAAAACCCGCGTCCCTCGGGATCGCGCCGGATATAGCCTAGCGCGCGCAGCGTGTGGAGCATGCGCTGCGCCACACTGCGGCCCATCCCTGCACGCAGCGCAAGCTCTGACAGGGTCAGCGGCCCGTCGGCCAGATGAAAGGCCGAGAGCAGCCCCATGGCCTTTTCAACGGATTGCACAAACAGCGCGCCCGCCCGCTCTTCTCCGGTTGGGTTGCGGCGTCCCGGCTCTGCTCTTGTGGTGTTGCGAGGCATAAGTTTCTCTCGGTGGAAAATCGTTGACTTCGAGTTAACCGCGTATACTATTTTTATACGATGCTGTTGTATCGCCTTGCAATACTCTTTTGTGCCTGACCGATCTTTTCAAGCCAGAGATGAAGCAGGCGAAAAACCGGGGGACGGAATGCCAAAACGCGTAGCACTTGCCGGATTTCTGCATGAAACAAATACCTTTGCGCCCACTAAGGCGCGTATGGCTGATTTTGTGCAGGGGGGCGGGTATATGCCGCTGGTGCGCGGGCAAGACGTCATCACGCAGGGCAAAGGCATCAATCTGGGCATCTCGGGGGCTGCGGCTTTTGGCGAATCTGTCGGCTGGGATTTGGTGCCGGTGCTCTGGGCGGGGGCTATCCCTTCGGCGCATGTGTGCAAAGACGCCTACGAAAGCATCACGGATGCCATAATTTCAGGCATCGTGGCCGCTGGCCCGCTCGACGGGATATTCCTCGATCTGCACGGCGCCATGGTGGCCGAGCATCTGGACGACGGCGAAGGCCGGTTGCTGATGCGCCTGCGCGCGGCCGTGGGCCCCGATGTGCCAATTGCCTGCGCGCTGGACCTGCACGGCAACATCACGCAAGACATGGTAGAGGCCGCCGATGTGCTGGTGGGGTTCCGCACCTACCCGCATGTGGATATGGCCGATACCGGCAGCCGCGCGGCGGCACAGCTGGAGACGCTGATGGTGCGCGGCGCACCTTTTGCAAAAGCCTTCCGGCGGCTGCCGTTTCTGGTGCCCATCGCATGGCAAAGCACCCGCGGCCAGCCGGGCGGCGCGCTCTATGATCTGGTGACAACGCTTGAGGGCGGCGATGTCGCCTCTACTTCGTTCTTCTTCGGCTTTCCGGCGGCGGATTTTCCGGGTTGCGGGCCGACTGTGGTTACCTATGGTGCGACGCAGCAGGCCGCAGACGGTGCGGCAGATACCATCGAGAGTGCCGTGCTGGACGCAGAGCCGCTGCTGGCGGGCAAGACCTATGACGCCGATGCGGGCGTGATCGAGGCGATGCGGATCGCGCAAACCGCCACCCGTCCGGTGATTATTGCTGATACGCAAGACAATCCCGGCGCAGGGGCGGATAGCAACACCACCGGCATGCTGCGCGCGCTGGTGCGGCAAGGGGCAAAACGCGCAGCCCTTGGCAATATGGTGGACCCCGCGGCAGCGGCGGCGGCCCATGCGGCAGGGGTCGGCGCGCAGATTGACATAGCACTTGGCGGTTTTTCAGGCATTGCGGGCGATGCGCCTTATGAGGCGCGCTTTACCGTAGAGACGCTGTCGGATGGCAAGCTGGTCGCTTCCGGCCCGTTCTACGGGGGTGCGCATCTGGATATGGGCCCCTCTGCCTGCCTGCGCATCGACGATGTGCGTGTGGTGGTGACCAGCCACAAGGCGCAGATGGCCGACCGCGAGATGTACCGCTTTGTCGGGATCGAGCCGGAAGCGCAGGCGATCCTGGTCAACAAAAGCTCGGTGCATTTCCGCGCGGATTTCGACCCGATTGCGGAAGTAATCCTGACCTGCACAGCCCCCGGCCCGATGCCGGTCAGCCCGGCCAGCCTGCCGTTTACCAATCTGCGCGCAGGCATGCGGCTGGAGCCGCTGGGCCGTGTTTTCCAGCCGCAAGATGCGGCTTGACCCCGAGACAGTAAAGGACAGCAACCGCTTCACGACGACCCATAAAACGCGCCGCGACAGATCCCGTCAGCAAGGCGCATAAAGATCAACCAACAGGAGTATCAAATGAGTAATTTTTACACAGTAAAACGTACAGGTGCCATCCGCGCATCGCTGTTCAGTCTGGCGCTGGCAGGCTTTGCGCTTGTGGCCGGTGGCGTCGATGCGCAGACCCTGCGCGCGGTCAAACACTCCGATCTGCGGGTGCTCGATCCGATCCTGACCACCGCCTACATGAGCCGCAACCACGGCTATATGATCTTTGACACGCTGTTCGCGCTCGACGCCGATCTGGTGCCACAGCCGCAGATGGTGGACACGCATACTGTCTCGGACGACGGGCTGGTCTATACCTTCACCCTGCGCGACGGGCTGAAGTTCCACGATGGCGCGGATGTGACCGGCGAAGATGTCGCGGCCTCGCTCAAGCGGTGGGGCGAGCGGGACGGGATGGGTCAGGTCCTGATGACCTTTGTGGACAGTATGGCGCCGGGCGAGGCCCCGAACCAGATGGTGATGACGCTGAACAAGCCCTACGGCCTTGTGATCGACAGCCTTGCCAAGCCTTCGTCCAACGTGCCGTTCATCATGCCCGCGCGTCTGGCTGCAACGCCTTCCACCGAAGCCATCCCCGAGCAGATCGGCTCCGGCCCGTTCAAATGGGTGGCGGAAGAATTCCAGCCCGGTGTGCGTGCTGTTTATGCCAAGAACGAAGATTATGTGCCGCGCAGCGAGCCTGCCAGTGCCGCCGCCGGTGGCAAGGTGGTCAAGGTGGACCGCGTCGAATGGGTGGTGATGGCGGACGACCAGACAGCACTGAACGCGCTGCAAGCAGGCGAGATCGACTTCTGGGAGCAGCCGCCCGCCGATCTGCTGCCTATTCTGGACGCAAACCCCGATATCACTGTGCGCAACCTCAACACGCTGGGGTTCCAGACCATTCTGCGCCCCAACACGCTGAACCCGCCGATGGATAACAAGCTAATCCGTCAGGCGGCCATCGCTTCGATCAACCAGAAGGATGTTCTGGACGCGCTGGTCGGCACGCCGGATCTGTACAAGATCTGTGGTGCCATGTTTGTCTGCGACACGCCGCTGGCGACTGACGTCGGCTCCGAAACGCTGACGCAGGGCAATGGTATGGAGAAAGCCAAGGCGCTGCTGGCCGAGGCGGGCTATGACGGTACGCCGATTGTGATCATGCACCCGACCGATGTGGCCTCCCTGCGCTCGCAGCCGGTGGTGGTGGCGCAAGCCATGCGCGACGCGGGCTTTGTCGTTGATCTGCAAGCGATGGACTGGCAGACGCTGGTCGGCAAGCGCGCCAGTCAGGCGTCTATCGCGGACGGCGGCTGGCACATGTTTGTGACCAACTGGGTGGGCGCTGACGTGTTCAACCCGCTGGTCAACAACATGATCCGCGCCAACGGCAAGGACGGCGCTTGGTTTGGCTGGCCTGATGTGCCTGCCATCGAAGAGCTGCGCATGGCCTATGCCACCGCAACCTCGCTGGACGAGCAAAAGGTGATCGCCGAGAAGCTTCAGGCGCTGGTCTACGAAGAGGCGACCTATGCGCCGATCGGCCAGTATTTTGTACCGACGGCATGGTCGAACGAGCTGGAAGGTGTGCTGGACGGACCTGCACCGTTCTTCTGGGGCATCTCCAAGAAGTAAGCCTTTGTCCAGCCCCGCAGTTTTGCGCGGGGCCGGACCGCTACCTATACCTAACACCCGAGAGGTCCGGCCATGTTCGTCTATATCCTGAAACGCGTTCTTGCAGCGATCCCCGTGATGGGGTTTGTCGCCCTGTTCGTGTTTTTGCTGCTGCGCCTTACGCCGGGGGATCCGGCGGCGATCATTGCGGGCGATACCGCCACGCCCGCGCAGCTGGAGGCGATCCGCGACCAGCTGGGGCTGAACGATCCGCTGTTTGTCCAGTTTTTCAGCTGGATCAGCCAGATGTTTCAGGGTGATTTCGGCACCTCGATCCTGTCGGGAAAACCGGTGCTGGAGCTGATTGCAGACCGGATGGAGCCGACGATCAGTCTGGCGCTGACCACCATTATTCTGTCGGTCATCATTGCCGTCCCGCTGGGCGTGATTGCCGCATGGAAGCAGGGCACGCTGATCGACCGCTTTGTCATGCTGCTCTCGGTGCTGGGCTTTTCGGTGCCGGTGTTTGTGATCGGCTATCTGATGATCTCGCTCTTCTCGATGCAGCTGGGCTGGTTTCCGGTGCAGGGGTTCAAGGCGATAGGCGACGGGATCGGGCCGTTCTTTCACCGCATCGCCTTGCCTACTTTCACGCTGACACTCCTATACATCGCGCTGATCGCGCGGATCACCCGCACCTCGATGCTGGAAATTCTGGGCGATGATTACATCCGGACAGCGCGCGCCAAGGGCCTGCCCGAAAGCCGCGTGTTGATGCGCCACGCGCTGCGCAACTGCTCTGTGCCGATCATCACGGTCATCGGCATCGGCTTTGCGCTGATCATCTCCGGCGTTGTCGTGACGGAATCTGTGTTCAACCTGCCGGGCCTTGGCCGCCTGACCGTTGATGCGGTGCTGAGCCGTGATTACCCCGTCATTCAGGCCGTGATCCTGCTCGCCTCGCTCATCTATGTCGTGATCAACCTGCTCATCGACATTGCCTATGTCCTACTAGACCCGAGGATCCGTTACGCATGACCGACCAATCGGCAACCATCGCCCCGCCAGACCGTATTTCCGCCCTGCAACGGACCCGCGATATCGTCTTCTCCGGCCCTTTGGTCACACTCGCCGCCTTTCTGGTGCTGGCCGTTGTGCTCGCGGCCATTTTCGCGCCGTGGCTGGTGCCGCATGACCCGATGCGCCTGTCGCCATCGGTACGCCTGAAACCCTCAAGCGAGCTGTATTGGCTGGGCACCGATGCCTTTGGCCGCGATCTGCTGTCGCGGATCATCTACGGCGGGCAGATCTCGCTGGTGGTGGGGGCGGCTGCGGCGATTTTCGCTGTGGCGCTGGGCTTGGTGCTGGGGCTGGTGGCGGGATACATCCGCTGGGTCGATGCAGTGCTGATGCGCGCGGTCGATGGCCTCATGGCGATCCCCAGCATCCTGCTGGCGATTGCGATTGTGTCGCTCTGGGGTGCGAGCCTCTGGACGGTTCTGGTTGCGATCACCATTCCCGAAGTGCCGCGTGTGGTGCGCCTTGTTCGTTCCATCGTGCTGTCCGCGCGCGAGGAGCCCTATGTCGAAGCAGCCATCGCCGCAGGCACGCCCACATGGCTGATCATGCGCCGCCATCTGGTGCCCAACACCATCGCCCCGCTGATCATTCAGGGGACTTATATCTGCGCCAGTGCCATCCTGACCGAAGCGATCCTGTCGTTCCTCGGTGCCGGCATCAGCCCCGAAACGCCCAGCTGGGGCAATATCATGGCCGAGGGGCGGATTTACTTCCAGATCAATCCGGGTATCGTGCTCTGGCCCGGTCTGGTGGTCTCCGTGGCGATCCTGTCGATCAACCTTCTGGGGGACGCGGTGCGCGACGCACTTGATCCCCGCATGGCAAAACGGGGGATCGAGAGATGAGCCTGCTGGAAATCAAAAATCTGCGCATCGCCCTGAACGGGGATGAGGACAAACAGGTGGTTAAAGGTCTGAACCTGAGCATCGAGCCGGGCCAGACCATGTGTCTGGTAGGCGAAAGCGGCTCTGGCAAATCACTGTCGGCACTGGCCACAATGGGGCTGCTGCCGCCTGTGCTGAAGCCGATCGCGGGGTCGATCATGCTCAAAGGCGAGAACCTGCTGGAGGCGTCGTCAAGCCGTCTGCGCGGGTTACGGGCCACCTCCATGTCGATGATTTTCCAAGAACCGATGACCGCGCTGAACCCTGTGGCGCGGGTTGGCCAGCAGATCGAGGAAGTGCTGGAGTTCCACTCCGACCTGTCCCAATCCGCCCGCCGTATGCGCGTGAAGGAAATGATGGAGGCGGTGCATCTGCCCGACATCGACAAGATGTACGAGAGTTTTCCGCACCAGCTGTCGGGCGGCCAGCGCCAGCGCATCATGATCGCTATGGCGCTGGTAATGCGTCCGCAACTGCTGATCGCGGACGAGCCGACGACAGCGCTCGACGTGACCACGCAGGCGCAGATCCTCAGCCTGATCCGCGAGCTGCGCGAGCAGCAGGGATCGGCGGTGCTGTTCATTACGCACGACATGGGGGTCGTGTCAGAGATTGCCGATGACGTGACCGTGCTGAAGCTGGGCGAGGTGATGGAGACGCAAAGCGTCGACAATCTGCTGCGCCATCCGCAAACGGACTATACGCGCGCGCTGCTGCGCTCTGTGCCCAGTCAGGTACCACGCCCTGCGCGCGCTGTCGTCTCTGACGATGTGGTGCTGTCCACGCAGAACCTGTGCAAGACCTACGGCGGCGGCGGTTTTCTGAGCAAATCCCGCGAAGTGAAAGCGGTGCAGGACGTCAGCATCAGCCTGACCCATGGCCGCACCTTGGGTATTGTGGGCGAAAGCGGTTCGGGCAAAACCACCGTGGCGCGCTGTATCATGCGGCTGATTGATCCCACATCGGGCAGCATCATGGTCGGCGGCAAGGACATCGCCAATATGTCCCAGAAAGAGCTGAAGCCGCAGCGCAAGAACATCCAGATCGTATTTCAAGACCCTATGCGCTCGCTCAACCCGCGCATCGAGGTGGGGCAATCCATCATCGAGGGGCCGCTGAATTTTGGCGTGTCGCGCAATCATGCCATGAAAGAAGCGGCGCGACTGCTGGAGTTGGTGGGCCTGCCTGCCAGTGCGCTCGACCGCTTTCCGCACCAGTTTTCGGGTGGCCAGCGCCAGCGCATCGCCATTGCCCGCGCGCTTGCGATGGAGCCGGATGTGCTGGTCGCGGACGAGGCCGTCTCCGCGCTCGACGTATCCGTTCAGGCGCAGGTGCTGGCGCTGCTGGCAGAGCTGCAAGAGCGGCTGGGCCTTGGCATCCTGTTCATCACCCATGACCTCGGCGTGGCCGCACAGATCTGCGACGACGTGCTGGTGATGCAGCGCGGACGTGTGGTGGAATACGGGCCTGCGGGGCAAGTTCTGGGATCACCGCAACAAGACTACACAAAAGCCCTGATCGCCGCCGCCCCCGGCCGCCATTGGGATTTCGCCAATTTCCGCCCCTTCGCCGAAGCCGCCGAATAACATTTACGGAGAGAACACCATGACCATTCTGACCGTCATCGCAGACGCCACCGAAGAACTGAACGCCATTTTCAAAGACCTGCACGCGCATCCCGAGCTTGGATTTCAGGAACACCGCACCAGCGCCATCGTGGCCGGAAAGCTGAAGGAATACGGCGTTGACGAGGTTCATGCGGGTATCGCAGGCACCGGCGTTGTCGGCCTGATCAAAGGCAACCGCGAGGGCGCGCGCCGCATCGGTCTACGTGCCGATATGGATGCACTGCCGATCACCGAGCTGACCAATCTGCCCTATGCCTCGCAGAACCCCGGTGTCATGCACGCCTGCGGCCATGACAGCCACACCACGATGCTGCTGGGTGCCGCGAAACATCTGGCCGCAACCCGTGATTTTGCGGGCACCGCCGTGCTGATTTTCCAACCCGCCGAGGAAGGCCTTGGTGGCGCGCGTGGCATGATTGCCGACGGGCTGTTTGACCGGTTTCCCTGTGATGAAGTCTACGGGATGCACAATTCGCCGAATGGCGCACCCGGTACGGTGGGCATCTGCAAGGGGGCGGCCATGGCGGGGGCGTCGTTCTTTGACATCACCATTCAGGGCAAGGGCAGCCATGCCGCCATGCCCCAACAGTCACGCGACCCGCTGGTGATTGCTTCCGCGCTGGTCGGCAGCTTGCAGACGATCCTGTCGCGCAACGTGGCGCCTTTGGACACCTGCGTGCTGTCGGTGACCCAGCTACACGCAGGCTCTGCCTATAACATCGTGCCCGATACCGCGACGCTGGCGGGCACCATCCGCTACTTCAAGGACGAGGTGATCCAGCTGGCCGAGACGCGCATGCGAGAGCTCTGTGCCGGTTTTGCTGTGGCCTACGGTGTTGAAATCCATATCGATCTGCGCAATGTCTTTGACGTGCTGATGAACGATGCCGATCTGTCGGATGCCTATATGGAGGCGGCGCAAGACATTGTCGGCAAGGACAAGATCACCGGCACGGACGAGCCTGCCACCGGATCGGAGGATTTTGCCGATATGCTGAAACTCGTGCCGGGTGCCTATTGCCGGATCGGTCATTCCGGGACCACCGGCCTGCACAACCCCAGCTTTTTACTCGATCCCGAAGTCCTGCCCGTGGGCGCCTCGATCATGGCGCGCATTGTTGAACGCCGTCTGGCCAGCTGAGGAGCATTGCCATGAACCCGCTTGAATTGCCCTTTGACACCGATGAGATGATCGCAGGCCTGCGCCCGTGGATCGAATGCGAAAGCCCGACTTATGACGCCGCTGCCGTCAACCGGATGATGGATCTGGCAGCCTATGACATGGCCGCCATGGGGGCGTTGGTCGAGCGTATTCCGGGCCGCATGGGCTTTGGCGGCTGCGTGCGCGCGCGCTTTCCCCATCCCGATATGGGCCGTGTGAAAGGCATCCTGATTGCAGGGCATATGGACACGGTACATCCCATCGGGACACTCGATGTGCTGCCGTTCCGCCGCGAGGGCGATCTGTGCTATGGCCCCGGCCTGATGGACATGAAGGGGGGCAATTACACCAGCCTTGAGGCGATCCGCCAGCTGGTCCGCGCAGGGCTGCAAACGCCGCTGCCAGTGACCGTGCTGTTCACGCCAGATGAAGAAGTCGGCACCCCCAGCACCCGTGATCTGATCGAGGCAGAGGCCGCGCGCAATGCCTATGTTCTGATCCCCGAGCCGGGCCATGATGATGGCGGCGTCACCATTGGCCGCTACGCCATTGCCCGCTTCGAGATGCGCACGGTGGGCGCGCCCAGTCATGCCGGTGCGCGGCTGGAGGATGGCAAATCCGCCATCGCCGCCATGGCCCGCAAGATCATCGAGATCGAGGACATGACCGGCCCTGACTGCACCTTTAGCGTGGGCGTGGTCCATGCCGGCCAATGGGTGAACTGCGTGTCGTCCTTTTGTGATGCGCAAGCGCTCAGCATGGCGAAAAAGCAGGAGGATCTGGATGATGGGGTGGCGCGGATACTGGCGCTGCAAGGCACGGTGAAGGGCGTTGAATTTCAGGTTAAACGTGGGGTCACGCGCCCCGTCTGGCGGCCCGACCAGCCCGGCACGCTGAAGCTTTTGGAGATCGCGCAGCAGATTGCCAAGGACATCGGCTTTGAGATCAAAGGCCGCAGTCAGGGAGGCGGATCGGATGGTAATTTCACGGGTGCCATGGGTATTCCGACGCTGGATTCGCTGGGCGTACGCGGCGCGGGTCTGCATACGCTGAACGAACATATTCAGGTCGACAGCCTGTCCGAGCGGGCGCGGCTAATGGCGGGGTTGCTGATGCGGCTTGAATAAAGGAAGCCGGGGCGCGCGCTGCCCTCCTCTCTTTATCGGCCCTGCAAGACATTTTCTACGGTCTGGGAGGGCCGTTTACCCAAGCGGTTTGCCGTAGGCCATTGTGACATAGATAGCGCCACAATCCGCTGCTTCCGCGTAGATGGTGATGCCCATACCCGCTTCGGTAATGGTGTCGCGCAGAGTGTTTTTCCTGTGCGGCGGAGAATTCATCCAGCCAATACCCAACTCAGCGGGCACTGTCGCAAATTTTATTGGAGTTTGAGTGCGGGCATCGCCCGGACATAATTATGCTGCGAGCGCAGCAAACTGCTGAAATGCGGTAAGGCCGTTGGCATGGAGCTGCCCCTTTCGGATCATATGCGTGGTCTCGATCCCAGCCAAGGTCGCCTCGGCAGAATGGAAGGCCTTGAAGCCAAGCATGGGGGCCGTGATCCGCTTTACGAAGCGATGATCTTGTTCGATGATGTTGTTGAGGTATTTGACCTGCAGTCAACCATTGCTCCGCCCCTCTCGTCCGCCACCTCTGCCACCTTTGCCACAAGATTACTGCCGCATCACGTGATCCCGCGAAAGTCAAAAAAGTTTGCGACTGAACCTTTTTTGTTCCCTCAACAGCGAGTGACTACCAGAAATTGTTCTTACAGGTAAATCAACGCCCTAAAAAGCTTGACTCATCGCCTGACGTCGCCAAATTTTGCCGCTTCATCTGGCCATCTTTACTTTCATCATTTTCGCGTATCATTTAGTTCAGATATTTTGCAACCGCCCCAACCCTGCAACCGAAAAGAGACTGTTTTGACCAATCCAAATGCCGTTTTGATTGACACCCACCCCGGTCGATCCACCCAGACCATCGGCCTCGCCATCGAGATTGGCACCGATCCGGCCCTGATCCATATGCCGTCAGTCGGCGTGGTAGGCACCAAGGGTGACAGCCAGTGCTATCTTGGCGTGGCCGCCAAGGTCGAGGCGATCCACCAAGCGCTCAAGGGCCGCATCGGCAGCGGCCCGGCCCAGTTGAAATATCGTCTTGTGCAGCCGGAATATACGATTGCCACCTCGGATGGGATGCGCAACGGCACGCCCGAGATGCGCTATTCGCTGATCGGGCGCGAGGTGACGCATGATGCCTTGTGCGAGCATTTCAGCGCAACGGGGCTTGCGGGCACAATTGCTGTGGTCGCCTGTGACAAGCCCCCCGTCGGCACGCTTGCCGCCATGCTGGAGCATAACCTGCCATCCATCATCATGTCGGATGGTCCGATCCACCCCGGTACCGACCCAAAGACGGGCGAAAAGCTTGATATCGTCAGCGCTTTTCAGGCCGCGGGCCACCCCGACTCCGAATACCGCCACCACATCGCCTGCCACGCCTGTCCCGGCTTTGGCAGCTGCGGGGGTATGTTCACCTACAACACTATGCAGACGTTCATCGGCGTGTTGGGCATGCAGCCCCTGCACATGGTGGCCCCGCCATCCGACGATCCGCGCCGCTTGACGGAGTTCCCCGAGGAGTTGGTCACACTTCTAACCCAGATGATCGAGACGGACCTCAAGCCCCGTGACATTGTCAGCCGCGACAGCTTGCGCAACGCCACCATTGTGGCGATGGCTGTCGGAGGCTCCACCAATGCGCTTTTGCACGCGCCTGAAATCGCCCGCGCCGCTGGTTTTGCCGATTTTTGGAAAGACATCATCACACCCGAGGAGTTCAACCACCTGTCGCAGCATGTCGTTCCCGTGCTGACCAATGCGCGCCCTTACGGCAAGTATTCCATGGTTGATATCGACAAGGTGGGCGGCGTGCAGGTCATCGTGCGCGAGTTGCTGGAGGCAGGTCTGCTGAACGGCGATACGCTGACCTGCACCGGCGAGACGCTTAGCGAACAAGTGGTGCGCCTTGACGCCAAATCTGCCGATGGTGAGGTGATCTACCCCGTCAAGGCACCCTACAAGAAAACCGGCGGTTTGCGTATGCTTGGAGGGAACCTGTCGCCCGAATTCTCCGCCATTCTGAAGCTTGCAGGTGTCGAGGGCGGGCTGGAAAACAACCTGTTCCGCGGCAAAGCGCGCGTATTCGATGGCCAGCAGGCGCTTCTGGATATGCTCGACCAGACGCCTGAGGCGTTTGAAGACAAAGACATGATCATCGTGCGCTATGAGGGCCCAAGTGGCGCGCCCGGGATGCCTGAAATGCTCGACCCCACCGCGCGCATCACCACCCTGTGCCGCGAGCGTGGAATCGTCATCGCCCTGATGACTGACGCCCGATTTTCTGGCGGCTCGATCGGCCTTGTGATCGGCCATGTGGGGCCAGAGGCGGCACTTGGCGGGCCAATCGCGTTTGTTGAAAATGGCGACGAGATTTTGGTTGACCTGAACACCAGCGAGATCAACTGCACAGCCCTTCGCGATCAAGTAATTCTTGCCGCCCGCAAAGCCATATGGGATCAGCAGGTCGCAGACAATGGTGGTTTCCACCCAAGCGCTGGCCTTGCCGACACGCGACTGTTGCAACGCGCGCGGCACATGGCGGTCCCAGCACGACGCGGCGCGGGCCTGCACCCCAACCGAACCGTCTGGGTCCGCAACCCGCGCGAGGCAACACCCTCAGGGTTCACTCCGCACAATAAGTTCCGACCCGGAACGGACAAGGGGGTCTGAGGCAGCCGGATTTGATACAAATGCCTGATCAGAACTATCGTCGTGCCAAAAGGCACGGCGAAGACTGCAGCAGCTACAAATTTGTTTAGTCGATGATCACGGCATATCCTTCCAGATCGTAAACCTTGACGCTCCGCTTACGCATGAAAAGCTATTTGAGTAGCTGTTTTTTTCGCTTTGTTACCAATGACTTCGCGCCCTCTTGCTTCCGCAGTGCTTCCGGGCAATTTCGCAACGCAAAAAGCGCCCCGAGGGACGCTTTGCAAATAACTGATAACACGTATATTTATGGTTGCGGGAGGGCGCAACCGCCGTAATCTACCTAGCCTTGACTGCTTCGTTTAACCAATCACTGGAAGACGGAGGAAAACAGAGACATTGCCATGCGTTCATGCAAGACGCGCTAAGCTTTCATCGTTCTCATATCGATTGCGGGTTACGATGCTTCGAACATCGTGAAGGTCGCTCCCTTACAAGAGCACGTTTTCACTGCCCATTTTTCGACATACCCGATTAGCTGGTCGTCAAATCCTACGTCGAAGGGCGGCTAAGGTGTACTTTCGCCACTGAACTCAAATACCTGGAAGTCCACGGCGGCCGAGCCGACGGTGCTTTTGCGCGTGAACTCCAGCCCCAGATCATGTCTGGACACGGCGCTGATTTCTGACATCAGGCTGGTTCGCGTAACCTGCCGACCGGCGCTGGTGAGAGCGTCGTGAAGCGCCTCTGCGATCAGAGCTGCGTGCGCTTGCAACGGTCCGATGTCTCTGGCGGCCGCCAACCTGAGCGCTGTGGCTTCATGGCGACCGACGACGATCTTGCCGCGATACCCGCGGAGCATGGCTTGAAGGTTGGTGCCATCATCTGACTGAACATATATCGTTGAGGTCTTGTCACGTACCTCCGGTGAAACCCGGCCCCCGACGATCAGAATGCAATCTGAAAACCCGTCCGATGGCATCGTTGTTGCCACATGCAACTGCGGAAGGCGGGCTCGGATCGTCTCTGCTTTCGATGGAGTCTCCGCCGCAATCACAATTTGTTGACAGTCATCTGTGACACCCTTCTCGATAAGCAGTGTGGTGACACGTTCGTGTGACGCGTAAAGGCTGCGAATGAGGTCCGGGTCTTCGTTCTCGGACACAGTATCGAGGGGAAATAGGACAGGAACCCCGGCTCTGGTGAACAGAGCATGATCAACGTGGCTTGACGGCGGAGGAGACAGAATGGCGACTGTTTCGGTTCGAGCTTGATCGACGATTGATGCCGCGTCTCCCCGCAGCGGCCGTATCTCTACCTGCCGACCATGAAGACCGTTCGGCGGAATTCTCGCCGAGAAGGCGGTTTCGAGCGCCTGAACGAGCAAGTGCGCGTTGGATGCTCCTTCGTCGGACACAGGAACGCCGAACACGATCCTATCTGGATAGATGCCTGTTTTTTGTTCGGCCGTCAGTGCGGACAGATATGAGACCAAAGAGTTGACCGTGCTTTCGTCGAGGGCATATCGTGGCATCAGGCGGCTGATTTGCGACCCAGAAGGCGTTTCTCCTGTCGCAAGAAGATGGGCGAAAGACGTGGCGTCATAGGCGGGCCGTGTCCCTGATGGCCGCGCCAGTGTCTCCCAGTTGATGGGTGGCGCATCGCCCTCTGCGCCGCCGCGTCCGTCGCGACGATGACACGATTGGCAAGGAAAGCGCGATACCGCGACCGTGTCGTTTCCGATTACGACATGCCCCGAAGCCTCGGGCAGACCTTGAAAAACCGCACGTCCGGGCTTGTTCGCTTCAGCCGCCCCTGAGCTTGCCCACAAGCAAAGGAGTATCGCCGCTGAAAGATTATTCATGTGTCGAAATGGCTGAGCATACTGATAAGTTCGTCCGCATCTGGCATGGATAGGGATCGGAAATACTGACCAGATTCCATTTCACCGACAAGGAAGACCGGATCGTGGAATTCGATGTCCGCCACATTGGCGCCCGCCGCTTTGAGGATGTCAGAGATAACCGCCGGAGACGAAGTCAGCCAATGCCAGTTCTCGCTGGCTCCGAAAGCCTCGGCTGCCGCCAGCATCTTTTCAGGCGTGTCGCTGGTGGGGTCTATGGTTATGGTCAGCAGATGAACCGGGCGCCCCACCTCGCCTCTGCGCTCATCGACAAACTGAAGTATCTGGTTGCCCAGCGGGCAGATCGATTCACACGTGGTATAGCTAAAGTTGATGACAACCAGCGCGTCTTGTTCGATGTCATCGCGCAATTGGAAGACGCGCGCAGAAGCATCCAGCATTTCGGCGTTGGGCAAGTCGATCCTTGCCTCGCGAAAGTTTTCTGGTCCGGTTTGCGCTGCGGCATAGATCCCTGCACCGATCGCAACAACCGATGCGATGGCTAGAGCGCCAAGAGAGAAGATTTTAGGGCTCATGACGGCACCTCGATCAGGATTGCGCTTTTCAAATAGAGATACTTTGGCAGCGCGACCGGTTGCAGGGCAAAGGGTCCGGGATGGGGAAAACGCACGCTCCCGCGCAGGGATCCGTCCGGTGCGCGTCGTGCCGTCATTCTGCCCACCTGATCGGTGTCTGGTTCCAAGACAATGACAAAGGTATCAGCTCCGAGAATATTATCTGTTTAGCCCGCGTGTTCGGCATGGGTGATCCGGACGCAGTTGCGGCATGGAGAACGGAGCTCAGGGCGGCAAACAAGCGACTGGTATCGAGGCGACGAGAGCGTCGCGACAGCAAACGGACAACCGAGGCAATCAAAAACCCTACGATCGCCAAAGCTTCGTCGGACAGAAATCATCGAACTCCGAATGAACAAAACGGCTTGGCGAGGCTGTCTGAAAGAATTTTCACTACCTCAGATGGTTTTGGTATCGCCATGCTTGTTTGGGCCGGCTTCTTCCTGCTTTGCCTAGTGTCGTTTATCGTCCAGAACCATGACGTAACATATCTGGCGCGCCCAGGGTTGAACAAACAAGTTGGTTTTTTCTGGTCGCTCAGCTGGCCGATTGAGTGCCTTTTACTTTACCCCGCATCGTTTTTACTCATTGCGCACCTAGTCTCTTTTTGGAAGCGGGAGAGTTGGAAAATGGCACAATCTGCTGAGCAGCAGGAGGCCTGGGATGCAAAGATTGAGAGCTTGCGCTTTCCATTTTGGGTTGCGGCGATTGTCGCGTTTGGTTTCGTTTTTGCAGTTCAATGGGCCGGTGTGTATCTTCTTGGCCTCACGCAAAAAAATACCCCAGACCTTGTTGACTGGATACTCGTCGCTCAGCTTCGACCTGACGTCATCTCGCTACGAGGCGCATTTTTGGTTTCTCTGTTTGCTTTCGTTTTTTCTGGCTTGATCTATTGGCTCTACTTTACGGGCTTACTTTTGCTGTTTGCCGTTAGCGACGACTACTACAAGAGAGCGACATCAACCAATCCGAAAATTGATGGTTCTATCATGGGAATCGCAGGCAATAGAATTCAGAGGGCTATTTTCCACTGTACGGTCATTGGGATGCTGGTCGCAACTGTGATCCAGCTAAATGCAATCTATCTGAAGTCGGACGGCGAAAAGAGTTTGAGCTGGGTAGCCAATGATTTCCTGGCAGGATTGGGACTACATCCCACGCATTGGGCATTGCTAGATCAGTCTGCGGTATCATCTCTCACGAGTTCTATCCTGCTTCTGCTACATTTGGCCTTGTTCGCGGTATGCACGGCCAAAGTTCGTTCCGCTATGCGGGCGCTTCAGGCTGGCAGGTTGATAACCGAACGCTCAGTGGGGGAGGGGAGTATCGGACGCAGGCGTCTTTTTCATGACCCGTTGCCAATACAGTTCTGCATTCTAGGCCTGTTAAGCTTGAACTTCAGCTTGCTCGGCCAGTTTGTGGGATTCACATTCTTACTATCCGCAACACTACTTGTTGCCGGTATGGGCATTGTCTGCCCCGAGAAAAGCTATGAGTTGTGTCCTGGTAAGGAAACATAGATGGTACGGCGGCGCAGTTCATGAGCAACAGGCAAGGCATAGCATTCGTCATTCTATCGATGGCGGCCTTCACGATTGAAGACATGTTCATCAAACTATTGTTGCTTAATCTGCCAGTTGGTCAATTGCTTTGCATGTTTGGTGTTGGAACGGCCTCCCTTTTTGCGGCCATTATGTTGATCAGAGGAATCCGGTTTGATGAGCCGGGCGCGTGGGGCAGGATACCTTTGCTGCGGGCATTCTGTGAGGCTGGAGCTGCGCTAACATTCTACCTTGCCCTTGCGAATATTGAGCTGACTCTTCTGGCAGCGATCTATCAGGCAGTGCCTTTGGTTATCGTGCTTGGGGCGTCAATATTTCTCCGAGAACAAGTGGGCTGGCGCAGATGGTTCGCAGTGCTCCTCGGATTGTTTGGGATCTTGCTCATAACACGCCCTGGTTTTGCGGAATTTGATCCGAACTCACTTTGGGCGGTACTATCGGTGTTTTTGGTTGCTGGGAGGGATTTGGCAACGCGCAGAATCCAGAAAAATCTATCTTCGACAATCATATCGTTTCAGGGCTTCGCTGTTCTGGTACCAACAGGATTCCTGTGGCATTTTTCGATGGGAGAGGTATTGATGCCAGTTTCCCGTTCCTTTCTAGTCTTGACGTCTGGCGGCGTAGTGTTTGGAGCTATCGGCTATTACTGCATTGTTCGTGGTATGCGTTTGGGAGAGGCTTCCGTGGTGGCTCCCTTCCGATATAGTCGCATTCTATTCGCGATGCTAATTGGGGCCATCGTGTTTGGCGAACGAGTGGACATGACCACACTAGTCGGTGTCAGCCTGATTATTTCAGCGGGGATTTTTTCTTTCGAGCGAGAAGTGGCAAAAGGACGTCAGGTAAATATTTGATGGCTTTTTAGTCAAAAACTGTACTATTTTGGAGCGCAAACGTCTGTAGGGCGTTCGCTAATTTTGGACGTTTTGGATAGGGCAGGGGCCTCAATCTGAGCCAAACGAGTCTTAGTATGACCCAAACCAGCACCAGGGGCCGATATGCCCGCTTATGTAGCCTATGACAAATCATGAACCGGTTGATGTTGGGAGGGTCATAAAATGCACGCTCCGCCAGTGGATGCTATAATCTCAAGGGAGCCACCGTGGTTTTTCACCACCCGTGCAGCAATGGGTAATCCAAGACCGCTGCCGAGGCTACCGTTGGCCTGTCCAAATCTACTACTGGCCGCGATGTGCTTGTTTGGGGGGATTTCTACACCGTTGTCCTTGATCAAAAGCTTCGCTTTGTCCTCTAAGCAAGTCATGCAAAGCATGATCTTCGACATCTTCGGTCCGCCATGCACAACAGATTTCGTCAAAAGGTTTAGGATCGCTTCCTGAAGCATAACTGAATCGTCGCGAATATGTATGGCCGCGTCTGGCGCATCGACCAGCACTTCAATGTCCTTCGTCGAATTTTGGATGCGGAATGTGTCGACAACTCGGACAACAAGTTCCTTGAAATCCAGTACCTCACCCGCTTGGGCAACATCCGTCCCACCGGCCCGCTCGAACGAGAGCAACTGGTTTGTCAGCTTGCTTGCCTCGCGCGCTGCCACCAACAATGACATGCTGTCGCCTGTTGACTATGAAATAAAACAGAAGAAAATGAACGAGGCAGGCGTCTAGGAAATCGGGGGCACCTCAAATGCGGCTTGCCGTTGTTTAGTGACGTAGAAGAATATCCAGTTTCACGTGCAAGAATTGCATTCAAAACTGCCTATTATCCGACGAACTTAGAATAGTCGCACAAGACCGTGCTATTTCTTTCGTCCCTTTCGCGCATTTGAATATAGGTGCTGGTTCAGAGCGACAAAATCATTAATTAATCGCCCCGGGAGTCCAGCTGACTGGCCTTTGAGGTATCCATATCCGACTATAGCACCGATGGCCGCCCCAATCGTATCAACGATCAGATCACCCATTGTGTCGTTCAATCCGGTCTTTTGCATGTTTGTCGCCATCAAGTGGTCGGCGGTATATTCAAAAATTTCCCATATTACACCGATGCTTACTGCAAATGTGTAAGCGACGAATGCTACGGCTATCGGTGGGGCCGCAAATTGGTCACCGTTGAATAGCATGTAGACGAAAAGGAAGCCTATCAATCCAAGGGCGATGGCCGACAAACCGTGCAAAGCGACGTCCCACCACCAAAGTCGCTCATAGACGTCGAGTAGTTCACCCAGAATGAGCGAGGCAATGATGAACGCGGTTGTGCTGATTAAAAAGGGTAAGGGCAGCACGATCTTATATCTCGATGCCAGAAAGATTGGGGCAAGGCAGAGAAAAAGTGCCAGAGCGGAGAGCACTGCCAATGACCACCAGCCGACCCAAAGTGCCACCATTGCCGAGATTGCAAGAGCGATCCAGATAGGGGCCAGCCAGATTAGCCGCTTGGCATTGTTGGTGCGAATTTTCACAATGGGTGTGACCATTTCATTTTTGTACGGGAGTTCATATATTATAAGACATGAAAGAAAATTTTGAAAGCAACCGCAAGCTCAGGCTTGCCTCCTATAATATCCGTAAGGCAAAAGGGCTGGATGGCCGACATGATCCCGGTCGAGTGGTGGATATTCTAGCAGGTATAAACGCCGACATCGTCGCCATTCAGGAGGCTGACTTCCGGTGGCGTGGTAGCCCTGCTGCGCTGTCGCCAGATATGATTGCGGAGCGAAGTGATTATAGCGTGGTTCAGGTTACGCCAGAAAACGATAGCATTGGCTGGCATGGGAACGCCATTTTGGTGCGGCACGATCTTCAAGTTATCGACGTCAAAAAACTTGCTTTATCGGGACTTGAGCCGCGCGGTGCATTGCGTATTGATCTTGATATCGGCGGAAATCTTACTGTAATCGCGACACATCTGGGGCTTACGAGGTACCACCGTCAGCGGCAGCTTGCCGAGATACGCGCAGACGTCGCCCCAGAATTGGGCTCAACGGTCATTATGGGTGATTTTAACGAATGGTCCCAAAAGCGCGGGCTGGATGCGTTGACGCCAGATTTTGCGGTTTATTCCCCGGGCAAGTCCTTTCATTCTGCAATGCCCGTTGCTGCACTCGACAGGTTTGCGTTGAGCAATGACATTGATTTGCTGGATGCCGGTGTGGTGGAAACGCGCGCCAGTTTGCGCGCGTCCGATCATCTTCCTATCTGGGGCGATGTTGCCATTAACGGCGGCTGATACACTGGACGGCGGGTGAGGTTATCGCGAAAACAACACCGGCAATTTGGAGTCCTTAAGCAGATCGCGCGTTGCTGCGCCGATCACGAAGTCATAAGCCCGCGAATGGCCAAATGCGCCAATGGCAATCATATCGGCACCCTTTTCAAATGCTTCCTTGTTCAGAGCAGCCCCAACGCCCTGTTTTTCCCAGATTTTTTGAACTAGGGTCGTATCGACGCCGTGGCGCGCAAAGGCTGCTGCCAAATCGCTTGAGGTGGAATCGTTGTCACCATGATGTTTTGCATCATTCACCCGAAGGATATGCGCCTTGTCACCGTTTTGAAGAAGACCCAGGGCGTCGTGAGCCGCCCGCGTCGCTTCGCGTGTCCCGTTCCATCCAATCAAAATAGACTGCCCAAGTGTCGCATCATCAAATGTTGACGGCGCAACAACCAAAGGCCTGCCAGCATAGCGGATTACGGCTTCGACAAGCCTGACATGTGCCGCGCTGTCGGCGTCCGCGTCGCCAGATGCCATCACAACGATATCAGCACAGCGTGCACTTTCAACGATCCGGTCTGCTGCCGTATCGGTGTCGCTTTTCAGCAAACGCCACTCGGATACAAAATCCTCTGCGTGGGTGTGATGGTCAAAGATCTCTTTGAGTTTGGCCGATTGATCGGTTTGGGAGGCACTATAGGTCTCATAGACGCTATCTGGAATATGCACCGCAATCGACGGATAGACGAAAAGCGCTTCGACAGTGCTTGGATTCAAGTTGCAAGCGCAACACCTGGTTTGAAGGCCTCGATTTCGTCGGCCATTGCTTCGGCGGGCGTTCTCCAGCCGAGGGTCTTTCTGGGGCGATTGTTCAGCAGCGCAGCCACTT
>Ga0163216_100729_pt1 | contig 37490 bp, 33 predicted proteins | sample SynspAceP_FD_167610 | JGI IMG/M metagenome (GOLD analysis project Ga0163216, IMG submission 167610) | Saline lake microbial communities from Ace Lake in Antarctica - Synechococcus sp. Ace-P (Illumina Assembly) | ecosystem: Environmental > Aquatic > Non-marine Saline and Alkaline > Saline ...
ACAAGGCTGTTTCGAGGCGAAAGTTTCTGGAGTTGGGCGGCGGTGGCATTGCGTCACTCGGCGTCGGTTCACTTGTAGTAGGGTTGAGCACAGTTATCACCCGTCGGTCTGTACAGGCCGCTTCATCAGATGATGCGAAATGGCGGCAATACGAAGGCTCGAAGTTGGTCTTCATGTCGGAAAATACGCCACCATCGTTTGCGATCCGGGACAAGATTAAAGACTTCTATGATCTGACCGGTATTGAAATCGAGATTATCACAGACGGCTTGCCATCAGTGCAACAAAAGGTTGGCATCGATCTGCAGAGCGGAAATTCCGATTTCCCGATCAGTTATGTTCAGGATAAACCAATCGGTGCCCCCTTCGCAGATTACTACGCTGATCTGACCCCGATGATCGGTGACGACACATTGCCTCAAGACCCAGAGGGTTATGGCGATGGCGTCTGGTTTGATAACTTCCTCGATGCATGTGGTCGTTTCTATGATCGAGACAGGCTTATTGCGCTGCCATATGATGCTGCGGTGGCTTGCACATTCTATCGTCAGGATATCTACGAAGAGAACACGAAAGATTTCGAAGCCGAATATGGCTACAGAATGGAATTCAATGAGGATTCCACTTGGAAGACCGTCTATGACTTCGCTGAATTCCTGAAGAGGAAACGCGATGGTGGCGCGGATGTACCTTATGGGTATGCGCAACACCAAGGCTCGTTTGCCTGGACAACTCAGCTTGACGTACAGCGGATGTTCTTTGCTCACGGCCGTTGGCTTGATTGGGAAATCGACGATAAACTCGGCAGCAAATCGCCACCGCCATCAAACTGGGGTGATGAACAATCCGTTCTGCTGATGCAAAAGTACAAAGAGCAGGCAGACGTCAGCCATCCTGACAACCTTGCCAATGGCACGCTGGAACTGAACACAGTCTATCAGTCCGGTAGCATTGCGATGCAGGTTCAATACCATGAGTTTGCAGCCTCAATTGAGGACGCAACAACATCGAAAGCAGCCGGTGGTAAAACAGCATATGCGCCTTGTCCTAAGGGCGAGCCAAGCTGGATCACCAATGGCGGTCCATCTGTAAATGGCACGAATTGTGGCATCGGTGGCGTTGGCATTAACGGCAATGCCTCTGAAGATGTTAAGCGAGCAGCTTATATCTTCTGTGTCTATGCCACGACCGGCAAGCTGCAGTATGATGTTCTGACTGGTTTGGGTGGAACGCCTACCCGTAAATCCGTCATGGATATGCCTGGTGTTGCAGAAGCTCGTCAGCGTCCATCCGAGATGCCAAATGCACTAACCTTCGATGCGGTTTATGACATCGGCATTAAAGATCCAAACTTTGTGCTGGGACCCAAAGTCCCCGAGGCCAACGAATATCATAATATTCTGGCGGCTGAGACCCAGAGGTGTTTGTCGGAAGATACCACCCCTGAAGAGGCCTGCAATAGCATTAAGAGCCAGATCGACAACCTGCACTAAGGGTTATCCATCAATAAACAATTGGAAGAGCGTTGATCTCGGCGCTCTTCCGATAAAATAATACGCATTGGAATAAGTCCGCAGGCAATCCACTGCATTGTAGCCAAAGTTCCCCCCATTCCCGCAAGGCGCGAAACAGGTGGATAGTTTGGTTCGCTGAGAAGTTTGGAAATAAGATGACAATTGGCTCTGAAAACAATATCCACCCCGCCTTGTCTGATCAGGACTGGGGATACGCAACGATCAGTCAGACGCCAAAAACTGTTAATCCAAATCCCAAAAAATGGTTTTACTTCTATCTGGCGGCTCCGGCTATCATACTGTTGGCTGCCATCACAATTTACCCGTTCTTCTGGCTCATCTATATGAGCTTTCATAAGGTCGGATTTGGTGCTGTTTCAGATGTCTTCGTAGGGCTCAAAAACTTTTCGCGCCTGTTCTCAGATGCCAAATTTATCGCGGGCTGGGGTCTGCTGCTGAAATACAGTGCCATCTGCCTCACCATACAAGTCTTTGTCGGAGTAGCGCTTGCAGTTGTGCTCAACAATTCGCGCTATGAAAAACCATTAATAACAATGTTTCTAATGCCAATGATGGTGTCGCCAGTTGTGGCTGGCCTGCTGTTTTACTACCTGTATAACGGCACATTTGGTTGGTATCATTGGATTTTCCAAAGCCTCGGCATTCTTGGTGAAACCTCGATCCTTGGCAGTTCCAACACCGCGCTTTACGGTATTATTCTTGTGGATGTGTGGCAATGGACACCGCTGATCACCTTGATCACGCTGGCCGGGCTCAAGCGTGTGCCACAAGATCAGCTTGAAGCGAATATGGTCGATGGTGCTGGCTCTATCAGTAATTTTTTCCACATTAGCTTGCCGAACATCTATCCATTCCTGCTGATTGCGATCTTGCTACGCTTTATGGATAATTTCCGCTTTATCGACGCTATTCTGGTGCTGACGGGCGGAGGTCCGGGCAATTCGACACGATTGCTCCCGGTCTATCTTTTCGACGTATCCTTCCAATTCTTCAAACTCGGACGAGGAGCCGCGATCGCGATCTCACTGCTCGTTGTCACAATTATTCTCGGTATGATCCTGGTGCGCGTGCTCGAAGATCCAGCACGCAAAAGTACACTCGCTGGCGATAGCGACAGTTAACCAGAAAGGAAAGCAAGACCTATGGCCTCTCGCGAACTCATTTCCTATGACACGGGTGCAACTGTTAAGATTCTTAAGTGGGTCAGCCCTGTTTTTCTGGGCGCATATCTGATCTGGGCACTTCTGCCGCTATTCATTATGCTGATGGCATCTTTCAAAGATCTGCTCGACGCGTTCACATTGCCAAAACCTGGCCAATGGGGCGATGTCGGTGTCTTTTTTGATTTCTCGCCGACTGTAACGCACTACATTGCATTGTTTGCTGAAAACAATTTCGGCACGTATCTATTCAATAGCCTTGTCGCCTCGGTCGGGTCCGCGATGATTGCGGTGACGCTTGGTTCAATGTGTGCCTACAGCCTGTCACGAACAGAATTTCGAGGAAAGAAAGACCTTCTTTTCTGGATCATTTCGACACGTATGGCACCAATTGTTGCAGTCATCGTTCCGCTTTATGCGATCTTCCGTTCAGCCGATCTGGTTGGCACTCTCCCAGGATTGATCCTTGCCTTCACAACGTTCAATTTACCGTTCGCAATCTGGATGCTCAAAGGCTTTTTTGACGGTGTGCCTTACGCTATCGAAGAAGCTGCGCAGGTAGACGGGAACAATCGTTTTCAGGCGTTCCTGATGATCCTTCCACTCGTTGCGCCAGGCATCGGGGCCTTTGTGATCCTTTGTATTTTGTTCGCCTGGAACGATTTCCTGTTCGCCACAATCATCGGAAGCGGTGGCGCTAAAACGCTACCTGCCGCGACCAAGGAACTGGTTCAACCACAAAACATCGATTGGGGAAAAATCATGGCGGCCGGCGTTGTCACAACCGCGCCAATGATTCCCCTCGGCCTGCTCGTCAGACGCTATTTGGTGGCAGGGCTCACCATGGGCGCAGTTAAAGAATAAGCATTAACAAGGATTCTTAAGAATGGTTGCTGTATCGTTCAACAACGTCTGGAAAGACTACGGAGACTCCGTAGCTGTCCGCGACCTGAATATGAACATCAAAGATGGAGAGTTTGTTTCTCTGTTGGGTCCATCGGGTTGCGGTAAATCCACATCGCTTAGAATGCTTGCGGGTCTGGAGCACATCACCTCAGGTGAGATTGTTTTTGGTGACAAAGTTGTAAATCAACTGCCGCCCAAAGACCGCGATATCGCGATGGTTTTTGAAAATTACGCGCTTTATCCTCACAAAACCATTTTCGATAACATTGCCAACCCACTTAAACGGGCAAAGATTTCACCGGCTGAGATTACGCGACGTGTAAACGAAGCGGCCAAACTCCTGGAAATTGACCATCTGTTGGAACGCCGCCCACAAGAACTCAGCGGCGGTCAGAAACAAAGAACAGCAATTGGCCGGGCAATCGTCCGGCAACCGCAGGTGTATCTGTTCGACGAACCGATTGCCCATCTGGATGCCAAGCTGCGGGCCCGGATGCGGAGTGAACTGAAACATATGCAATTTAATCTGGGTGTCACCACGATCTACGTGACGCATGACCAGCTTGAAGCACTCACAATGGCAGACCGAATTGCAGTCATGAATGACGGCGTGTTGCAGCAATTCGGAACACCTCAGGAAATCTATGAGAATCCGGTCAACTCCTGGGTTGCGACCTTTGTTGGAGAGCCTCAGATGTCCTTGATGGAAATGTCAATGACAGGTGAAAAAGGCGACGCTGCCCTTAACTTTGTCGGCAACACGATTTCTCTCGACGACGCAAGTTCCTCACGACTGACCAAGGCCGGAATTGCCGATCTTCTGGTCGGTGTGCGACCAGACAAGGCATCTGTTACGCTGCAAGATACGCCCGGCGCTATCAAGGCAGAAGTGTATTCCCGCCAGCTCCTGGGAGCAGATGTTTTGGTTGAGGTCGCGATAGGCAAAACGCGCGTTCGGGCGAAAGCTGACACCTCATTCATGGGCAATGTGGGTGAGCCTTGCTATCTGAGTTTCAGTTCCGAAAACCTCTACTACTTCAATGCTGAAGATGGAAAGGTCGTTGAGCGATAATGGACCTGACCAAGGATCAATATACGCACTTGCTGACGCGTTTTTTGGATCGCCATGGTCTGCATGAAAACTCGACCGTGGTCGAGGTTTTCCATGCAGTGCGTAATGTTGCCTATGGTCGCGTAGGGGGACGCAGTGCTGAGGCTGTGATCCAGCACAATATGGGATCGTGCTCGGGTAAACATATACTTTTACGCGACGTTTTACGTCATCTGAAGCAAAGCGCTGACGTGGAGACGGTGAGAGGCGACTTTGCAGCTGCAATACCACCGCATCCTACAATGCCTGAGGAATTGCAGGCGTTCTGCCGTGAGGGCGGTATTACCGACTTTCATAATTACGTGGTCTGGAAAAGTCCCGCCGGCGAAATCAAGCTGGATGCGACCTGGCCCGACGGACTCATAGCAAAGGGGTTTCCCGGCAATCGCGATTGGGACGGAAACGGCGACACAAGATTGGCGCTGGAACCAGAAAACGTCCTGGACCGAGTTGAAGAAATTCCCAGTTACAAGGCATTTCTGTTGGGCCAGCTTGGCAGAGATCAGATCTATGAGCGGGAAAAATTCCTAACCCTTTTAACAGATTGGGTTGCGACAACAGAAAGTGGAGGAGGTGTCTCATGAAAGCTACCAAGGCATTTGTCGGGATAGACGCCGGTACGACTGGCTGCGCCGTTATGATTTTTGATGAGCATGGCAAAACCTTGGGTCAGGGCTATCAGGAATACCCCTGTATCACCCCACACCCGGGTTGGAGCGAGCAAGACCTTGATGCCGTTTGGCAAGGTATCTGCGCCGCCAGTAAGCAAGCAACATCCGCCGCAAATCTGCCGGCAGACTCTTATCGTTCCGTAGGATTATCAAGCCAGCGTGGCACCATTGCCATGCTGGACGAAAACAAAGAGCCGCTGTGTTCCAGCTACGTCTGGAATTGTACCCGCGCTGCCGATTATGCGGACAAGTTTGCCGAACATATTTCACCTGAAGAACACCAGAAACTGACCGGGATGCAACTGAGCCCATTGTGGTCAGCTGCTAAAATCGCCTGGTTCCGCGATAACGAACCGGCACTTTTTGAACGCACCCGCTGGTTTGCAAATGGTCAGGAATATTTTCTGCACAAGCTTGGTGCCGAGGAATGGGTCACCGATCCAGCCTCCCTCACCCTCAATGGGATGATGGATATCGCCAAACTTGATTGGAGCGATGAGATTCTGGAGCTTTGCGGCATCACGCGCTCACAACTGCCAGTGGTTGGGATACCATCCGGTGTTTCGGGTAAGTTGTCCAAGGAAGCAGCGGAACTTACCGGCATTCCGGCCGGCACGCCTCTTTGCCGTGGCGCTGGCGATCAGCAATGCGCAGCAATCGGCGCAGGCGTCATTAAACAGGGTATGGCTGAATTCACCATCGGCACGTCAGGTGTCATGGTTGGCCATCTGGATTCTCTGGATCGGATCAAGGGCAACAACCTTTGGTGGGGCGGACATGCCGTGCCCGGCGCATGGGACATTGAAGGAGCAGCCTTTAGCCTTGGCGCCTGTTTGAAGTGGTGGCGCGACAATATGGGTCGACGCGAGATTGAAGCGGGCAACGCTTTGGGACGCAGCCCATTTGCTCTCATGGTGGATGGGGCATCTGCCTCGCCACCGGGTGCAAAAGGTCTTTTGTTCCACTCTTTTCTAAGCAGTCAGGTTACCCCTTATTATGATGCTGCATCGCGCGGTGCATTTTTGGGCATAGGGCTTTACCACAACCGTCACGATATGATCCGCGCCCTGCTCGAAGGCTGCGCCAATGAAATGAAGATGGTTGTTGATGCGTTTCAATCCGATGTTGAAGGCGGCATCACAGAGCTTCGTTTAACGGGCGGTGGCACAAAAAGTGCCGGGTTTGTGCAGATCATGACTGACATCATTGGCATGCCGACACGGGTCACAACAGAACGCGAATGCACCGTATTGGGCGCTGCTATCCTGGGTGCGTTTGGATCTGGAAACTTCTCGACCATCGATGAAGCAGTTGAGCAGATGGTCGAAGTCGAATCCGAGTTTACGCCCAACACCCGCTTAAGCGGACTGTACGGTGAACAACACGAAATCTGGCGTGGCATGTACGAAGCCATTGCCAAGGGCGGACAATATCAGAAATTGGCCGACTTCTCGGCCAAACATTTCTAGCCAGTTGAACTGATACATCAAAGCGAGAAGGAGAACAAAATGCCTATACCAGGAATGCGTGGGATGGAACATGTTGGTTTCACCGTACCCGATATAAACGAGGCCTGTGATTTTTTCGAAAAAATTCTGGGTGGCGTGACACTTTACACCGCTGCGACAGACTTTCGTGTCGATGACAGCAACTGGATGGCCGAACATCTGAGGGTACATCCCCGTTCTGTGATTACAGAATTCCGATATATGCGACTTGGCAACGGAACCAATCTGGAGATTTTTGAATATGTTTCTCCGGATCAGAACCCAACACCGCCAAAGAACAGTGACGTCGGTGGCCACCATTTCGCTTTCTATGTGGACGACATGGATAGTGCGATCGCGTTCCTGAAGGAAAACGATGTTGTCGTGCTTGGCGAACCAACGGCCTATGAAGAAGGCCCGAACATTGGTCTGACCTGGTGTTACTTCATGGCACCCTGGGGGCTGCAGCTTGAAATCGTTTCTGCACCAAATGGCACTGACTTTGACAATGCTGCCAAAGCAAAGGGTGAAATGCGATTGTTCAACCCGGCAAACATCGAAGAGACATTGATCTAAAACGCTGCGGTAGCCGGGGATCATACCCCTGGCTGCTGCATTCATTCTAATAGCCCTCCCCTTTGTGGCCTGCCTTACGGAGTAACAAAATGTCCATTGCTTACATGAAGCCAATGTTAAAAACCGCGCAGAGCGAAAGCTACGGCGTCGCGGCCTTCAACATGATCGACTACAATAGTGCACGTGCTGTGGTCGACGGCGCGCAAGAGATGAATGCACCGGTCATTATTCAACTGTCCGTAAAGACGATTAAGCATTGGGGCTTCAAACCTATTGGAGACTGGGTGCGCAGCCTGTCAAACGACGTTGATGTTCCGGTCGCTCTTCATCTCGATCATTGCATCGATCTGGACGTAATTCGCCGCTGTATTGATGCAGGCTGGACATCCGTGATGTTCGACGGTTCTGCCTTGCCATTTGAAGAAAACATACGCCAGACGAAATTGGCATATGATGTGGCGACCTCTGGAGGTGTTGGCCTTGAGGCAGAAATCGGCGCAATTGGCGGCACAGAGGATGACAAATTTGTATCCGAAGATGATGCGATTCTAGCGAACGTCGATGAGTGTATCGAGTTCTGTAAGAATTTTCCGGAACTGGCCGTATTCGCTCCAGCCATCGGGACGGCACATGGAGTTTACAAAGGCGAACCCAAAATTGCCTATGATCGACTGAAAGAAATTACAAATGTTGTTGATATTCCGATTGCGCTGCACGGCGGAACAGGACTGACCAGTGATCAGTTCAGCCGCTGCATCTCTTCTGGCTGTGCGAAAGTAAACATCTCCACAATGCACAAGCTGCAATTTATCGAAGGCTTTACCGCGCTGAAGGTGGAAAAACCAACCTTGGGCGAACCTATCCCGTTCATCAGTGCGCAGTATGATTTGATGAAAAAAGGGGTCAAGGAAATGATTTCTCTGTTTGGCTCTGAAGGCAAAGCAAACAAGGTTTAAGGGCGGGACATGCAGGCACTTATATTCGATTGCGATGGAGTCTTGGTTGATACCGAGCGAGATGGGCACCGCGTAGCTTTCAACAAGGCATTTGCTGCCAAAGGTCTTTCCGACAATTGGTCAGTTGACCGTTATCACGATCTGCTCCTGACCGCCGGTGGCAAGGAGCGCATGAAACGTCATTTTGATGAAACAGCCTGGCCTGTCCCGAACGAGGCACGCGAAGACTTCATCAAGGATCTTCATCGCCTGAAGACTGACATTTTCATGGAACTTATCGAAGAGGGGCAATTGCCACTTCGACCCGGGATTTCCCGCATCATGAACGAGGCGATAGATGCGGGGGTGACCTTGGCAGTATGCTCAACATCCAACGAGCGCGCCGTGCAGTCAATTGTCGACAGGCTGTTGGGAGACAGGGTCTCCGCAAATATTACGGTTTTTGCCGGTGACATGGTCAAAGCCAAAAAACCAGACCCCGCAATCTATCTGTTGGCACTGAGCCAACTGAGTCTTGATCGGGATAAATGCGTCGTGGTGGAGGACAGTAATATCGGTCTGACATCCGCACGTGCAGCAGGTATCCGCTGCTTGGTGACAAAATCTTCTTATACCGAAAATGAGGACTTTTCAGCGGCGCAGGCAATCGTGCCAAATATGGACGATGACAATGGTCAAGCCGTGTCAATAAACACACTAAGCGCGCTTTTAAACTGAAGCAAAGTGGAAGCCCTGCGGGGCTGGAGGCCCGGTCAACAATTATGAGAGTTGGAATAATCGGATTGGGCACGATGGGGGCACCAATGGCTCGCCGCCTGGCTGCCGCTGGGAACGAAATGTCGGTCTATGATGTTAGCTCCAAAGCTCTCGCCGGATTCCAAAACCTAGAAAACACGCGTGTGGCGGCCTCCCCCGCGGATGCTGCCGAAAACGTCAATATCTTGATCACCATGCTCCCTGAATCAAACCATGTCAGGGATGCACTTTTAGGCCCGGACGGCGCCGCCACGCGAATGAAGCCAGGCGGGATTGTACTGGAAATGAGTACCGGGGACGTTCAAGCCCTGTCGTCCCTGTCTCGGAAATTGGCCGAATTTGAATTGCGTTTGATAGACGCACCAGTCGGCCGCACTCCGCTGGACGCAGAGCGCGGAACACTTTTGATCATGGTAGGCGCGAGCGAAGACGATATCAGGACGGTCAAACCGATCCTTGAAGCCCTTGGTGATGAAATCGTACATGTCGGACCGTTCGGCAGCGGACTAAAGTTGAAATTGGTCAATAATTACATGAGCATGATTGGCATGGTCATGACCGCCGAAGCCCTGAACGCTGCGCAAATGCTGGGACTGGATCTGGAGCAGACTGTGCACGTACTGCAAAGCACCACAGCTGGGCGCGGCCAGATCAATGTGAACTTTCCAAACAAGGTTTTACGGGGAGACCTCAGTCCGGATTTTCCCCTTCGCCTGGGGCTGAAGGACATCAGTCTTGGCGTGAAACTGGCTCAATCCGCAGGGGCGCCGACCCCTTTAGGCGCAGCTGCTCAACAGATGTTTGCCATGGCCGAACCCTGGGGCAGATCTGAACAGGATTGCACAGCGATGTTGCACCTTATGAGAGATATGGCAGGTCCGCCCACGGGCGACGCCAAAAAGGAAAAAACATAACAGACGGGGAGTATTGAAAATGTCGGATACAAATGAAAGCTCAACAGTGCGGGCGATACTTGCTCAATTTCAAGACGCTCTTTCTACAGGTGATGTTGATAGAGCAGCCGAGTGTTTTCTTGAGACGGGCTATTGGCGTGATCTGCTGAGCTTCACATGGAATATCAAAACGATGGAAGGGCGAACCTCCATCGTTGATATGCTCAATGCCCAGTTGAAATCTGTTAAACCAAGCCAATTCAAGATTGATGACGCAGAGCAGGTAACAGAAGAAGATGGCGTCCTCTCCGCATGGTTCGACTTCGAAACATCTGTTGGACGTGGCCGCGGTCACATCAGACTAAAAGACAACAAGATATGGACCTTGTTGACATCTCTAAGCGAATTGAAGGGGCATGAAGAACAATCGGGCCCTACCCGTCCGTTGGGCGCCCATCCCGGTGTGAATAAAAATCGCACGAATTGGAAAGAAGATCGCGAACACGAACTGGCTGATCTGGGATACGGCACCCAGCCCTATACAATTATCATCGGCGGTGGCCAGGGAGGTATAGCCATGGGCGCGCGCCTGCGGCAGCTGGGTGTGCCCACAATAATTCTTGATAAGAACAAACGGCCCGGCGACAGCTGGCGCAACCGTTACAAGTCGCTTTGCCTGCATGATCCGGTTTGGTACGATCATCTGCCCTATCTGCCGTTCCCCAAAACCTGGCCAGTGTTCACACCCAAAGACAAGATTGGTGACTGGCTGGAGATGTATACCAAGGTGATGGAGCTGAACTACTGGACCAGCTCTGTCTGCACGTCTGCGGCCTATGACGAGGCATCAAAGGAATGGTCCATAGAGGTCGACCGGGACGGAGAGAAAGTAAGTTTGAAAGCCAAGCAGTTGGTGCTGGCCACCGGCATGTCGGGTAAACCGAACATCCCCGAATTCCCGGGCGCCGACCAATTCAAGGGTGATCAACACCATTCCTCAAAACACCCTGGTCCAGACGCATATAAGGGTAAGAAGGCATTGGTCATAGGGTCCAATAACTCGGCCCACGACATCTGCGCTGCGCTTTGGGAAAACGATGTTGATGTGACAATGATTCAGCGCTCATCGACCCATATTGTTCGCTCTGAATCACTGATCGAACATGGGTTAAAGTCACTTTATTCAGAACAGGCAATAGCTGAAGGAATAACCACCGATAAGGCTGATTTAATTTTTGCTTCAATACCTTACGGTCTGTTGCCAGAATTCCAAAAACCCGTCTACGATACGATCAGAGAGCAGGACAAAGAGTTTTACACCAGCTTGGAAAATGCCGGATTCAAATTGGATTATGGTGTGGGTGATACCGGTCTGTTTTTAAAATATCTGAGACGTGGATCAGGATATTACATTGATGTGGGAGCCAGCCAACTGGTCATCGATGGCCAGATTCAATTGGCACATGGACAGGTAAATGAGATCGTCGAAGACGGCGTCTTGCTAGCAGATGGGACCAAGCTTGAGGCTGATCTGATTGTGTATGCCACGGGATACAATTCCATGAGTGGATGGGTGGCTGATCTGATCGGGCAGGATGTTGCTGACAAGGTTGGCATATGCTGGGGACTGGGATCTGAAACGCCCAAAGACCCCGGCCCGTGGCAAGGCGAATTGCGCAATATGTGGAAGCCGACGCAACAGGCCGCTATGTGGTTCCACGGCGGTAACTTGCATCAATCGCGCCACTATTCACAATACCTTGCCTTACAGATCAAGGCTCGCATGGAAGACATTCCAACGCCTGTCTATGGTCTTCCGGAAACCCACAACATCGACCGTGGTTGAAAGCTGCCATTGATGGAAAACGGGGCACTGAAGCTGAGGTGCAAATTGTTGCCGAAGCAGGGTTCACAATGACCGTTTTGCAAAACATCAACTTGCGAATGAAAAGAAACACAAGAAAGTGACGCATTTTGGCTAGTATAGTTTTCGACCTGGACGGGACTTTGATCGACAGTGCGCCTGACCTTCAAAAAATTGCAAATGACCTGTTGCAAGCAAATGGTTACGCACCGATTTCGGTAGCCGAAACGCGGTCATTTATCGGAAATGGCGCGAGTGTTTTTGTAGAAAAAATGTGTACAGCACGCGGCGTACCAAAGAATAGCGAACCACAATATATCGAGGCTTTTTTGAAAGCCTACCAGTCAGCTTTTGACCTGACGGACCCTTATCCCGGCGTGAGGTCGGCGCTTGAGAAACTAAAAGCGCAAAACCACAAATTGGGCATATGTACAAATAAACCCATTGGTCCTTGTCGTGCAGTTTTATCGCATCTGAAGCTGGCCGAATTTTTTGACACGATCATTGGCGGAGATAGCTTGCCGGTCAGAAAACCTGATCCGGCAACACTGTTCGCTGCTTTTGACGCCCTACAAGGTGATGTCATCATCTATGTAGGGGATAGTGAAGTTGACGCTGAAACAGCTCAACGGGCCAAAGTTCCCTTTTTGCTTTTCACGGAAGGCTACAGAAAAACATCTGTCGATCAGATTCCACACACTGCGCCATTTTCACATTTCCGGGAGCTTGATGACCTGATCGCTCAATTCTAGAAACGCAGAATTGCCAATCAAATCACAAGTTTTCGAGAGTAACGGCATTAGTTTTGCTCAGCCGCGTACTTGAAAGGTGCCAGAGGTAACTTGGAGCCCAAACCAACGGTATTCTGCGTCGCAACCAATGTCTGCTTTCGCTCACGGCGTCCAATTGCTGATGATAGCATCAGCCTCAAGTTCAACCAACCATTCGGGGTTCACGAAACGGTCGACGGCCATGATCGTGTCAACCGGACGAACGTCGCGAAAATACTCTTTGCGAACGTCGATTGCAGCCTTCCAGTCATTGATATCGGTCAGAATGACCCGCGTACGTACGACGTGATGCAGTCCGGAACTTGCTTGTTCCAATGCCGCCTTGATGATCTCGATGCAGCACCGCGTCTGCGCCGCCACGTCCCCGACCCCAACAGTCTTTCCATCAGGGCCGACCGGTGCGGTTCCACCGATTGAAATGAACGGTCCTACTCTGACGGCGCGGGAGAAGCCGACGACAGCCTCCATCGGATTGCCATTGGAAATTAATTCACGATCGAAATCCATGCTATGTTCCCTCTCTTGGATGCGTTCAGCTTAACAGAAACCCCGCCCAAAAACTGGGTTGGATGCGCCAATCGCCATCGAGCGCGCAAAGGCCCTCTACGCTGGGTGGATTCAACTGATCATGGCAACACACTCGCCAAACTTCTCAGCTGACGTTTGAGACTGTTCGCATAACAGATGTTGGATGTAGCGATATCCAAGGATATGTTCGGAAGGCCGGTTCAAAGAAACGATCTGCGAACTGGTGGCATCGCCCCTTCTTCGAACGTGAAGAATGAAATTTAATGCGGTTATTCCGCAAATGTTGTAATCCACCTCAACGTTTTTTATTATTGGCAGATGCCCGGCGGATACTTGGAAGACATCAATCAGACTGCTTGGTCCGACGCTGATATCGAAGTCAACGGCGGTTGGCGTGTCTACATGAGTGCGCCTACAACGCGTGGCCTCGGCAACGCCGTGAAAGATGCGGGTCATGTTCGGAAGTTCCCGCAGGCAGCGCTGGCTTCCGCATTTCTTCTCGCCAAGATGGGTCAGCCAATTGCTGCGCGGGAACAGCTTGATTTTTGGGATTCTGTAATCACCGAAGACACGCCAACACGCGCCATTCTTGAATCCGATTTCATATTGGTCGACTCACATGTGAGAGTTTACGAAGACCGCGCCTTAAGAGAAGCTGATTTAACGCGACTGACAGTTCTGCTTTCGGCCCTTCCCAACGACGATCTTATCGGACAGGCGTTGGCTTTCAATCATCTGTCGACTGCAGCCCTGCACCGAGGCGAATTTGACCGCGCGCAGGATCATGCGGAACATGCCATTCGACTTTATAGACTGGGCAAAGCTCTCTTCGGCTCGTTGCACATGCATACGCACCTTGGTCAAATTCGCATGATGCGGGGCGATCTTACTGGCGCAATGGCCCAATATGAAGAAATGGAGACCAGTCTGGAACAACTGTCGGGTGACCCGCAGGGGTTGCGCGCGATTTGTCAGGCTCTGAAATCCGAAGTTGCCTACGAGATGAATGAAACAGTCGTCGCACAAGGACTTTTGGACAAGGCAATGAACACCATTGAGGGCACTGATGCATGGCTGGATGTATTGGCCGCAACCTACCGCGTTCGTGCCCGCCTTTCTTTTTCACGTGCAGGATTACCGGGCGCTTTGACCGAGCTTGCACATGCGGATGCTGCTGCGCGTGACAGGAATATGCCACGACTGGAACGCCTTTTGTTCCTCGAGCGCATCCGTGTTCTGACACTGAGCGATGAAATCGACACAGCCCAAAAGGAAATGGGCTCAATTGGGTTGAATCCAGACAAGCTCGATGCCGGACAGCCTGACGGAGATTGGGGCCTTCGTCACGGCACAACCAATGTCGCGATCGCGCGTTGGCTGGTACGCGCCAGTCGCCCGAAGGGTGCACTCGATTTTATTGAGTTCGCGGAGGAAACAGCCATTCGAGGTGGCCAATTGCTGTCGCTGGCCAAGTTGCGTGTGATCCGCGCCCAGGCTTTCTGGAAATTGCATGCGCGGCGCGATGCGACCAGCGCACTGCTGTCTGCCATCCGACTTTTAGGAAACCAACCTTTTCGGCGGTTTATTCTGGATGAAGGATTAGCTCTTCAGCCCGTAGTCCAGGCAGCCCTGGACGGTGATCATGTAAATGTGCCGATCAGCACAGCACACCGCCGCCGTCTGTCAGAATTTTCACATTATTGGTCTGCCGGACCAAACCCGTCAGATGCAGGACAATTGACCAATCAGAATGCCCTTCTCCAACAACGCTATTTGGAGTTATTGGCACTCGGTCATTCCAACAAGGAAATTGGGCGGATTATGGGTGTTTCCGTCAACACGGTAAAATATCATCTCAAAAAAATCTTCATAGAAATGCGCACCAGCAATCGAGCACGTGCAGTTAATCAGGCGCGGGAACTTGGCATTATTGGTGATTAACTACCCGATTGGGTAGTCGCTTCCAAATCGGTTAGCCTACAGTCTGATCTTCATGAGTACCTATTTCGTGAGGGAGTTTTGTCTGTGAGCTTGGTCCATGTCATCACCCCTATAGTGACTGACGGGTTTCGTGCCACGGCGCTTCCTGCGCCAGATGGCTGCAAGGTTACAAATGCCCAAATCAGTCTGGGCCCCGCCTCCATCGAATCTGCTGTTGACGAGGTTCTGGCCGCGCCAGGCGTTGTGGATGCTGCGATCACGGCCGAAGCTGGCGGTGCACAAGCATTGGTAATCGACTGTATGCTTGATCCCGGCCTTGACGCTGCGAGAGAGGCTGTGTCTATCCCCGTGATCGGTTGTGGAGAAGCTGCAATGCAGGCCGCCAGCGGGCGGTTTGCCGTCGTGACCGTCCTGCAACGTCAAGAGCGAGCCTTTGCCGATCTTGCCCGCAAATATGGGTTGGACAAAAGGATGTCAGGCACTTTTGGCATTGGCGTGCCCGTTCTTGCGCTTGAAACCGACCGTGAGGATGCCATCGCGGCAACCATAGCCGGATCAAGGCGCGCTGTGTTGGATGGCGCAGAAAGCATTATTTTCGGCTGTACTGGCATGCTTGGCTTTGCCGATGAGGTTCGTGCAGCCCTTGGCGAGTGCAAAGTCATCGACCCGCTTCCCAACGCAATCATTGCAGCGCACGTGGCAGCTGAGAGTGGACAAAAAACCAACAAGACTGCCTATCCAGCACCAGATGCAAAACCTGTCGCTGGATTTGCAATGTGGGCAGCGCTTGACGCCTTGATGAAGAGGCAACCCAATGAGTGACGCGGCCTCAGGGTGGACAGGTGGCCTGTCTCAACACCAGTTCAAATGGCTGCTCGTCGTTCCTTTGCTTGCGTTCTTCGTGCTGTTCTTCGTCATTCCCGTCGGCCTGTTGTTAGCCACTTCCTTCAATCCAGCCAAAGTCGGGCAAGTCGCGTTTGTCGCCGATCTGACAATGGACAACTACATCCGCTTCTTTTCACGCTCAAACTATCTGATGGCGGCCGGGCGGTCGATTTTGCTGGCCAGCATTGTATCCGTCATCACCTTGATCGTCGCCTACCCCATGGCTTTCGTTATTGCCAAGACCACCAATCCCGGGCGCAACACATTCCTCCTGATCCTTGTTCTGGCTTCCATGCAACTGGATATGGTTATCCGCCTTTACGGCATGATGGTCATTCTTGGGGACAATGGACTGATCAATCAGATCCTTCTTGGGTTGGGGCTGACGGACGGTCCAGTGGCGTTAATGTATAATTTTCGCGGCGTTGTCCTTGGGTTGGTTCAGTTTTCCCTACCCTTCATGATCCTGACACTCATCGGTGTGATCAAGGGTATCCCACCAAGTCTTGAAGAAGCCGCACGCTCGCTGGGTGCTTCACGTCGGCGGGCCTTCATTCGCGTCACATTGCCGGCCTCGATGCCCGGCATTTTGTCCGGTTCCCTTCTGGTTTTTGCCCTCTCGATTTCGTCCTACATCGTACCAGCTCTGATGGGAGGCTTCCGCGTAGGTGTGTTGCCAATTCACATCTACCAGCAGGTTGCGGAAAGCGCGCGCTTCCAGTTCGGCGCCACCATTGCCGTGATCCTGTTTTTGATCAGCGCCGGTGCCGTCACAATTTACCTGAGGATCGGAAATCGAAAATCCGGGGGACTTGCCTGATGGAACGCACTATTCCGCTGCCTATTCTAATCCTGGCCATATTGGGATTTTGCTATCTGCTGTTTCCAATTGTTGTGGTTGTGTTGGCAGGCCTCACCACCGGAGAGTTTCTGACCTTTCCTCCCAAAGGCCTGTCGCTGCGCTGGGTGATCTCGTTCCTGCAATCGGAAAAATATCTGTCGGCCTTTTTCTTCTCGTTCAAATTGGCCCTGATGACGATGATCGTGTCCACAATTCTTGGCACGGCTGCCGCAGTGTTTCTCGCCCGGTCTCGCTTTGTCGGACGTACCGCCCTGCGGGCTTTCTTTCTGTCGCCTGTCGTATTGCCCGGCGTCGTCGTCGGGTTTGCCCTCTATGCCTTTTTCATCACCAGTGGATTGGGCATCTCCCGCACCATCTGGGGCTTGTGGATCGGCCATATTCTTTATTCAACACCCTATGTGATCGGCACTGTCGGCGCTTCGTTGGCGACATTTGATGTTTCGCTGGAAGAAGCAGCGCGCAGCCTGGGAGCCTCGCCCATGCGGGCCTTTCGCAAGATTACGTTCCCCAACATTGCGCAGGGCATCCAGGCGGGGTCCATTTTTGCCTTCATCGTCAGCTTTGGCCAGTTCGAAGTATCGCTGTTCCTGTCTGCCCCCAATTCTGAGCCGCTGCCGATCGCGATGTATAATTCGCTACGCTACAAATTCGAGCCTGACGCAGCTGCCGCAGGCATCTTTGCCATCACGCTTGTCATTGCCTCGGTTCTGTTGACGAATCGACTGGTGAATATCCGCCGCCTGCTGGACCGACAAAACGACTGAACCCACACCTGAACTTCAAGACCAAACTCAAGGAGTAATGCATATGACTATGAAAAAGACACATACCAGAAGATCCGTGCTGAAGGGCGGATTGACACTTGGCGCAGCGTCAGCCGTTCCAAGCACATTCTACATTAACCACGCTTGGGCACAGGACGTTATGTACGATGGCGGCACCTTTGATGCCGGTGGTGCATCGTTGAATGTTGCAGAATGGGGTGGCGGCTGGGAAGAGTTTGTGCGCAAAGCCTTGACCGACCAGTTTGAAAAAGACTTCAACTGCAAACTGAACTGGGACAGTTCGTTCCCGTGGTTTCCAAAATTTGTCACCCAGGGCGCGAATGATCCGGTTTATGATGTCGCCAACTGGAATCTCCCCAACCTGATGCAGACCAATGCAGCGGGCGATTATTTTCTGTCGACCGACGAGATCAAGGAAAACGTTCCCAATGCGGCTGATTGTTGGGATTTTGCCTTTGCCAGCGGCGCAGGCGTAACCTGGGCTTACCAACCATATGTCTATGCCTATCGCACTGACCGCACCCCTCCAATAAACAACTTCCGCGATTTCTTTGCTGAGCGTTTCGTCAACAAACGCGGGACTTACGCGACCGAAAACGGTTTGATGCATGCCTTCTTCATGGCAACAGCCAAGGAGTTCGGCAAGGACCAGTACGACATGGACGCGGCTTTCAAGGCACTTGAAGATGCCATGCCGATGAAGATTAGCGAGTTCACATTCAACATGTTGTCACTGCTGGAACGTGGCGAGGTTGATATTGCCGTCCATATCGAGGGTGAGGCACTGACGCTCAAACGCCAGGGTGCACCGGTTGATGTGTGGGAGTGGGACAGCAAACCGATCCTGACCCAAACCAAGACGATCAGCCGCTATTCTGATCCGATGCAGAAAAAACTGGCGCTGGCGCTGCTGAACCGGACCCTTTCACCAGAATTTCTGGAGCCGTTTGGTGAGGAATTCCTGTGGCGTCCAACCAACAGCAAGGCAGCGATGCCATCAGCCCTGGCCGCAGAAGGACTGGTTAACACAGCCGATGCGGTATCAGCTTACTGGGTCCCCGACTGGGATTTCTTCGTGGCCAACAAGCAAGACATCACCGACCGCCTGAATCAAATTTTTGGGCTTTGACGCCAAAAGCCGGGGGGCAGTTCCCCCGGCTGACCGACAGGAAACGCTGATGGCTTATGTAGAATTCAATGCGATCTCAAAACACTTCGGAAGCTCTGTCGCCGTGGCAGATCTTGACCTGAGTATTGAACAGGGTGAATTCTTCTCACTGCTCGGCCCTTCGGGCTGTGGCAAGTCAACAACCTTGCGGATGCTGGCAGGCTTCGTCAAACCCACCAAGGGCAGCATCCATGTCAATGGGCGTGAAATCACCAGCCTGCCACCGGAAGCCCGCGACATTGGCATCGTCTTCCAGAACTACGCAATTTTTCCTCATATGACCGTGTTTGAAAACATCGCTTTCGGACTGGTCGAACGCAAATTGCCACGCGCTGAGATCAAACAGAAAGTGGATGCCGCTTTGGCGGAGGTCGGCATGACCGGTTTTGAGGAACGCTATGAACGGGAACTCTCGGGCGGCCAGAAACAGCGGGTTGCCCTTGCACGGGTTCTGGTGATTGAACCTGAAATTCTTTTGCTGGATGAACCCCTGTCCGCGCTCGACAAGAAGATGCGCGAAGAGATGAAATTCTGGATCAAGAACATCCAGAAATCTGTCGGCATCACAACAATTTATGTCACCCATGACCAGTCAGAGGCCCTGACCATGTCAGATCGTATTGCTGTCATCGACCACGGTAAAGTGCTGCAGATTGGCACGCCGGTCGAAATATACGAGCAGCCCGCATCACGCTTCATCGCTGAATTCATAGGTGAGTCAAATCTGTTGATCGGCACGATTTCTGAAATTGACGGAAATATGTGCACTGTCAGCCTGGGTGCGACGACGGTTTCAGCAAACCTGCCCGTCAAGACCAACGTGTCATCTGGTCAAGAGATTGCTTTGCTCGTCCGTCCTGAAATGATCCGATTGCACCCGCTTGATGCAGATGAGCAGCCCAAGCTGACAGGAACGATTTCCGAGACCATCTATCAGGGCTCAGTCGTGCGCTACAACATTCAGGCAGCAGATCAAAATGTGATGGTCGAGATTGCCAATCGGCCCGATTTACCCCGACTGAACACAGGCGATACGGTGCCAGCCTATTGGAACGCTGAAAGTGGCGTGGTGATTCCATGAAGATTGGAGTGGATGTTGGCGGTACAAATACAGATGCTGTTGTCCTCGGCGCAAACGGTGTTCTGGGGTGGTGCAAAACCCCGACAACTGCCGATGTCTATTCTGGCATAGTTGCTGCAATTACGCAGGCCATCGCGGATTCAGCCACCGAACGAGCAGATATCGACTGCGTGATGATTGGAACGACCCAGTTCACCAATGCAGTAATACAACGCAAATCTCTGTTGCCTGTCGGTATCATTCGTCTGGCGCTTCCGGCAACCTCAGCAATTCCGCCGCTAACGGATTGGCCGGATGATCTGATTGCAAAGGTTGGCCGAAATACGCATCTGGTTGGCGGCGGTTATGAGTTTGATGGGCGCGAAATCGCACCACTGGATGAATTGGCCGTAGCAAAAGCTGCGCAGGCGATTGCGCGCGATGGCATTCGCACTGCCGCAATCACATCAGTATTTTCGCCAATGAATGGTGACATGGAACGTCGCGCTGCTGAAATCCTGCAAAACGAAGTTCCAGACATTGCCGTCTCCCTCTCTTGCGAATTGGGGCAATTTGGGCTGTTGCCGAGGGAAAACTCCACAATCATCAATGCGGCTTTGTCAGAACTCTCCAGCCACGTCGTACAGGCTTTCCGACGTGCATTGACCGAACTCGGTCTCGATGTACCGCTCTTTATCAGCCAGAATGACGGCACGTTGATGCGTGCAGATGAGGTGCAGCGCTATCCGGTTCTGACCTTTGCGTCCGGTCCCACCAATTCGATGCGCGGCGCTGTTTATCTGGCAGGCGTGATGGATGCGATGGTGGTCGACATTGGCGGCACGACGTCCGATATCGGCATGCTTCGCAACGGTTTTCCCCGCCAATCAACCAATTTCGTTGATGTGGGTGGGGTCAAAACGAACTTTCGCATGCCGGATGTGCTGGCAGTGGGACTGGGCGGCGGTAGCATTGTGAGCGAGGGCGGTCTCAATGTTGGGCCAGAGTCGGTAGGTTACGAGCTCACCAGCCGTGCACAATGTTTTGGTGGCGACACTCTAACTGCAACTGATATCGCGGTTGCGGGCGGTTGGGCCAATGTGGGTGACAAATCGCTGATCCGTGCTGACACGGCAACGATTGATGCAGCCCGTGGCAAGATGCGTCAATTGTTGGACATCAATGTGGAACGCATGAAGACGGAGGCTGCAGACCTTCCTTTGTTGGTTGTCGGCGGCGGCGCAATTTTGGTGGACTGGCCGGTTCAATCTGTCTCCGAAGTACTGCACCCCGAATATTCCTCCGTTGCCAATGCAGTCGGGGCCGCGATCGCTCAGGTATCTGGCGAGGTTGAGCGTGTTGTGACAGTGAACGCACAAAACCGCGATTCCGTATTGGATGATGCCCGCCAGGAGGCCAAAGACAAGGCGATAAGCGCAGGTGCAACTGCCGAAAGCATCGAGATTATCGAGGTTGAACAAGTGCCAATCAGCTATTTGCCCGGCAATCCGACACGGCTGCGCGTTAAAGCTGTCGGCGATCTGCCAATTTAGGAAGCAGTATGAAACTCAAAATCGAAGACGTTGACGATCTATGCACCGGCGCTGCATTTCTCGGCGCTGGCGGCGGCGGAGATCCTTACATCGGCGGGCTGATGATCAAGCAGGAGCTTGCCGCCGGTCGGACAATCGAAATAGTCAACCCAGACGAACTCGATGACGAAGAGCTCATCATCCCCACAGCGATGATGGGGGCACCTACGGTGCTGCTGGAAAAAATTCCCTCAGGCGAAGAGCCGATCCGCGCTCTGCAAGTGGTTGAAAGAGAACTGGGGAGGAAAGCTGGAGCTACAATGCCCACAGAGGTAGGAGGCATAAACTCCACGATCCCGCTGTTCGTCGGGGCGCGACTGGGTATCCCGGTGGTGGATGCTGACGGCCAGGGAAGGGCCTTCCCGGAATTGCAAATGGAAACCTTCGCCATTGAAGGTGTTGCAGGTTGCCCGCTGGGTATTTCGGATGAAAAAGGCGATACTGCGTTGGTGATGACGGATGATAATTACCGCATGGAATGGATCGCCCGCGGCATTACTATCCGTTTTGGTGGCACAGCCTATTTCGCAAATTACCCCATGAGCGGTGCTGAGGTAAAAAGAACCGCCGTCAAACACACCCTGACCCTTGCACGACGTATCGGAGATATCATCCGCAATTCCCGTCATCGCAAGAAAGACCCCTTTGATGAATTGTGCCAGTTTCTGGCAACAACAAGCTATGCCTTTGCAAAAGTCGTCTTCGACGGCAAGATTACCGACGTCGATCGACGCACCAGTGATGGTTTTACATTGGGAAGTGTCACGATTGACAATCCAGATGGTCGTTGCACCATTGAATTCCAGAACGAAAATCTCATAGCCCGCGCGGATGGGGAAGTGCTGGCGATTGTGCCCGATATTATCTCAATCCTTGATGCTGAGACTGCAGTGCCAATCACCAACGAAACTTTGCGCTATGGGCAACGGGTTAAAGTAATGGCTGTCCGTGTTCCGCCGATCATGCGATCAGACGCAGCCCTGCGCCAATTCGGTCCACAAGCCTTTGGGTTGTCAGAAAACTATGTTGCGCTCACATGAATTTTGAACATTTGCGCAGCCTGTAATTTTAAGAACAGTCCTTTTCTCAATTGCATGTTACATGTCGCTTGAATTCCACTTTTTCATATATGTTACTTTGTTTTCCGTGGAATTTTGCCAATACCAGACAAACCCCCTGCCCGCCTCAAATTGATTTCTGCTGACAATGCCACAAATTCTGAAATATTTTAGCGGAACAATGTGCGTGTGACTCAATCGAATATGATTGCCGATTTTACTCTACGAAAGGGTTCTGATGCGCCGCTTTATTGTACTCCTGTTTTCTCACGGCATTGTGCTGGCGATCGGCGTTGCTCTGGGCATTTATTTGTTGCCAATTCTGACCGCGCCTGATTCACCTGATACAGCGATGCTCGAACAGAAGGCGCAAAGCGCGCTCTATTCGGCAGATTTTATACGCGAACTCAAAGGTAGCGACTTTCTACACTGGGGCGAAGGCAAGGTAAGTATTACGCCGACACAGATCGTGCATGCGGGCAGCCTCTCACCTGGACCCGACTACAAAGTTTATTTGGTCAAAACATTTATTGAGGACGAAGATCAGTTCCTGCCGCTAAAAAGTGAATCGGTCATCATAGGTGATGTGAAAACCTTCTCCGGCTTTGTGCTCGATTTACCAGACGGGGTGAATGTCGAGGACTACACCACGGTTCTGGTTTGGTGCGAGACATTTGGCGAATTTATCACAGCTGCCAAATATCGTTGACAATAGATAGAGCGACCCGACCAGACCCTGATTTCTGGCGGAGATCGCAACGAATTCCATAGCAATTGTGACATGTTTTGGAAAAGCCAAGGCAGTGGTGGCAAATGCTGCCCACAGGCCCGCAATCCTTGATGCTGGGTCGTCTTATTCTAAGACACACCGCTACTGGATGCCCTGATCTTCAATTCAACATCTGCAATATATGGTGTTTCCAATTGTCTTCCGTTTTCCAGCCAGTCGACAAGCGCTTGTGCAACCCAGATGCCAAATCCGGCAATGTTACAGTCGACTGAAGACAATTTGGGCCATGTGTTGTCACATTCTTCAATGTCGTCAAAACCAACGATACGGATATCTCGCCCAACCGCACGGCCAATCTCTGCAAACCCGGAAAGCATCCCAAGTGCAACCTGATCATTGAAACAAAGCACGCCATCGACATCGGGGTGTTCACGACTTATCGCAATTGCCATCTCTCGTCCGAACAGGCGGGTCGTGGGGCCATGCCACGCCAATGGCAGGCGCCCCTGCTCCTTCAGAACAGTGAGATAGCCCAGCATACGCTCTTGTGTGATTTCACGCGCAGCAACTCCGCCCACAAAAGCCACTTTCTTGCATCCTGTATCAACCAGATGCTGCGTCGCAAGCGCCCCGCCTTTCCCGTAATCGAACGACGCAAAGGGCAGCGCGCTGCTCCCATGTTCTATTCTGCGCAGCACTTGCAAAGCCGGAATTTCGGCCCTCAAAACTCTCTCAAAGCAACCTGTTGTGTCACCATAGGCAGGAGATATGACCAGCCCTGACACACCATGCTCAATCATCGATAATACGGTTTGCGCCTGAAGCGTCGGATCTTCTGACGTGTCTCCAATGATTGTCGCATAGCCCCGCTGCGCCAGCGTCTTTTGAAGAGTGGCTGCAAATTCTGTAAAAAAGGGGTTTCGCAAGTCATTAATGACCAAGCCAATCAGCCCCAGGCTGGAACTTCTCAGATTTGCGGCAGACCGGTTATAGACGTAACCGAGCTCGTCGATTGACGAGCGAACAGACTTAACTGTCTCGCCTTTGACCAAGGGACTGGAGCGCAAGACCAGAGAAACGGTCGATTTGGAGACACCCGCATGACGCGCAACATCAACTATGGTGGGCCGCCTCGTCAGCATGGTTTATCCTGTATCAATTCCATACGTCGTGAGTAGCGCAATCATTTTGTGTTTTGCAAGCTCCGGTTCCAGCAACAGACCCACCTCATCGGCCAAAAAGCCAGATTTTTGGGCAATGCGTGCCATCTGGCGTTATCTGAATTCCATCAGCATCAAGACGTCAGGATGCACGGACTGACGCGCAAAACAACCGCATTCGTATTTTGGCTGTGTTCTGTGCGCTGGCCTTTAGCCGGAGGTGCGTCATTTATCATCGAAATTCAAAGCCGATGGAGACCAAGGCCACCATCCACAGGAATAACAGCACCAGTCGAAAACGGCAGGCCGCCGGCAACCAAAGCGGCGACGGTGCTGCCAACATCCTGAGGTGTGCCCCAGCGGCGGGCAGGCACAAGACCTTCGGCAATACGGTCATCATATTTATCGAAAACCGGATCGGTCATGGGCGAGGAAATGATCCCGGGTCGGACGTCAAAAACCGATATGTCGTCATTTGCAAGTCGAGCTGCAAACAGTCGCGCCGCCATCGCTGATGCCGCTTTCGACATGCAATAGTCACCGCGGTCGATAGAGGCAACGTCAGCGCTAACGGACGTGATGAACACAATCGACCTGAACCCCGTTGCGTTCGTCGCAACCATTCTGCGAGCAACCGCTTGCGCAAAGAAAAATGTACCACGGGTGTTGATGGACATCACAGTATCGAAGCTCTCGGCACCCAGTTCCAAAAGATCGCCCCGGGACTGTGTGGGTACGCCGGCGTTGCCAACAAGCGTATCTATCGGACCAAGTTGCGCTTCAATGTCCGCAACCACCGAATTGAAACCATCCGTATCGCGCAAATCATGCTGAAAATATCCGCAGTTCGGGCCAAGTTCACGCATCGCTGCAACAACAGCGTCAGCAGACGGTTCTTCAGGCGAGGTAATCGCGGTCGTCCAGCCTGAATCAATTAGAGCTTGAGCAATGCCAAATCCAATCCCCCTCTGCCCTCCGGTCACAATGGCGACACGAGTCATGGCAAGAACCTTGGTTTTCTCTTCTCCTGGAAGGAACGGACGCCTTCACTCTTTTCGGGGAGCGCAGAGGCCATCCCGCTACCAAGGACTTCAATCATCCTGTCCTGGCCTTCCCCGACACCAGCATTGAGCATAAATTTGGCAATTGTTGTCGCGTCAGGCGCTTGCTTAAGAAGCATTTCAGCCCAGTTTTTTGCAGTTTGTACAGGTTCCGAGGACAGCTCAGTCACGAATCCCAAGTCTAATGCCCGTTGCGCCGGAAGCCTTGCCCCAAACAAAACCATCTCGCGAAGAACAGGTTCTGGCAGAAGTCGGGTCAGCCGCTGGGTTCCAGACCAACCGGGAACGACGCCAAGTTGTGTCTCGGGCAGACTGAAGCCAGCATCAGGCGTAGCAATGCGAATATCGCAGCTGATAGCAAGCTCAAGGCCACCGCCAATGGCGTCGCCCGACAAAGCGGCAATCGTGGGCTTTGACAATCCGGCCAATCTGGCAAAAACACGATGGCCACGTTGCACCCAATCTCGGGCAAACTCTACCGGGCTTAGTGCCCCCCAGGCTTTGATGTCAGCTCCCGCGCAAAAAACAGCGCTTTCGGCTGCGGTCAGAATCACTGCGCGGATATCGCGGCGTTGATCGATCTCTTCGCAATGATCATCGAGGCTCTGAAGCATGTTCGGAGTCAGAACGTTTAGTTTCGCCCGGTTATCGATTTTCAGGAACGCAACACCGTCTTCACAACTAAGTTCGATTTCACTCATAGCTCTAATCCAAACTTGCCCTCTTGCAGTAATGAAACCGGCAGCATCGTTGCATCGGCTGCTAGAGAAATGACACCCTTGGAGGCATCTACGATGTCTCTCTGCGGATCAATTCCGGGCATAATGTTGGTTGCGGTCACGCCCGATGCGGCCATGCGCATCGTGCAGCGCTCGGTCACAAAGATGACCTCCTGGCCTGATCGCTGCCCCCGGGGGCCAGCAAAGGTAATGTGCTCAACCTGCTCGACGAATTTCGCGCTCTTTCCCGGTGCGGAAACGACAAGCCCGTTGGGCTGAAGCTCCAGCGCTGCCCCAACTTCAAACAGCCCCGAAAAAACGATTTTGCGCGCATTTGCGGTGATGTCGACAAAGCCACCACACCCTGCCGTCAAATATGGGCGCAGTGCGAGCTTTGACACATTCACATTGCCAAGGCGATCAACCTCCAGAAAAGAAAGGAGTGACGCATCAAAGCCGCCGCCCTGGAAATAGGTGAATTGATTGGGCGAAGACAGGAACGCATCGGCATTCGATGCGCATCCGAAGGCAAAACCGGTCAGAGGCATTCCGCCTGTCGCCCCTTGCTCGACAGCCCAGGTCACTGCATCAGGATATCCTTCCTCAAGAAAAATGCGCGGCACGGCTGCCGAGACGCCAAATCCGATATTGACCGCATCGCCATCAGCCAGATGCAACGCCGCACAACGCGCTATGATTTTTTCGACCCCGTGTTCCACCAATTCAAAGCTGTCCATCGGCCTCATGATCTCGCCCGATATCGCCGGATCATAGAAAGTTTCAGTGGTCTGAGCCTGATCAGGTGCTACGACGATCAGATCGACCATATTGCCTGGGACACGAACATCGTGAGGCCTCATCGAGCCTGCAGCAGCCAGGCGCTTGACCTGCGCGATCACCAGCCCCCCATTGTTTCGCACGGAAATTGCTTGTTCAAGCGCGCCCAGGGTTGCGCCTTCATGCTCGAATGTCAGATTACCCTTTGGGTCTGCGGTTGTTGCTCGAATGATGGCGACATCAGCTGGAATATTGGGAAAATGCAGCCAGGTGTCATTTTCAAATTCAACACGACGAACAATCGGCTGCGCTTCTGCGCGCGCATTCATCGCACAGCCCTGATGGATGGGATCAACAAAGGTCTCCAGACCAACTTTGGTCAGGATGCCTGGTCGGCGCGTGGCTGCATCGCGGTGCATGTCATAAAGAAGACCAGAGGGAACATTGTATGCCGCGACCCTGTCTTCCACAATCATTTGCCAAATCATCGGCATTGGCAAAGACGATGGTCCCGACGGGTATGACCCGGCAAGAATTCGGGTGAGCAAACCATCCTGTGCAAGATGATCAATACCCTGGACACCGTACATGTCTCCTGCGGCAATTGGATGAAGTGTCGTCAGGTTGCGAGGATGGCCCTCGGCGCGAAACCGCGCTCCAATGGCTGCAAGAACCGCATCAGGGCATCCAAGTGCCGACGAGGAAGAGACCGAAACCACAGCCTCGTCACGAATGGTGGCAACTGCGTCCTGTGCAGATATGATTTTGGTCATTTGGAAACTCTTCTCGTGCGCCGGACCAGCACAAAGGCAATCGTCAGCAGCGTTAAAATCATGAAGGACAGTGCAATCGGTCTTTGAACCAGCGGCGCCAGATCGCCGAACTGACCTATCATCTTGCGAAAATTACCTTCGATTAGTGGCCCTAGAACGAGTCCCAGCACCAGCGGCGGCAGCGGATATTGCAGACGCTCCATGACAAAACCCAAAAAGGCGAAGCCGAGCATGACATAGAGGTCGAAAGGATTGGAATTGATAGAATAAACACCGATGACAGCTATTGCTGAGACACACGGTATCAGGATGTGCTTTGGCAAAAGCGCGGCCCGCGCCAAGGGACGCATGAACACGATCAGGGTCAAGGCCATCACGACGCTCGAGAACAGCATTGTAAAATAGATCGCGTAGACAATTTCGGGGTGGTTCTGGAAAAGCTGTGCGCCAGGGGCGATGCCATGGATCATAAGCCCACCCAGCAGCACCGCGGTGGTTGGATCCCCCGGAATGCCCAGGGTAAGTGCAATGATAAGTGCGCCGCCGATAACAGCATTATTCGCGGTCTCTGATGCAATGATGCCCGGCACATGGCCTGTACCGAACTTGTCCGGGGTCTTGGACCAGCTCTTTGCCTGCGCATAGGATATGAGCCCGGCGGTCGCAGCGCCGACAGCTGGCACCACGCCAATGATTGTTCCAATAAGGCCGGACCGTAGATAGTTTGTCGCGTTGCTCATAATGTCACTGGCTGTTGGCAGACCAGCCTGGAATTCGGCACTGGCCTTTTCGGGAGCAACTGTCGTCTCACCTGCCAGTTTCATCATTTGTGATATGGCGAACAGGCCCATGATCGCCGGAACGAAGCCAAATCCTGACTGCATTGCATCAATACCGAAATCGAAACGTGGAAGCGCATCGGATTCCGAAATGCCGAAAGTCGAAAACAGCAACCCCAGCAAGGCGGCCAGAATACCGCGTAGAAGATACGGTCCGGAGACAGCTGAGATCGCAGTCAAAGCAAACAGCGAAACGGCGACATATTCCGGGAAATAGAAGCGAAGCGCGAAGTCCGCGAGCAATGGCGCACATATGATAAGCGCCACGGTGCTCATGACAGTGCCGATAAAGGACGCCACCACAGCGTTGCCTATAGCCTCGCCACCCCTGCCCTGACGGGCAAGCGGGAAGCCATCCAAAACGGTTGCGACGGACGATGGCGTCCCAGGCATACGAAGCAAGATAGCCGTCACACACCCGCCGGATACGCCACCGACAAATACAGCAACCAGAAGGCCTATCCCGATCTCGGGCTCCATTCCAAACGTGAACGGTATCAGCAGGGCAACGGCCATAACCGTTCCCAGTCCCGGTATGATCCCGATGACAATCCCGATCACTGTACCGATCGCCAGGATCGCCAGGCTTTCGAACTGCAAGGTGCTCTGCAGTGCAGCGAGGATATCGATCATCGAGCCAACGCCCCTGTCACCCAACCCATAAAAACACCCTGAGGAAGGCGCACCCCAAGCCCAAGCGAGAATGCAAGATACACAATCGCAGTCGTCGAGATGGCAATCAGGAGCGCGCGCCTCACCCTGTTGTCCGTACCGTGGCCCAACCATACCGCCGTTGCGAAAACGTAAGCTGTGCAGGTCAGAAAAAATCCGGCAATAGGCAACGCAATAATGAAGCCAGCCAGGGCCATGAACAAAAGGCACTCTCGCATTCGAATTTCAAAAACCGGTTGATGGCCCAACTGTCGCAAGACAATCAGCAACAGGCAGGCGGCAGCAATTCCTCCGAGCACGATCCGTGGCCAAAACGCCAAGCCAAGTGGCGTCCAATTCACTGCGGGGAACGAAAAGGTCTCCATGTAAAGGAGCCCTGCAACAACAAGTACCAAAACCCCGACAGTAAGGTCCTGATATTGCGCAGGTCGCGAAACGTGGTCGCGACCTGCATCATCTGGGGGAGAGAGAGGTTTGCTCATTGCACCTGTCGTCCGTGTTTATTCGAAGCCCAGGGCGCGGCCAACTTCGGCTGTTTCCGAAGTGATTTCGGACAAACGCTCAGCCCAGTCGCCCGAGGCACCGTAACGCCAGGTAACGTCTATGCCAGCAAGCCTGTCTTGGAATTCGGCGTCATCGGCCAGTCCGGCTACAGCTCCGCACACCGCTTCGATCGCCTCGGAAGGCGTGTCTTTCGGTGCAATCAGTCCATAGCTAAGCGAAACGGTCAAATCGACACCCTGTTCCCGCGCCGTCGGCGCATCCAGACCATCAAGACGTTCATCAGACAGCACAGCAATGATATTCAACTCGCCTCCCTGATGCTGTGCCCGGACGCCGGGGACAGGCTCGACAGCCGATGCAACATGCCCGCCCAGCACCGCAGCTTTCTTGTTTGCTCCACCGCCGATATTCACCAATTGCAGCGTGTCGGTCAGTTCATTCCTTGCAAGTGCTGCAGCAAATTGAGCTGGCGTTCCGTACCCCATACCAATGCCAACAGCACCCGGGCGCGCATCGGACAACTCTTTGAGTTCAGCCAGAGATTTTGGTCCCTTTTTCGCATTCGCAAAGATCGTCAGGGGAACTTCGCCGAACTGACATCCAGCTGCATAATCCGACGATTTCAGATCAGCGGCCTTCGTGACCTCCATGACTGCAAGCGAGTCAACCCACAGCGCATATGTGTGTCCATCAGGATCGGCATCGCGCGCTTCTCTCCAACCAAGTGCACCGCCGGCACCGGCAACATTTTTGACAACAACTGTGCTGCCAAGCTGCCGCTCAAGCCCCTCGGCCAGAACCCGCGTAACGACGTCTGACGATCCGCCAGGATTGTAGGGAACAATCAGCGTGACGGGCCCATCGGGAAATGCGTTTGCCATTGTTGGCAGCATTACGGCGACCGCCGCTAGTAGACGTATATTGAGTGACTTCATGGTCCTCCCCTTTCAGTTTGCCTATGCAGGCTCTGCCCGCATATCTTAAAATTTAGAACGTTCCAAATACTTAGCAACAGGTCGTTCGACTTGTCAACGCCACTAGATGAACGTAACAAAAATTCAAAAAAATACAAATAATATGTTTATCATCAGATAGATATAAATTATTCTGTTGTATACATCCGCAAAGAAATGACCTTCAACTTACCGTTTCTGACTTTTTGATCATCCACAATTTTTGACATTTTTAGTTCGTTCCAGTAAATTTTTAAAAAACAATCATTCGATGCGGCAGAATACCAACACCCGCACCACACAACGAAACATGGGGACAGAAACACTGAACATGAATGAATCTGCATCAGCATCCAGACCGCCCAACATCCTGTTCATTATTGCCGATGATCATCGGGCCACGGATCTGGGTTGCTACGGGAATCAGGACATCGCCACCCCAAATCTCGACAAGCTGTCAAAGCAGGGGCTGACGTTTGATAATGCGCATTGTCAGGGCGCGATGCACCCCGCCGTTTGTGTCCCGAGCCGGGCTTCAATAATGACCGGGCGCAACATTTTCGCCTCCAGTGCCGAACCGACCGGTGGGAGCTATTACGGGCGTTCGTTCGATATTCCTGATGCGTTGCCGACCTTTCCTGAAATCCTTCGAGAAAATGGCTACCAGACCCATTGCATCGGAAAATGGCACAACGACAAATCTGCTTTTCACCGTTCGTTTGATGGTGGCTCGTCCTTGATGTTCGGAGGCATGAGCGAGCATCGTAAAGTCCCCCTTCATCACTTCGACCCAAGCGGCACCTACCCCGCAGACAACATCTATTGTGATGACAGGTTTTCAACTGACATTTTCTCAAGCGCGGCTGTCGAGTTTCTGGAAGGCGAACGGCATAAGGAGAAGCCTTTTTGCCTTTATCTGGCGTTCACTGCCCCGCATGACCCAAGAACACCGCCTGCCGAATTTCGTCCAGGCACCGACGAATTGCTTTTGCCAAAGAGCGTTATGGCCGCGCACCCCTTCGACAATGGCGACATGCGTTGTCGTGATGAGTTGCTGGCATCTTTGCCGCGTGAAGACGATGAAATGCGAGACCATCTCGCAGACTATTATGGAATGATACAGCACCTGGACGCGGAAATCGGGCGCGTTCTGGACAGTCTGGATGCGACGGGTCAGCGGGAGAATACACTAGTCATTTATACCTCCGACCATGGATTGGCCCTTGGCAACCATGGCCTATTGGGCAAGCAGAACCTGTATCAACACAGTGTGCGGGTTCCGCTTGTCTTTTCAGGGCCAGGAATCCCAGTCGGACAACGGGCTGCTCTGAACACATGGCACGGCGATACATTTGCGACCCTGCTCGACTACACAGGTTTGTCGATACCAACTTGCGATGGAGAAAGTCTTTTGCCAGTTTTTGCAGACCCGCATTCAGACCGAAATCGCGCTGTGTTCGCAGCATACCGCTACTCTCAAAGAATGGTGCGCGACGCGCGCTATAAGCTGATCCGATATTTCCCGAGCGATCACTATCCCAAGGACCAGCTCGAAGGAAACATAGCGCCAAGTGCAGGCACCGAAACCACCCAGCTATTCGATTTGCAATGCGATCCACATGAACTTGACAATCTCATTGCCTCCACTGAATTGAAAGCCATCCGGGCAATTCTTGAGGCAAGGCTGAGCCAATGGCAGATCGATGTCGGCGACCCTCTTACGGACTTGAATCAAGATCAGACTGTTTCATCTGTTTGATCTCAAATGGCCGTTAGGAACCGGGGCTTGCCGTTGGGGCGCCAAACCATTTGGCCAATTTCGACACGACGGGCCGCGTGGTCAGGAAGACGCGGTAGCCCACTTCAAGAACCGGTATCACGCCGGGGATCGCAGAAGCTCTGGCTGCCCATCGCCAACCGGGAAGGGACTTCCAGACTTCTGCGAAAGCGCGTGCCCCTGATAAGAGAGTGCCGTCCGGAAGGCGAACGTGGAACCGGCGCATCGCATCACCGGACGACAGGTCTGAGCCGAGTTCAGCACCCTTATCCGAGACATCAATGAAACCCAGCCGGTTGCCACCCTCGATGGAAGCGTAATGGCCGATCTCGGCCGTGCATATCGGACAGGAGCCGTCAAAATAGATGGTCGGTCCCATAGCGGTGGTTTCTGCGTTGGTTCTCATGTGAACTCTTTCCTGAATCACGATTAAATTATTCTCAGTGCCCACAACGCAAACCACTCCGTACCGACGCTAAAGCCTCTGCTGGTGTTTTTGCAAAAGACCTTTTCGTCAGCCGGTCATGGAGGAAGCCGCATCCTGAAAATTCAACATCTTTCTGGATTGGTCTGTGCCGGGCATTAGAAGTTTCTCTAAACCTGTTACGTCGAGAAACACACTTCGGACGACTCGCGCGTCAATACGTCGCCCCGCAAATTGCGTCCAACGCTGGTACCTCACACTTAAATCGTTTGTGTAATCAAATCAGTAGCCGAAACTGAAGCCACCGCATTCAGCCAAGTGGGGAGGGAATATCATCCGGGAGAAGGTTGTCATTGCGTAAATCGGACCAAAAAGCGTCTGGGATTTTGACGTCCAGGTAACTGACGTTTTGTTCGACTTCCTTTGAACTGACTGCTCCGAAAACTACGGAAACGACTTCCGGCGCGGCAAGCGGAAATTGTAACGCAGCAGCAGCCAGCGGCACATTATGAGCATTGGCGACGCGCGTAAGTTGTTTTACCCGCTCGATGACACTCTCGGGTGCCTTGCCATATTCGTATTTGGCGTCATCGGTCACGCCAGTGGCCAGTATTCCAGAATTGAAGGCACCGCCAACCACAACAGACGCTCCATGGCCGCCCGCTCTCACGATCTCGTCGCGGTAGATTTCATGTTCAAGGAGTGTGTATCGGGACGCGACCAGAAAGACGTCAAGGTCGGCACCATCCAGAAACCTGTTGATCATGCCGCGCTCATTAATCCCGGCACCAATTGCCTTGACCTCACCAGAACTTTTCAGTTCTTCGAGTGCTTTGTAGCCGCCAGTGTCCAATTCATTGAATTTGGCATCCAACTCACTTTCTTCCGCAAAGTACCCATGGTCCAGATCATGGATAAACAGCGCATCAACCTGATTAATGCCCAAGCGTTGAAGACTGTCTTCATAAGAGCGCATGATCGCATCATAGGTAAATTCGTGTTTTACATCGAACTGCAACGGCGCTTGCCAAGCGGGCGGTTTGTATGTCGCCCGATTTTTGGGCGCGTGCAGGACACGGCCAACCTTCGTTGTCAGTATGTAGTCTTGTCTTGGGCGGTCATATAAAGTGCGACCGGTGCGGTGCTCGGCTTGACCCAAGCCATACCAGGGCGCTGTGTCGTAAAACCTTAGTCCTGCATCCCAGGATGCCTCAAATGTCGCGCGCGCACGCGTTTCGTCAATGGCTGCATAAACGCCACCAAGGGGGCATGTTCCAAGTCCCAGAACGGGCAATTTTAAATCTGTTTTGCCGACGGTACGAAGTTCATTGGGGCGCATGTCAATCCACTTCTTCAAGAGATGATATTTCGATCAACTCACCTGCATCTGCAGACTGGTAGGCAGCTTCCGCCAAACTATAAGTTTGCAGACTGTCTTCTGCCGATGTCTCAAACGGTTGGCCAGAGCGAAGCGCGTCGATGAAATGTTGCTGGGTTTTGGGTACTGAATCTTGAATTTGAATCCAGGGCTCTGATGTCCAACTGCGGCCATCATCCTGAACTTTCTCATCGCGCGCTGTTCCATTTGAATGAATACGCAGCACTTCTCCTTCAAGAATCTGCACTGTGCCAAGTCGGCCTTCGATTTCACCCAACGTCTGTGGAAACAGGCTCGGCGTGCGATGTGAGGCGTAACTCACGTCAATAATTGATGTTGCAGCATTGTGGTGGCGCAACAGCATTGTCGCGGCGTCTTCACCTGCAATGCCTTCTTTGACGGATTGGTTGATGCAGGTAACCGCATCTGCATTGCCCATCAAAAAACGCGCCAGATCAATCATATGAATTCCAACGTCCATGATCATGAAGCGCTTGGTTTTCGTCAGATATGGCTGGTTTGTGTAAACGTCGATATCATTGCGCCAGGAAAGTCGAGCGAATGTGGTTTCGCCAATTTCTCCGCTATCCAGAATTTCACGTAAACGTCGGAAGACATTCTGAAACCGGAAATTCTCGTGAAGCATGACACGCACGCCGGCAGATTCAGCGTTGGCCTGAATGCGCCGACACGTTTCAATATCTGGTGCAAATGGCTTTTGAACGATCACGGGCACACCTGCCTCCACGGCAAGCGCTACCAGATCTTCATGTGTGTCCATTGTTGTACAAATGTCGACGAAATCAAACGCGCCGGATTTCAAAATCGACGCGTCCACATGGAAATCCGGAATTGAATATTCCTTCGCATAGGCCTCAGCGCGAGACGGATCAAGATCACAGACAGCACCGATCTGTGCCCCTTCGACATCCGCCCAGGCATGCAAATGATTGCGTGAGAAGAAACCGCATCCAATCAGAAGCCCATTGAGTGGCTTGTTCACTGGCCCCCTCCTTCGCGCACAAACATCACGGCATAAGCGTCCAGTTCGGCACCGTCTGCAACCGAGGCCGACGGTTCTGGTTTGAAGTCACTTGAAAAAGCGGCAAGGCTCGACGCATCGAGCACTATGGCCTGAGCATCAGCTATATCCATCTTTGGGATGGGCCGTGGCGTCGCAGCCAAATTCGCCATCAGAGCAAACCGCCGCCCGTCGCGTTCCCAAAACAGTTGCGCCACATTATTTTGCGTGGATGCGCCCAATATGGTTCCGCCGCCAGCAGCGTTTATCCAACGCGCCACATGATAGAGCGGATATGCGGCTCCGGCCGATTGGTCATCCCAATATGCGCGCGGAAAATTTTGGGGCGTAGAAATCAGCCCGAAAGGACCGACCGGTGCACCAAAAGCAAACCGTTCCAGTCCAAATGGTGCAATATTTGCCAGATAACCGACAATCCATGCAGCAGCAAGAAGGCCACGTTGCCTCGGATCTTGGGCGGCCATTCCTTCACGTTCATCTGGATTATTGTCTGATGGTGCCGGGCCATAAGGGTTCAACCGGGCGCCAATGCCAGTTGGTCCTACCGCAATTGGCAAACCGCCAGCAAGCGCAACCGCCGAGCCCAGTATGTGGGGCAGCGATTGAAGTGTTTCCATGACTGACGCATCATCTGCGGCGTGAACCACTGGTGTGGTTGCAAAGGTTACACCATGCCACAATGATGGATCAGGTCTCTTCCGATTGAATTCAGTGAAGAAAGCTGGCGTGCCACCAATTCGCTTGGCCTCTGGAAATTGATCCGCGAGATGCGCCGCGATGGCTTTTTCCGATGGATGCGGTGGGCGCTCCTGGCCGGGCTGAAAGCTTTGCTCATCAACTTTTGCAAATGCGGACACATGTGACACGGTTACGCCAGCCGCTTTCAAGCGATTGCCTATCGATGAAAGCTCGATGCCAGCAACATCATCATCGCTGGCTTCCAGAACAATCTGCAGTTCCAGCGTTGCGCCTGTGATTTCCAGAAGTTTAGCCAGGTCTGAAAACGCAACATCTGTTTTTTCCACCGCGCTATCAAATCGCAGCATGATACGGTTTGGCGTCAGCGCCCGCATCGCGTCGGACTGTTCAAGCGCTTTGGCCGCTTGAGAAACAGTGTCCAAAGGCAAGGCAAAGGACGGCATTTTCTGATCCGCAATAATCGGCACAGCCACGGCAGATTTCGCCTGAGAAGACGCGCCATCATCGGTAATCTTGATATGAACAGCCTGCTCGACCGGTTCGTCAGGCAAGAGCTGATAAGGATATGGCAAGCCAATTGGACGACTATAGGTTTTGAAAGATGCATCGGACCAATTTCTGTGGTCCTCCATTTCAAAGATATCACCCTCAAAACGTGTTTCAACTGTCAGTCCTGAAACCGGCTTGTGGGTGATGGCTTGCATATCCATCACAGGTTGGCCTGGAGAGATTTGCGCTGGCATCTCAAGGACCCGTGCTGGATCGTTTGCATGATCCACATTGACCTGCGTGCCAGCAAACCCATCCAATGGGTGCAGTATCACAAAGCCGCTTCTGTTGGTGTCAAAGGGAACTTCAGAGCGTATGGTTGATGTTGCGGACAAAGAGCCTGTTGCGCTTCCTTCCAGGAGAACCTGCACGACAACCCCGCTATCCTTTGCGCCATAATGCGCATCATATGAGACAGAAAAGCGATCCGTGTCCTGCTCAATGGACAGGTTTGAAATATCTGCCGGTGGCGTTCCCCATCCAGGCGTACGGACGAGAAACATGATGGCGCGCAATATTTCCAAACCGTCCCATTTGATCCAGCGCAACGCGCCTGCATCATACACAGCCTCCAGCTTTCCAGCCTTCAGGGCCTGTGTCTTGGGTTCCGGGTTTGCAGTCCCTGTTAAAAAGATATTTCGTGTCATCGGCTTTGCTTCTTAATAAATGCGTCGAAGGCGACAGCAGCAATAATGATAAGTCCAATCATGACTTGTTGTGTGTAAGTGAGCAGCCCCACTTGAGTGGTCCATGTTGAAAGTTAGTGCATGATTGGCCTTTGGTCCATCGTTACGATGGCCTCTGGCGCAGGTGGGCGGTAACCCAATGCACTGTGTGGTCGTTTGGTG
>Ga0163216_100733_pt1 | contig 37166 bp, 30 predicted proteins | sample SynspAceP_FD_167610 | JGI IMG/M metagenome (GOLD analysis project Ga0163216, IMG submission 167610) | Saline lake microbial communities from Ace Lake in Antarctica - Synechococcus sp. Ace-P (Illumina Assembly) | ecosystem: Environmental > Aquatic > Non-marine Saline and Alkaline > Saline ...
CCGTAGCGGCGCAGAAAAAGAGGGAGGACAATCATGCATTGACCAAAGCCTGACACCCGAAACATAACTTAAAGGTGGCTCACTTCTCGATGGAAAACCCGGCTCACTTCCGCGTGGAAATCTACATGGAGACCTTAAAATCACGATATTCAGAACGACTTTGGCGACGCTGCTATTGGCCGGGGCCGCGCTGCCTGCGATGGCCGAAAGCCATGGTATGGATACGCCGATCACTTACGGACCGCGTCCGTTCTATTTAATTAACACGATGGAAGACGGCGGCCTAACGCCAAAGAGTTAGCGCTAAGCGGTCCATGCAAAGCTGGAGGAGACTTGGGGCTTAGGCCTGACATAAAGGCAAGGTATATCAAACCTCTACACCGTCTTAAGAAACGTGAGCCAATGGGAACCAAGCGCGCGCGCTTAGTCCCCATTGATCGGCGGTCAGACGTTGCGATAGGGACGTCCGGCCTTGGCCATTGTTTCGTTGTATTGGCGGAAGATGCTGACAACCTTCGCCTTTGTCTCGCTTTCGGCTGCGATTTCGTCCCAAAACGTCTGCGCGGCGGCTTCGACTGTTGCCCATTCCTCGTCAGGGATGGAGGTCAGATTTGTCTCTGCCCCTTCGACGCGTAGCCGAGCTTCGCCTGCCCAGTACCAGTGCTGGCGGTAGTAGTGTGACTGCTCGAAACAGACGCGCATCAGTTCTTGCAAGTGCGGCGGCACTTCGTCCCAGCGGTCCATATTAGCAAAGAAGTGGCCGATCCAAGCGCCAGAGATGTTGTTGGTCAGAAAGTTCGGTGCCAGTTTGGCCCATGATGCGGTGTAAACCTCTGTGATGCCGGACCATGCGACGCCGTCAAGCTCTCCGGTCTGGAGAGCGATTTCGATGTCTTCCCACGGCAGGGTGACGGGGACGACGCCGAATTGCGCAAGAAAACGGCCGGCGGTGGGGAAGGTAAAGACGCGTTTGCCTTGCAGATCGGCTAGCGATGTCACCGGATCCTTCATCGAGAAATGGCAAGGGTCCCAGCTGCCGGCAGAGATATGTTTGACGCCGACCTTGGCGTATTCCTCTTTCCAGATCTCATCGAGCCCGTAGTGGTTGAACAGCGCGGGTACGTCCAAAGAGTAGCGCAGCGCGAGGGGGAAGTAGCCGCCAAACACGGTGACTTCGGTCGGCGACGCCATAGAGTCGTCGTCCGATTGCACCGCGTCGATGGTGCCGTTTTGCAAGGCGCGGAAAAGCTCGGACGTCGGGACCAACTGGTCGGCGTAGAACAGCTCGATCTCCATCTGGCCTTGGGCGATCAGGTTGAACGCATCGACGGCCGGTTTGATGACCTCGGCCCCCAATGCAGTGCCGGCATAGGTCTGCATGCGCCACTTGATTGGTGTCTGCGCTGTGGCGGCTGGTGCGCCAAGGGTTGTGGCCGCGGCGCCAAGGGCACCGGTCGTGATAAACTTGCGTCTGGTGGTCATGGTCTGTCTCCTTGTTGAAGTGGGCGCCCCGTTTGCGGGGTCTGGTTAAAATGTCAAAGCAGCTTTTTCGGCAGCCACAGGGCGATTTGCGGAAAGATCATCACGAGGATCAGCGTCACCAGCATCACGAGGACGAAGGGAAAAACCGAACGGTAGATCAGCGTTAGAGTAAATTCCGGCGGGGCAAGCGCGCGCATCAGGAACAGGTTGTAGCCGAAGGGCGGCGTCAGATAGGCGATCTGGCAGGTGATCGTGTAAAGCACACCGTACCAGATCAGATCAAAGCCAAGCGCTTTGGCTAGCCCGACATAGATCGGGGCCACGATGACCAGCATCGCCGTGTCGTCCAGAAACATCCCCATGATCAGAAAGCTAAGCTGCATCAGGATCAGGATCTGCCACGGCGTCAGACCAAGGTCTTGGACGAACAAATTCTCAATCGCGCGGCCTGCGCCGAGCCCATCGAAGACCGCGCCAAAGGACAGGGCCGCCATAATGATCAGCATAAACATCACGGTGATCGCCAGCGTGTTGCGTGTCGCCGTCTCGAACACGTCGCGGGTAAAGCGGCCCTTGAGGACGGCTGCTGCAACAGAGGTCAGCGCCCCGATGACTGACGCCTCTGTCAGGCTTGTCCAACCTTTGATGAAGGGGATCATCATGGCGGCAAAGATGATGATGGGCAGTAAAGCCGCTCGCAGCAAACGAATGCGTTCGGCCCATGTAATGCCGGCCCGTTCTTCGGCGGACATCGCGGGGGCCAGCGATGGGTTCAGGCGGCAACGCACGACGATGTAGATGACGAAAAGCGTGGCCATCAGCAGGCCCGGCATCAACCCCGCCAACCACAACTGGCTGACCGGTTGGCGGGCGATTTGTGCGAATAGCACCAGCACGACCGATGGCGGGATCAGGATGCCAAGGCTCGATCCACCTTGGATGACGCCGGAAATCATCAGCTTGTCGTAGTTCCGTTTCAGCAGTTCCGGCAGGGCGATGGTGGCACCGATGGCCATCCCGGCCACGGACAGGCCATTCATCGCTGAAATCATCACCATCAGCATGATCGTCCCGATGGCTAAGCCGCCGGGCAGGGGGCCGAACCAGACGTAGAACATCTTGTACAAATCCTCGGCCAGGCGGCTTTCGGACATGACGTAGCCCATGAAGATGAACATCGGCAGCGTAAGCAGCGCGTTCCATTTCATCAGCTTCATGATGGACGAAAAGCCCATGTCAGACCCGCCCGGACCCCACAGCAGGATCGCCGCGACGACGGCGACAAAACCGATGGCACCGAAGACCCGCTGCCCGGTCAGCATCATCAGCAGCATGGTTGAAAACATCAGGGCTGCGATCATTTCGTATGACATCACAGCACCTTTCCGCGCCAGACGGCGACGTCGCGGATCAGATGGGCGATGGCTTGCAGGATCATCAGGACAAAGCTGGCGCAGATGATGGTCTTGATGGGCCACATATAAGGGCGCCAAGCGGTCGGTGCGCGCTCTGACGTCTCGAAGGAATAGACAGTGCTGCCAAGCGCGCCGTAAAGCATCACGCCCAGATAGAAGATCAGGACGAAGACAGTAATCGCATCCCAAATCGCCTTTTTCCGCGGACTTTGCCGCGCATAAAGCAGATCTATTCTGACGTTGGTATCAAGTTGAAAGGTGTAGGGCGCGCCTAACAAATAGTATGCCACAAGGATGAATTGCGCCATTTCTAACGTCCAAAGGGCCGGCACATTGATCATCTTGGTCACGGACGACCACAAAAGGACGCCCATCATGGCGAACAGTAGATACATGGCAAAGCGGCCGACGCGGTAGTTTAACGCCTCGACATAACGCACATAGGCACGGGCCCATTTCGGCATCATAGACCGCTCACCCTATTCGCAATTGGTCCGATTTTTACAGCCTTGCGCATGGCAAAGGGGCGAGCTGGCATTGAAATGGCCTTTCGGGTTCTACCGATCCGAGCGTCAGCCGGGCACACGATCTGCGTCAAGTTTCAAGCCTGCCAAGTCGCTAAAATGCAGCAGCATATGCCCGCAGAATAAGCGTCTGCCTAGATTATAGGATTTTCGCAAAAGCGGCGGGGAAGGCATTTTCAATCCGCCGCAATGGGACAGCGAAAGACATGCCAAGAAACTGAATAGGCCGCGACTTTGTTGGCGAAATCCGTTGTCCCCGTACAAACGCAAAAGGCCCCTGCTGCTATGGCAGGGGCCTTTCAAAATCTGGTCTCGGGTCAGGCGACTTCTAAATTCAAGTAATTGCCAAGGTCCAAGCCAATCAGCAGCGGATCGTGGTCCGATGCGGAATAGGGATCATCGGCGTTGAACCATGCTGGATCGGTGAATTCTGACGAATAGCCAAGAATGCTAGGTTCAAGCGAGTTGATGTGCCATTCGGTAATGCCGGTCACTTGACCGGTCAGCGAACTGCTGGCCAGCGCCTGATCCAGCGCACCGCGCTGCCCGTCGAAGGTATAGCTAAAGGCGTCTTCGCCGATCAGGCTGGATAGAAGACTGGTATAGCCCGCATCCTCGATCGCCTGCACCGGGTCCTCTTGGCCGTAAGCGTTCAGATCGCCGATGATCAGGTAGTCGCTATCGCCAGACCCGAATGGATCGGACGCAAGCCACTCTGTCAGCTGGATCGCTGCTTCGGTGCGGGTGGCGTTATAGGCCCCCTGACCGTCGCCCAGGTCGGCGTCGTCGCCAGTGCCAGAACCACCTTTGGATTTAAAGTGATTGACGGCGATGGTGATCTGCTCTCCGTTCGCATCCTCGAACAGCGCCGCGACGGTGGGGCGGTTCAGTTGGGACTCGCCCTCTGGCGTGTAGTCAAGGATGCCGGCGTTTACGACGCTGACCGCATCGACGCGGTAGATCAGACCGGTCGTGATGGCGTCGGTACCAATTTCGCCGCCGGTGCCGGTCGGATCGACAAAGGCGTAGATGTCTGCGCCGGCGCGGGTGTTCAGTGCATCGACCAAGGTTGCGATGGCAGACCCGTCGCCGAAGCCGTTGTTCTCTAGCTCTTGCAGGCCGATGATGTCGGCGTCCAGCGCGGTGATTGCAGTGACCAGCTTGTCCGTTTGACGGGCAAAATCCTCTGCTGTGTCGGCCCCGCGTGCATTGGAATCGTCTTGGCCGAGCGTGGTAAAGTAGTTCAGCGTGTTGACGCTGGCGACTTGCAGCGTGCCGCCAACATCGGCGGGGGCTGCTTCGCGGGCATCTGTATTGGTGGCCTCGTCAATCTGTAGCACACCGTCGGCGATTAGTTTGTATTCACCAAAGTTGTAGCTCATCACGCCGGTGATGGGCGCAGTGATTTCGGCCCCGATACGCAGCGTGCCGCCCGCGCTAAGGTCATCACCAATATCCAGATAGCCGTTGCCGTTGTCGCCATCAGTCGTATTGGGGATATAGGCGAGCTCTGTCGGGTTTTGCGCGGCAACGCCGTCGTCAATCGTCAGGCGGTTCGCGGTATTGGCCGCTTGTAAGGCGTCAACGTCGGCCGCCTGCGTTTGGGCATCATAAAGCTGCGTCGGCTGATACTGGGCCCCTTCGGACACGACGATTTCGCCGTAGCGGCCAAGCTCGAATGTCTCAATGACCTGCAAGGGTGCGTCGTCCGTGCCGATATTCAAGGACACCCGCATGCCTTCGACGGATTCGAGCGCGTCATCCGTGGCGAAGGGCAGCGATAGCCCCGCCGCCGTTGGCAAATCGACCAACGGGCCGATGATTTCAAAGGTCTGTGCGTTGATCTGGGTGGCGTTAAAGTATTCCGCCACCTCGCCCACGACGGTCACGCCGTAGGAAACGGTGACGTTCGGTGTGTCGCCGGTAAAGACGAAAATCCCTTCGGATGTTGCCGCATTGCCGTCAGCGTCGCTGTCCTCTTCTTGCATATAAAAGCCGTTCTCGGCGACCAAGGTGACCACTGCCGTGACGCTGACGGTTTGCCCCACATAGGCGCTGGCGCTGCCACTGCCTTGAATGGTCGAAATCAGCGTTGTCCCGTCTGGCAGCGGCGGGGGTGTGTCAATCTCTGCCTCGTTCGCCGCATCGCGGGTGGCGGTGATTGGGCCGGTCCAAGTGCCGTCTTCCAGCCGCTGCAAGGACAATCCGGCCTCGTCGCTGCCGTTTTCAGATACACCGATATCGGTAGAGGTCAGGCCCGCTGCAGGCCCATTGGTCGCGGTCATGGTGCCTTCATAGGATAGAAATTCGACGACGGTGCCGTTGGCATCGATCAAGGCGATCCCGTCGGGCGAACCGTTCTGGATGCCCGTCGCATCGATGGAAAAATACCCTTGGCCAGACGTGCCTGACAGCGTGCCGTCCAGACTGATCGTCTTGTAACTCGCGCCGCCGTTGCCGTTATACAGAACCAAGGACCAGCCCGTTAGGTCGGCACCCGCAGTGCCCGCAACCTCGATGAACTCGCCAGTATCGGCACCGGCGTTGTCATAGTGAATTTCGCTGACGAAGACGTTGTTTTGCGGGGCGTCGTCCACGTCGGCAACAGTCACCGCAATGTCGGACGTGGCGGACAGCCCGCCAGTGTCGGTCGCCGTGACGGCGACCTGATAGACATTATCGCCGTCTAGGTCTGACGGAGCCTCGAAATCCGGCTCTTCTGCGAAGGCAAGAGCGCCCGTCGCCGGGTCAATGACGAACAGGGCCGCGTCCGCGCCGGAAATGCTGTAAGTCAGCGCGTCGCCGTCCACATCCGCGCCAACCGCAGTCAGCACAGCGGTGCTGTTGTCAAAGACCATCACGTCAGACAGATCCAGCGTGGGCGCATCGTTGACGCCCGTCACGGTAATCGTCACCGTTGCCGTATCGACGCTGCCGCGCCCGTCCGTGACGGTATAGCTGAGCGTCGTTGTTGCGACCTCTCCTTCGGCCAGATCATCGAACGCGCCGGCGGCGTCATAGGAAATCGTGCCGTCAGGGTTCAGCGTTGCTGTGCCCGTCAAGGCAGAGGTGTCGATCGCGGTGATCTGTAAAGTGTCACCGTCAAAGTCGAAGTCATTGTCGCTAAGGCCTGCCAGCACGGTGGCGATATCTGCCGCCGCCGCTGCCACATCGTCACGCGCCAGGACTGCGTTGTTCTGCCCTGTTAGGTCGGCGGTGTAATCATCGGCGGCAAAATAAAGCTGCTCTATGCTGCGCAGCGTGTCCGTATCGCTGGACGCGTCGCTGACCTGAACTTGCGTCGGGCCAGATCCGCGTACAGGTTTGACCGAGATCGCGTAATCGTCGACGCCGCCCTCATAGATCGCCGTATCCGTTCCCGCGCCGCCAAATATGGTATCGCTACCCGCAGCCCCCAAGATCGTGTCGTCGCCAAAGCCGCCGAAAACCCGATCGCGCCCCGCGCCGGAATTAATGCGGTCATTGCCGAATCCACCAAAGATCACGTCACTATTGACCGTACCATCAATGACATCGGGGCCGAATCCACCGAAAAAGAGGCCGATTTTAAACGATTTTTTCATGAATAGTTGCTCCTGCGGGCTCACATTTTTTCAACTGATTAAAAATCAGCATAGTTTTTGTGACAAATTGCGCGTGACGTTAGGTCAGCGCCTCTGCGGAATGCGGAAAACCTGATCTGTGCTGATACAACTGGCAAAATGCCATATTTGCGGCAGGCAGCGGGCCGCCGCGCGACCTATGGGGCGGGGCAGGCACATGTGATAGGCAAGGATCACGCCGCGCGGGGTAAGATCGCGTTTCTAGGGCCGTGATTTGCAGTTCAATCGAACCAAGGGCATAGCGGTCATTCACGATGAAGGTCGCGCATCACCTCCGCGAACCCAAACGAAAGCTTATCCATGGCCACCGAAACGAAGCTGCACCCGCGTAATCAACACAAAGATGGTTACGATTTTGTACGTTTGGTGGCGCAGTTACCCGAGCTAGAGGCCTTTACGATCCGCAATCCCGCCGGTCGCACAACAATTAACTTTCAAGACGACAGGGCGGTTCGTACACTTAATCGGGCGTTGCTAAAGACCTATTACGGTATTGATTATTGGGATATCCCCGATAACTACCTCTGCCCTCCGATCCCCGGCCGGGCTGATTACGTCCATTATCTGGCGGATTTGCTTGCCTCTAGCAATAATCAAGAAATCCCCCGCGGCCGCGATATCAAAGCGCTCGATATCGGCACCGGCGCTAATTTGGTATACCCTCTTATTGGGCAGAGCGAATACGGCTGGCACTTTACTGGCGTTGATATCGATCCTGTTGCTATTAAATCGGCACGGCATATTTGCGAGGCTAACAAGTTAAAAATCACGCTTAAACAACAAAAAATACCTAAGAATATCTTCAAAGGCGTGATCGAACCCGGTGATGCGTTTCATGTCACTTTGTGTAACCCGCCTTTTCACTCCTCCATTGAACAAGCGCGTAAAGGCACGGAACGTAAGTGGCGCAACCTTGGTAAGGACGATACAAGCAAGCTTAACTTTGGCGGTCAGAACGCAGAACTTTGGTGCCCGGGGGGCGAGATAAAGTTTATCGCGAGCATGATCGAGCAGAGCGTCGCATTTGCCGACCAGTGTCTTTGGTTTAGCTCTCTGGTATCAAAAAAAGATAACCTTCAGACGCTCTATCGCATATTAGGGAAAGCAAAAGTCAAAGAATACAAAGTGGTTGAAATGGCGCAAGGGCAAAAAACGAGTCGCTTTATTGCATGGACTTTCATCAAAGAAAGTCAGCGATCGATATATATAAATAGAATTAATAGGTAGGATGGAAAGCGACCTCATGCACTGGTCGGCAAAACGTGGGGAAGCCTTGGGTGGCTGATCTGCCAGCCAAGGAAAATATAGCGGCAACCCCAAGTGTGACCTTGAGGGTGGTCAGGAACACCAAAACCAAGATGTCCCTCGCATCCCCGACGCCTGCTTTGCTTCGTTTTGTCTGTCCTGTGGACGTGGTGATATCTGGCGTCGAATTAGTCGCATCATTTCATGCAGTTGCCGGGTCTGGCAAAATGAGGGTGCCTTTGCGTCCTTCTAATATGGCCAGAGCGTCGGACAATTGACCGATGCCAGCACGCATCCCGCTATCTTTCACAAAGGCACATGCAGCGCTGACTTTTGGCCCCATTGAACCAGCCGCAAGATCAAGAGAGCCGAGCTCTAAAGGCGTCGTGTTCCCGATGGCGCTTTGGCTCGCGCTGCCAAAATCCCGAAAGACTGCGGGGACATCAGTCAGCAGAAGCAGCGCATCGGCTTGAAGTTCTTGCGCAAGAAGGGCCGCCGTTCTGTCCTTGTCGATGACAGCTTCCACGCCCTTCATCATTCCATCAGTACCCCGGACCACTGGAATGCCGCCGCCGCCCGCGCAGATTACAGTCTGGCCGTCGCCCATTAAAAGCTTGATGGCGTCCACACTCAGGATCCGAAGCGGAAGAGGGGACGGCACGACGCGTCGCAAGTGTCCCGAAGCCTCCTCTATCATCGCCCAGCCGTGTGCTTTTACAACGGCATCAGCTTCGGTCTTTGCATAGACGGGTCCGATCGGTTTTGTTGGTGCCTGAAATGCGGGGTCGTCCGCAGCCACTTCGACTCGGGTTAACAATGTTGCACATTGCGCGCCCTCTGGCAGAGCATTCATCAACTCCTGTTCGATCAGGTAGCCGATCATGCCTTCTGTTTCGGCCCCAAGCACATCCAGCGGCCAAGGCGCGTCAGGGGCATAGGCTGCACCCTGAAGCGCCAACAGACCAACCTGCGGTCCGTTACCGTGGGCCACGACGATCTGGTGATCGCGGGCAAGTTCCGCCAGTGCGGCAGCGGCAACGCGCACGTTTTTGACCTGCGCTTCAGCCGTCATAGGCTGGCCGCGTTGAAGCAACGCGTTGCCGCCAAGGGCTACGACGATGCGCATTCCTAGTTGCCCATCGTGGCGACAAGGACCGCCTTGATCGTATGCATCCGGTTTTCGGCCTGATCAAAGACGATAGAGGCTGCCGATTCAAACACCTCTTCGGTCACCTCCATGCAGTCGATACCGAAGGTTTGGAACGTCGCCTCTCCGACTTCGGTCTCTCGGTTATGGAACGCGGGCAGGCAGTGCATGAATTTGGCATAGGCGTTGCCGGTCAGCGCCATGACCTTTGCGTTCACCTGATAGGGCGACAACAAGGCGATGCGGTCGGTCCAGACTGAATCCGGCTCTCCCATCGATACCCAGACGTCGGTATAGACAAAGTCAGCGCCCTTCAGCCCTTCGGCGTGCTTTTCGGTCAGGGTGATCCGTGCGCCGGTTGTTTCCGCGATTTTGCGGCACTGTGTGACCAATGCTTCGTCAGGCCAGCAGCTGTGCGGGCCGCACAGGCGGACGTCCATACCGATCAACGCGCAACCGATCATGAGCGATGCACCGGTGTTGTTGCCCGCGTCGCCCATAAAGCAAACGGCGATATCGGACAGGTGTTTGCGGGTGAACTCCTGCATTGTCATCAGGTCGGCGAGCGTTTGCGTTGGGTGGAAATCGTCCGTCAGCCCGTTAAAGACCGGCACGCCGGAAAATTCGGCCAGCACCTCGGCGTCTTTTTGACCAAAGCCGCGATATTCGATCCCGTCATAGAAACGGCCCAGCACGCGGGCCGTGTCCTTCATGGTTTCCTTATGGCCGATATGGCTGCCGGATGGTCCAAGATAGGTGACATGTGCGCCCTGATCGTAGGCCGCAACTTCGAACCCGCTGCGGGTCCGGGTGCTGTCTTTTTCAAAGATCAGCGCGATGTTTTTACGCTCTAGCATGGGGCGTTCATAGCCGCCTGCCTTGGCCATCTTCAGGCTGCTGGCCAGCTGCAAAAGGTGGCGAATTTCGCTGGGGGTGAAGTCCAGCAGCTTAAGAAAGCTGCGGCCGTGCAAGTTCTGTGGCATGGAATATTCCTTAAATTTCGTCGCGGATCAGCGGGCAGGTCATGCAATGAGAGCCGCCCCGTCCACGTCCGAGTTCTGACCCGGGGATTGTGATGACTTCGACTCCGGCTTTGCGCAGCAATGTGTTGGAATGGACGTTCCGTTCGTACCCCACCACCACGCCGGGAGAGAGGCACAGCAGGTTGTTGGCGTCGTCCCATTGCTCGCGCGCGGATTCGTATGCGTCCCCGCCCGTGGGAATGCTGCGCAGCGCCTTGACCCCAATGGCTTTTGCCACGACGTCCAGAAACGGCTTTGTTTCGACTTCGGCGATGATGCCGCCGTCGTCGCCGGGCCGCAGTGTTGTGCAGCGGATCGCGTCGGTGACTTCGGCAAAGACCGTAACCAGATCGCGGTCGCAAAAGGTGAACACCGTGTCCAGATGCATGGACCCGCGCGCACGGGGAAACTGGCACGCAATAACGCGGGTCGCGCCGCCGCCAGCGAACAGACCCTTCGCAATCTGGCTGACCGCCTGCGGGGTTGTCCGTTCGCCCATACCGATCAAGACCGTGCCATGACCGATGGGCATGATGTCGCCGCCCTCTGACGTGGCCGGGCCGTGGTCGGTCATGGCGTCGCCCCACCAGACCGGAAAGCCTGCGTCCTTAAAGTCGGGATGAAAGCGATAGATCGCAGCAAGGTTCAGCGTCTCTAACCGGCGGGCTGGCCAGTGCATCGGGTTCAACACAACGCCGCCGTAAACCCAAGCCGTCGTGTCGCGGGTAAAGATATGGTTGGGCAGGGGGGGCAACACGAAATCAGCTGGATCAAGCATTGGTGCCAGCACGCCCTTGTCCGCGATGGGCAATTCAGCGCGGGACAGACCACCGATCAGGATTGTGGACAGTGTATTGGCATCGACTTCCATCAGATGCGCCATCAGGTCATCGGCCAGACCGACGCCCACGGTGTTATCGGTCACGCGGGCCGACAGCAGCCAGTGCCGCGCCTCTGGATCGGCCAGTGTTTCGGTTAGAAGCTGGTGCAAAAAGACGACCTCTACCCCGCGATTGCGCATCGCATCGACGAAAGTCATATGCTCGATCCGGGCTTGTTTGACCCACAGCACATCGTCGAAAAGTAGCTCTGCGCAATTGGCGGGCGTCAGGCGTGCCATTTCGGTGCCGGGGGTGTGAACAAGGACGCGGCGCAAAGTGCCCGCCTCTGAATGGACACCATATTTCATGTGGGGGTTCCTTGCAAAAGCACGCCGATACTCAGCGTGGCCATGACGATGATGGTCAGGCCCAGAAGCACGGGCCAGACAAAGCGCAGCCAACGCTCGTAGGGGACTTTGGCGATGGCGAGGCCGCCCATGACAACGGCAGAGGTTGGCGTAACGAGGTTCACGACGCCCTCTGCGGACTGGAAGGCTGTGACGACCAGCGACCGCGATACGTCCGCAAAGTCTGCGACGGGGGCCAAGATCGGCATCGACAGCACGGCAAGGCCAGAGGTGGAGGGGACGAAGAACGACAACGCGACCTCGATCCAGTACATGACGTTGATGAACAGAACGCGGTTCAGGCCAGCCACGGTGCCTTCGGCCCAGTGCAGGATCGTGTCGGTGATGTGCCCGGCGTCCATGACGACGACGATGCCGCGGGCCAGTCCGATAATCAGCGCCACACCCAGCAGGTCGCGTGCGCCGCCAACAAAAGCGTCAACCAGACCTTTTTCGCCCAGCCGTCCGACAATGCCGATGGCAATGCCGGCGAACAGGAATAGGCCGCTCATTTCAGCCATCCACCAGCCGCCAAGGGATACACCCCAGATCATCACGCCAAAGGTGACACCTGCTAAAATAAGGACAATTTTGTGCAGGCCGGTAAACAGCGTATCGGTGGTATCTTTGCCCACAAAATGCGCGACGTGCCCGGCGTGCAAATCGCGAACCAGCGACTGCGATGGGTCCGCTTTGACACGTGCCGCATAGCGCATGACGTAGGCGACTGTTGCCGCAAAGGTGACGGCCAGCAGCACGAGACGCAGCACAAGGCCATCGGTAAAGGGCACGCCGGCGGCGTCCGATGCAATCACGGTGGAAAAGGCGTTCACCGTAGACCCCAGCACGCCAATACCAGCGCCCAACATGATCACCGCGACGGCCGTCAACGCGTCATAGCCTGCGGCGATCATCACTGGCGTCAGTAGAACGTAAAAAACCAATGTCTCCTCGGCCATGCCTTCGGTCGTGCCGCCAAGAGCGAAGAGTCCCATTAAGATCGGGATCATCCACTTTTCCCGGCCCTTAAGGCGGGCCATGGCGCGTTTGATGCCAGCATCAATTGCTCCCGTCGCCGTGACGACACCAAGGAATCCGCCGATCATCAGGACGAACAAAGCCACATCAATGGCATTGGCTGTATAGCTTGCTGGATCATAAAACCCGGCAATGGGGGCCAGGATGACATCGAAAAAGCCCTGCGGATTGGCGTCCATCGGTGCGTAGGTGCCAGCCATGGGCACGTCTTTGCCAAGGACCTCTGATGCGACACGGTCGTATTGGCCCGCGGGGATGATCCACGTCAGGGTTGCCACAATAACAATCAGCGACAGCAGGATCGTGAAGGCCGAGGGGAAATGGAACTTGCGAGGGGTAGGCGCGGATGGTGTCGACATGGATACCTCCTATGAAATCGCTGCAATAGCGCAGGGCCTTAAGGCACCTTTTGCTTAGACGCCCCAAATCTAAGGTGCGCTGATCTGGATCAAACAAGATTCCGAATACCGCTAAGGTTTAGTTTGCAGCAAACGACCCGTCCTGGACGGCGGCATAGCTGCTGATGCATACGGAAACGGCCTTGGATGATTTTAAAAAGGACGTCGCATTCCACGCCTTTGGCAGTGTCATCAACAAGTGTCGTAGCAATGCGAAACTTGGGTTTGATGGACAGCTGCGAAGCTATCCCAAAATACCGTTTTAACGCGTCGTTGATTCAACTGCGGCAGTAAAGCAGGGGCGTATGCATGCTTGCCTGCCTAGCATAAGCCCTAGCGCAAAGGGTGCCCCAGCTTTTATAAATCATCAAATCCTACGCCGCTTTTCGGTTTCGACGAGCATTTCAACGAATTTTGTAACTTTTGCGGGGCGGAACCTCGCTGGCGGATAGACCACATAGATACCGCCTGCCCGCAATGTCCAATCTGGCAATACGACTTTAAGCTCACCTGCTTTTAGCGCATGGTAAACGGAATAATCTGGCAAAACGGAAAGCCCTGCATCAGCTTTGAGGGCCTAGAGTAATGGGGCCGAGGTATCGAGCATCAGGCCGCTTTCAAACCTTACCTTTGCGGTTTCGTTTCTGGCGCGGGTAAAGGTCCAAGCAAGGGGATCAGTCAGAGCGAGGTTGGCGACAAATTCGGCTTTTCCAATACATCGTCAGGACGATTGAGCCGCCCGAGGCTGTCGACATATGCCGTGCTTCCCACGAGGAGTTGTTGAAAATTGCCGATCTTTCGGGCCTGCAAGCTTGAGTCACTTAACCACCCAACGCGGATCGCCAAATCCAGGTCTTCCGCGAACACATCGTTGATATTATCGCCGCGTTTCAGCGCGAGGCGGCAACTTGGGTAGGCACGGCGAAACGCGGTCACAACTGGCGTTAGAATTGTCGCGCCGTAATCCAAAGGCGCGGCTATGCGCAAAGTGCCCGTTGGGATCTCTGTGGATTGTGACAGCAAATTGAATGCGTCTTCGGCCTCTTTGATGATGAGACGACAGCGCAGGTAAAATTCTCGGCCCGCTTCGGTCGGGGTCACGCTCCGGGTGGAGCGGATCAAAAGCGTTACCTTCACCTCTTGTTCTAGATTGGTGACTTGCTGGCTAACAACTGCCTTGGTGATGCTAAGCCGTGCAGCCGCTTGGGTGAACGATCCTGTTTCCACAACAGCAGCGAAAGGTGCCATCCTGGATTCCAGTGTGGCCACCCTTGCCCTGACCGCCGTGGCACAAGACGCACCAGAGCGCGAAATTGAGGTGCTTAAGGCGATCCAAGAGGCCCGCTACGCGGGCGGAAAAGACGTGACATCGCCGGACGTCGTCGCCGCTTTGCCGCATGCGCGCGTCATCGCGGCGTCTGACACAATTGCGGCAATCAACGGCAATGTCGCGAAAAAGATCGAAACATGGAGCCCGCAACTGGGCGACTATGGGCCGAAGTCTGTGGACGATGTGGTGATCCCAACCGCTTTTGATGGCCCGTCGTTGATGGTCGACGGACGCATAATCGAGATCGTCGCAGCCGAGGACATGATCAATCGCCGCTACCTTTGGGTCCCTGACCTTCATGCGGTCATTGGCGGCGCGCTGATTTTTCTCGGGCACTCATGTGTGGACGGCTGACACCCAGACGAAAGACCTGCGGGCGGCTTGGGTTGCGATCCTTGACGCACTTATCGCACGTGCGCCGAACGTTGTTGTGCCCGGTCACATGAGCGTCGATGCGCCGGTGGGCATCGATGCAATTACGTTTACAAAGCCCTACCTCGAGGCCTTTGAAGAAGAGTTGGACCGGGCTGCAACATCAGAGGAATTGATCGCTGCGATGGTCGCGCGCTACCCAGAACTGGGCACCGGCGGCACACGAGAGATCGGCGCGAAAGTCGCACTGCGCGAGATGGATTGGGGCTGACTTATATGTATAGCTATGCCGCAAGTCACCAGATCGCAGAGAAGCGCCTGCTGCCCCTGTTCGACGGGCAAGTCCCATCATGGCATCGCGACACCATCAACGACCTCACCAAGCGACACATGCTAGAACGTCTTAGGGCCTTCATTGATTGGGCTAAGAACTGAAATGCTGCCATCCATTGAATGCGGACCCATTTTACGGCCTTGGCGTCAAAATGTGGACGATGCGCATCCGCATCGAGGTCAGGCAGTTGGAAAGGTTCGGGACCTCGGCACCAGTTTTAGGTGTAAATTTCATCGGCTCCGCCTGGGTGAACGGTCTCATAGTAGTCCCGTAGCTTCAGGTTCGCGGCTGCCGCTTCGTCAATCAGGATGGTTACATTGGCGTGCAATTGTAGCGCAGTGGCCGGGCAGGCGGCAGAGATAGACCCTTCGACCATGCGGGCCACCGCGTCCCGCTTGCCGGCTCCTGTGGCAAGCAAAAGGATGGCACGAGAGTCCAAAATGGTGCCGATTCCCATTGTGATTGCCAGCCGTGGAACGACTTCGTCTGGGCCGAAATATCGGGCGTTGTCGGTCACCGTTTTGTGCGTCAACGTCTTGATACGCGTACGAGACGCAAGAGACGACGTCGGTTCATTGAACCCAATATGTCCGTTCGCCCCTAGTCCAAGAAGCTGCAAGTCGATCCCGCCAGCGGCGGCGATGGCGGCTTCATAGCGCGTAGCCTCTGCTGCGGGGTCCGGCGCGTCACCGCGCGGTAAATGTGCCTGTGCGCCGGGCAGGGCAACCGCGTCGAACAAATGAGTTTTCATATAATAGGCATAGCTTTGCGGGTGTGTGGATGGCAGCCCGACGTATTCGTCTAAGTTAAAGCTGGTGAATGTAGCAGGGCTTTGACCAAGCGCGGTGCGCAGCGCCTCATATACCGGCTTCATGGTGCCGCCCGTGGCTAGGCCTAGTACCGCACAGGGTTGGGCGGCCAGAGTTGCCAAAATCCTGCGCACTGTTTCCGCACTGGCGGTGGCAGCGTCGGGGAAAATCAGTATTTTCATTTAGACCTCTTTTGTCGCCTGACGGCATGCGAGCGGAGGGCAATTGCCCCAAAGCAAGGTAACGCGTGCCATGCCCGCAAAGGCCGCAGCACGTTTGGATAGGTTCCCGAAACTATTTCAGCATCTTGGCGGTTAGGCGGGCTGCACGAGGTTACACATCAGCCGGAATGCGCCAGGCACCAACCGGTCCATCTGGTGGTGCAGCACAAGGCTGGTGTGTGTATGACGGCCAGCGCCGATCTGGCCGGATACAAGCGCACCGATTAGGGGCTCCTCTGATGCGTCAGACATAGACAACAGGGGGGTGTAAGCGTCATCCCAAGCCGCTGCGAAATAGAGCCCGCGTTCCTTGTCCCAGCCGCCAAAGTCGGCGGCCGTGATGGGATTTGGCCCCGTCAGCAGCGGGTGATCGGGGGTCAGGATCGTGACCTGCGCCGCAGGATCTGTCACGCGCCAGCGCAGCGACGGGGTGCCGATTTTCAAGGGGCGCGGCGGCGTGGTGTCGGCGTTCCAGCACTGATCCGGGCGTTGATAAAGTGTCACCAGATGCCCGCCGGCATGCACAAATTCGTGCAGCCTTTGGGTGGCAGCAACAAGGTCAGGCCGGTTGCCGAAGCTGACCACGCCAACCAGAACGGTTGTATAGGCGGCAAAGTCTTCGTCCGGGGCGATGTCATCTAGCATGGTGACATCAAGGCCAAGTCGCAACAACCAGCTTCCGACGGAATCGCCGGAGCCGATATAGGCGATCCGTGCGGTTTGCGGCAAAGCTAGGTCCAGCGTCAGAACCTGCAGGCTCGCATCTTCGGGGTACGATACGGTGCCGATGTGGGGGAACTGCGCCTGCGTCACGGCCTGCGCCCTGCGCCCGTCAATCTGCGCCGGTATGGTCGCAAGGCCAGAGCCTTTGCCGTCCGGTGGCGTGATCATCAAAGTGCTCCCCGCGTACTGCACATCCCAACCGTCCGGGCAATGAAAGTCGGGAATTGGGCCAGCGCCGACTGACGCGATCAGCGGCGCGGTATCGCCAATTTGCCGAATGAATTGGAAGGGCCGCACAGCAAAGCGGTGGGCGGGGCCGACAGTCAAAGGCTCTTCTGTATCAATGCGGGTCTGAATTGTCCGGCCAGCGATGGTGGCAGACATGTTGAGCCAACCGGATCCATTCCCCCCCAAAGGGTCGAAATTGGCGCCAAAGGGGGCGGTGAATGGTGCATCTTTTGCCACCTTGATTTGCAGCGCGGCGGTGCCTTTTTCCAGTTTTGTGGCAGGGCCGGTGGCACCTTCGGGCAGATGCGGGGACAGCGTCACGTCAAGGGCGGTGATGGGTGTTGTTTGAACCACGCGCAGCGTTGAGGTGCCACCGGGTATAAGGGCGGCAGGTTCAGCGGTGACGATCAGGGACAGGCCTGCCGCTTCGGCCAAAGCGGCAGCGAGTTCCCGGCGTTTGCGGGTCAGGCGATGGCCGTGGGCCGCCTGAAAATCTGGTAAGGCTGCCACTTGCGCGGCTTCCAACGCGGCGTCTGCCTTGGCCAACGCTTCGCGAATTTGCGCGGTTTTGGGAAAGGCGTCCTGCGCCTGTGCGATGGCCTTGGCGGCGACTTGAATCGCGTCTGCCGCCGGACCCGCCAGCGCGGCCAGATCATCTAGCGTCTGGGGAAGCGACTGGGCGATTGTATCTTCTGCCGCGCCGCCGACACGGTGCAGCTGCCATGTAGTCTGCGGCGTGTCGGACCAGTGCCCCATGCCCTGCGACGCGTGGCGGGCGCGGGACCATTGCCCGATTTCCTGATATGCGGCGCCCGTCACGGGGTCTTGCAGGTCAGCGGTGACTTGCAGTGTGGCAGGCGGCGGGGGAAGCGCGTCGTCATAGGTCGCACCGCCGCCTGACCACGCCGGCAGGTAGTGATGCGTGACAGTCCAAGGCCCGTTCGGGTGGTCGGTTAGGGCCGCGGGGTCGGCGGCTAAGGCAATGGCTTGTTCTGCCGCCCGCGTCATGGCGCGGTGGTGGCCGTGCTGGCCTGGCACGTCAAGGAAGGTCGGCAGCACGATATCTGGGCGATAGCTGCGATAGGCACGGGCCATACGCTCGACCACCAATGCCTCGCCCCAGCGTGCAAAGGTATCGTCGCCGTCTTTGGAAAAGCCGAAATCATGTACGGGATCGTTGTGTCCGAAGCCGACCCATGCGACGTCACAGTCAAGAACGCGCGCGGCTTCTTCCATTTCGCGGGTACGCACCATGCCCAGCAGTCCGCCACGTTCCGGACCGAGTGCATTTTGGCCGCCCTCACCGCGGGTCGAGCAGGCAATCACCACCCGCATGCCACAGCCAAATCGCAGCCATGCCATCAGGCCGCTGTGTTCATCGTCAGGGTGCGCGCCTGTGTTCATCACGGTTAGGACGCTATCCAGTCGCGACAGGGCGCGGGACAGGCGCATTAAGGCTGGCGCGGCTTCGCGGCGGGCAAGGCGATCGTGGGCAGTCATGGCAATCCTTGGCTCGGGGTCAGCGTATGGACTGATCCTCGGTCTGGTGAAGTTGCGGGGTGATGGCGTTGAAAAAGGGCAGGGCGGCAGCACCAATAGCCGCCGATTCCTGACCGGTCTGACCACGCTGCACACGTGGCAGGGCGCGGTTGCGGCGATTGGCGACGCTGGTGGGGATCGCTAGGCGGCCGATCAGATCGTCCAGAATGGCGCGGGGCATTTTGCCGCCCAGAATTACAGTCTGCGGGTCAAAGATGTTTTCCAGCAGGCCAATCATAAGGGACAGATGCGGCGCGGCCTGATCCAACCATGCCATCAGCGCGGGATCGCCTGCTGCATGCAGGTCATGCAATGCGTCAGTGTCCGGCGCCACACCGTCGCGGGTCATCCATTCTGTCAGCGCATGAAGCGAGACAAGGCGTTCCAGACATCCGGCTTGACCGCATTGGCAGGGCAAGCCGCCGGGGGCCACGACGATATGGCCAATCTCTCCGGCGTTGCCAAAGGCACCGCGTAGCGGCTGGTCCGCGACGATGCCGCCCATCCCGACGCCGGCCCCGAAATAGAGCAGACAGAAATGCGATACGTTCTGGCCAAGACCAAAGAGCATCTCTCCGACGGCGGCGGCATTGGCGTCATTGTCGACGGTGACGGGAACGCCGCAACGTTGGTTTAGCAGGCGGGCGACGTCGACACCGGACCAGTCGGGCAGGGTGGTGGGGCCGACGCCAGACAGGCCCTCAATCTCGAACGGGCCGGGCATGACGACACCGATCCCCATAAGCTGGGCTTGGTAGGTGGCGCGCAGGCGGGTGACTGTTTCGCAGATCACGTCCAACACGATATCTGATTTCATATCGGGTAGGGGAAGCTTCTGCTTGGCGCGCAGATTGCCGCCAAGATCAAGCACCACGGCGGTCAGCGCGCCGACAGCAATTTCCAGCCCGATGGTAATCGCGCCTTCGGGGTTGATCGCATATTGAATTGGCGGCAGGCCACGTTCGGTGCGCTTGCGGCCCATATCGATCAGCAGATTTTCGGCCATCAGCTCATCAATAATGTTGGTCACAGCTTGGGTCGAGATATGCGCCAGATCGGCAAGCTCCTTGCGGCCAAGCGCGCCACCCCGCCGCAAAAGTTCTAGCACCACGCGCCGGTTATGTTCGCGGCTGCGGCCAGGGTTTTTACCTTTTGCAGTCCGCGATGGGCGGGGAGGCGGCTTAGATTCCAGTGCGGCGGATGATTTTGGAAATGTCATGTCCGTATCCTTGGGTTTTTCCATCGTTCCGTCGCAAATGCATGACCGCCTAGCGGCCACGTTTTCAAGGGACATGCCGTAGCGTGACCCAAAACAAGGCTCGCACGGGCATTTAATTAACTCAAGTAAATTATCTTATTGACGCACCGCATGCGTTTGGTCCAGCCTGAACCGAAGTCCCGCAGCAGCGTTTGGGGAGCGGTTACAAGAGCGGAGCAGATTCGCCAGAGCCGTCACGTTGCACCAACACACCGGGTTCAACCCACCCAACGGAGGACGACATGAAACGCTTTACCAAGACAGCACTGCTTGCCGGAACAATCATGGCTTCGGCCACAGCTGCCAGCGCGGTGGATATCGAATATTGGCAGTATATCTACGACACCCGCGTCGAGGCGGTGGACCAGTTGATTGCGAAGTTCGAAGAGGCCAACCCCGACATTAACGTTAAGCAGGTCACTTTTCCTTACGCGGATTATCAGACACGCGTTGTCGCCGCGAACATGGCGGGCAACGGACCTGACGTGCTGCAGATGTTCTATGGCTGGACCGATAGTTTTGTGAATGGCGGCGTGTTGCAGCCTTTGCCAAAGGATATGTTCCCGGCAGAACAGATCGAAGCTGACTTCTTTCCGATCGTGACCGCCATGAAGCGGGGCGATGACTACTATGGCCTGCCCACTGCCGTACGTTCGCTGGCGCTGTTCTATAACAAGGCGCTGTTTGCAGAGGCCGGTATCGAAGGCCCGCCAGAAACGCTGGACCAGCTGGTTGATTACGCGTCCCAGATGGCGGTGAAGGACAGTGGTGGCAACTACACCACCGTCGGCCTGACGGTCGAGATGGGCGGGCAGGATCACCAGTGGTGGCGTGAAGTGCTGGTTCGCCAGTTCGGCGGCGCGCCTTATAGCGACGACTATTCCACAGTGACCTACAACGATGCGGCGGGTGTCGCCGCGACGCAGTGGTATACGGACCTGACGACAAAACACGAAGTCGGCTACACTGGCTTTATGGACGAAGGGCAGGCGGCGTTCCGCGCGGGCCGTGCGGCCATGACAATCGACGGCACTTTCCGTCTAGGCTCGTTCCGCGACATCACTGATTTTGAATGGGCCGTGGCAGAACTGCCGGCGAATGCCGACGGTCTGCGGTCAAACTACGCCTCTTATTTTGCGAACGGCATCGGGGCTAAGTCGGAAGGCGAAGAGCTGGAAGCAGCCGCCAAGTTCCTGGCGTATCTGTCCTCGCCAGAGGCGATGCAGCTTTGGCTTGAAGTTGTTGGCGAATTGCCCGCCCGTCCAGAGGTTGCCCTGACCGAGGCGAACTTGGCTGATCCAATCTATGCGCCATTCCTGAAAGGCCTAGAATACGCTCACACAACAACATTCGTCGAAGAACAGGCGCAACGTCAGGTCGCGATGGACATGGCGAACCGTGTGTTCCTGCAAGGGCAATCGGTTGAGGAAAGCGTGGCCGAAGCCGCCGCTGCCGAACAAGCCATCATCGACCGCGCGCGTTAAGCGGCAGCGAGAGGAGCGACGCTGACATGGCGATGGACACGACATCACCGCAATCCGCGCCGCGCCTGTCGATGCGCACGCGGCGCGCAATCTGGGTTTGGGCCTTTTTGGCCCTACCCGTCCTTTTCTATAGTGTCATCCGGTTCTATCCGACGATCGATGCCTTTAGGCTGTCGTTCACCGACTGGAACCTGATGTCAAAGCCCGCCTATATCGGGCTGCAAAATTACCGCGACATGTTCGCCTCGGCCGAGTTCTGGAAGGTGTTTCGCAACACCTTTGCGTATCTGATTATTGGCACGCCGATCAGTCTGCTATTGTCCTTTTTGATCGCCTACTTCCTAGACCGTATCCGGTTTGGGCATACGTTTCTGCGGGCGCTGTATTTCCTGCCGTTTATCACCACCGCGTCGGCGATGGGTTGGGTCTGGCGCTGGTTTTATCAGCCGGCACCGACTGGCGTGATCAATTCGGTGCTGGGCAGTGTGGGTATGGGGCAACTTGATTTTCTGCGTTCTACCACTTGGGCACTGCCGTCCATAATGGTGACGGCAATTTGGGCGGGTCTGGGGTTTCAGATCATCATCTTTATGGCGGGTCTGCGGTCGATCCCGCAAACCTATTACGAGGCAGCCAAGATTGACGGCGTTGGTGACTTCGCCATCCTGCGCAAGATTACATTGCCGCTTTTGAAACCAACGACCGTGTTCCTTGTCGTGTTCTCGTCCATCGGGTTCCTGCGCATTTTCGACCAAGTCTACAACATGACCACGAATGATCCGGGCGGCCCGCTTGGAACCACCAAACCGCTGGTGCTGATGATCTATCAGACCGCCTTTAATTCATACCAGATGGGCGCCGCTGCGGCGCAAACGGTCGTGCTGTTTACGATCCTGCTGTTCATCTCTTTGCTGCAACTTTGGATCCTAAGGACACGCTGATGGCCGCAATAGACACAACCCTATCGCCGCCGCTGCCGATGTCGCGGATGAAGCCTGGGCGGATCGTGATGTGGACGGTGTTGTTCATCGGCGGCCTGCTGATGATCACGCCGATCTTGTTCATGTTCTCGACCTCGCTCAAAACCTCGAGCCAGATTTACGATTTGCGCCTGATCCCGCAAAGCCCGACGTTGGCCAACTACATCGAGGTCCTGACAGAGGGGCAGTTTCCGCGCTGGTTCTTGAACTCGTCCTTTGTTGCGATTTGCGTGACGGCGTCCAACATCTTTTTTGACAGCCTTGTCGGCTACACGCTGGCGAAGTTCCGGTTTCGCGGGCGCCAGTTCGTCTTTATCGCGATCCTGTCGACTTTGATGATCCCCACCGAAATGCTGGTGATCCCTTGGTATCTGATGTCGGCCAACTTTGGGTGGCTCGACAGCTACTGGGGCATCATGTTTCCGGGGATGATGACGGCCTTCGGCACCTTCTTGATGAAGCAGTTCTTTGAAACTGTGCCGGATGATTTCATCGAAGCCGCACGCATGGACGGCCTGAATGAATTCACGATCTGGTGGAAAATCGCGATGCCGCTGGTCACACCGGCGCTGTCGGCGCTGGCGATCTTTACCTTTCTGGGCAACTGGACCGCGTTCTTTTGGCCGCTGATTTCGACCACGTCCAAGGAACTTTACACGCTGCCTGTCGGCCTAACCAGCTTTGCTGTCGAACAGGCGATCCAGTGGGAAATGATCATGACCGGGGCCGCCATTGCGACGATCCCAACGCTGGTCGTGTTTCTGGTCCTGCAACGCTACATCGTGCGCGGCGTCATGCTTGCGGGCCTCAAAGGATGACCATGACTGATACCACCACCTTTCCTGATCCCGTCTACAAAGACACGGTACTTGGCCCTCTGTTTGATCATGCACGCCATGATCACGCCGAAGGTTTTCGCCGGATCGACCGCGCCCATCTGGTGATGCTGCACCGTACGGGCATCCTTCCTACGGATGCCGCAGCGCAAATCGCGGCTGCCTTGATCCAGATTGACCGCCAGATTGATCCGAACGCCCTGACCTATACCGGTGAGGTTGAAGACTACTTCTTTTTGCGAGAGGCGGAACTAAAGGCACGGGTTGGGGCCGATACGGGCGGGCGCCTACATACAGCGCGGTCGCGCAATGACATTGATCATACCTTGTTCAAAATGTCGCTAAAGGCACGGCTGGACGCCATGCTTGCCGAAGCGCGTGCTTTGCTGACCGCCTTGATTGACACTGCAGAGCGAGAAAGCGGCACACTTATTGTGGCCTATACCCACGGCCAGCCAGCACAACCGACAACCTTTGGCCATTACCTGTCCGCCGCGATCGAAGTGCTGATCCGCGACATTGAGCGGTTGCAAGAGGCGCGTTGCGCCGTTGATCTATCGTCAATGGGTGCCGCAGCGATCACCACATCCGGCTTTCCCATCGACCGGCAGCTGATGGCGGATCTGCTGGGGTTTGCAGCGCCGCAGCGCAATTCATACAGCTGTATTGCCGCCGTGGATTACATCACCGCAACCTACAGCGCGGTAGAGCTGCTGTTCCTGCATCTGGGGCGGCTGGTGCAGGATTTTCAGGTCTGGTCCAGCTTCGAGGTTGGTCAGATTTATGTCCCGAATGCTTTCGTGCAGATCTCCTCGATCATGCCGCAAAAACGCAATCCGGTCCCGATCGAGCATATGCGCCACCTTGCGTCCCAGACCGTCGGGCGCGCCCGCATGATGAAAGACATCATGCACAACACGCCCTTTACCGACATGAACGACAGCGAAGGCGAGACGCAGGCCGCAGGCTATAGCGCGTTCGAAGTGGGAAGCCGCGTACTGCGTCTGCTTGCGGCCTTTGTGCCAGCATTGCGGATCAACGATGACCGCGTCGCGCAAAACATTGACCGGGCCTGCATCACGATCACCGAATTGGCCGATACGCTGGTGCGGCAGGAAGGTATTTCCTTTCGCCAAGCCCACGAAATCGCAGCTCAAACCGCAAAGGCCGTGGTGGCTGCGCAGCAAAGTCTGGCGGCGGGCGGCTATGAGCCATTCCGAACTTCCTTTCGCGATGTTGTCGGCCGGGACACGCAGATGCAGCTTGCCGGTTTTGCCGAGGCCGTTTCCCCGGCCTACTTCGTACAAGTTCGCGACCGCTTTGGCGGCCCCGCAGCCGCCCCAATGCGCGAGGCAATCGCCGCTTACCGCACAGCCCTAAACAACTTTGAGCAAACCGCCCAAGAACACGCCGCACGCGCTGACGCTGCGCAACAATCGCTCGACACCGCATTCACTGCTTTGATGGAGACCCGCTAATGGCCAAATTTGAACTGCGCGGTCTGGTCAAGGCCTACGGCAAAACCAAAGTGATCCACGGCATCAATCTGGTGATCCCCGATGGCGAATTCGTTGTCTTCGTTGGTCCTTCTGGCTGCGGCAAATCCACCACGCTGCGGATGATTGCGGGGCTAGAGGAAGTGTCGGGCGGCGAGATCAGGATTGGCGACCGCGTCGTGAACGAGGTTGACCCCAAAGAGCGTAATCTGGCGATGGTGTTCCAGAACTACGCGATCTACCCCCATATGACCGTGCGCCAAAACATCGCGTTCGGGCTTTATACCTCTAAATTTTCCAAGGACGAAAAGTCTAAAAAGGTTGAAGAGGCGGGCGCGCTACTGGGCCTGACGCCGCTGCTGGATCGCCGCCCTTCGGATTTGTCTGGCGGCCAGCGGCAGCGCGTCGCGATTGGCCGGGCGATGGTGCGTGATCCGGCAGGGTTCCTGTTTGACGAGCCGCTGTCCAACCTTGACGCCCAACTGCGCGCCCAAATGCGGATCGAGATTAAGGACCTACACCGACGCCTTGGCACCACCATTGCCTATGTCACCCACGATCAAGTCGAGGCGATGACGATGGCCGACCGGATCGTCGTGATGAAAGACGGTCACATCCTGCAGGCCGCCCCCCCGATGGAGGTTTACGATAACCCCGTTGACGTCTTTACCGCCCAGTTTATCGGTACGCCTTCGATGAATATCGTCCCCGCCACGCAAACCGGCGGTGTCGTGACCCTTGCCGAAGGCGCGCCGACCTTGCTGGCAGGCGTGCGCCCGCATGATCTGCTTGTCGGCAGTCAGATTGCAGATCCGGGGTTGACCCTGACCGGCAACGTGACCGCTGTCGAACCGCTTGGCCCAGAAACGCTGGTGCACTTCACAGTGGCTGGCCGGTCGATCATCGCGACGGCTCCTGCCCATGGCACGGTCGCTATTGGGTCAACCGTCACGGCCAAGGCACCGCGCGGCCAGGTGCATCTGTTCGATGCCGCGACCGAAAAGGCGATGGGCCGGGCATGATGAATAAGGAACTGCGCACACCCGCCGCAGCGCTGACGCCTTCGGTAAAGGAATGGTTGCCGCGACAATTGCGCCTTGCGCAAGATGTGCCAGACGCGCTGCTGATGGATGCGGGTTGGCTGGACGGGACGGGGCGCTTTACCGCCACGGCCGGGTGCCTGTTTGGTGCAGACATCGGCGGCACAAAGGTGCAATCGGTCCTGACCGATTTAAATGGCACGCTGATTGCAGAAGTTCGGTCCACAACGCCGCCTGAAGGGGGCGACGCCGTGCTGGACCTTGTGACCTCTCATCTATCGCAGATGATGCTGCAAACCGGTGCGCCGCTGCTCGCTGCTGGTGTCGGATTGCCCGGAACAGTGCATCCGGTGACGGGTCACTTGGACCGGGCCCCAAACCTGCGCGGGTTTGATGGGCGCGACATGCGTGCGCTGCTTTCAGATCGCCTAGGCGTGCCAACAGCTGTTGAAAACGACGTGAACTTTGCCGCCTTGGGCGAGGTCTGGCTGGGTCACGGCACCCTGCCGGCGGCCGCATCTGGCGGACTGGCTTTCGTGGCCTTGGGCACGGGGATCGGCATGGGCCTTGCGTGGGGCGACCGTATTTTGCGCGGGGCGCTTGGCGCCGCAGGAGAGGTCGCAGCCTTGCCAATTGGCGGCAATCCTTTCGATCCAGCAACCCGCGGCTGCGGCGCGCTGGAAAGTGTCGTATCAGGCGCAGCCCTTGTGAAAGATTACCGCGCCAGTGGTGGCACGCATGCCGGGCAAACATTGCGGGAAATTACAAAAGACGCGCAAATCGACCCTGCACTGGACGCCGTGATGGAGCGTTTGGCGCAGCGCACGGCACTGGCCGTGTTATCCATCGACGCCATCGTCAATCCAGCTGTCTTTGCTTTTGGCGGCGGGATTGGGTCGCAACCCGCACTACTGGCGCGGATAACGGCCGCATTGGCGCAGGCTTTGCCTGACGGGCATCCCATGCCGGACTGCCGCATCAGCCAGCTTGGTAATCGCGCAGGCGTGTTTGGCGCTGTGCGTGCCGCACGGCTGGCCTATGCGGACAGTCTGACGGCATAAGCCTTATGCATTACGCTGGCAGATCGCGGCGATCGGCAATCGCCTCCATCGCAATATAGGATGTGACGGTTTCCAGCGCCGCGCCTTTGGTCAGGCGTTGATAAATCAGGTCGAAATGGTTCATGTCCCGCGCTGCGATCTTAAGCATGTAATCGTAGTCCCCCGCGATGCGGTAAAAATCGATCACGTTCTCGATCCCTAGCACTGTTTTGCGGAAATGATCGAGCCAGGCGTGAGAATGATCGCGGGTACGCACCATGACGAATACTGTCAGATCAAGCCCGATGGCCTTAAGGTTCAGGCGCACAGTCTGACACTCAATCACGCCAGCCTCTTTCAGCCGGGTCATGCGCCGCCAACACGCGTTTTGAGACAGCCCAACACGGTCTGCGACCTCTCTTTGGGACAGCGACGCATCGCGTTGCAACACGCGCAGGATCGCAACATCGATATGATCTAGGTTGGCGGGGCTTGATTGGGTCATATGATCGAAAATTTCCGCAAATGGCGCAAAGTCTGGTGCAGTTTATCGATATCACCTGTGCGAATGTCCATGCAACGGCACTATTCGAGGCAAAAGATGCAGACGACAGGCGGCGGCACCGATTTTTTCACCGCATTTGCTCACGCGATTGCGGGCGATGACCATTTGGACCGCTTAAGGGCGGGCCTGATTGGTGAAGGGATTGCGATCCCCGGGCCGCATGGTCCGTTGCCGCTGATCTATGCTGATTACGTTGCATCGGGACGGGCGCTGCGCCAGATCGAGGATGCAATCACTGAGAATGTCCTGCCCTATTATTCCAACGCGCATACAGAGGCGTCGTTTTGCGGACGCATTATGAACCAGTTGCGTGCGCGGGCACGGCAGATTGTGGCGGCGCAATGCGGCGCCGGGGACGCCCATGCTGTGATCTTTGCTGGGGCAGGGGCGACGGCTGGATTGACGCGGCTCGTTGGATTGCTGGGCATCGATGACATGGTGGCAGCGGGGCACAAGCCCTGCGTCCTGATCGGCCCTTACGAGCATCATTCGAACATCCTGCCGTGGCGTGAAAGCGGTGCAGAGGTGATTGAGGTTCCAGAGGGCGCGAGTGGAGGCCCCGATCTGGACGCATTAAAGGCCGCATTGATAAACGCGAAAGACCGTCCCGTTATCGGTGCCTTTTCAGCGGCGTCGAACGTGACGGGTATCGTCAGCGATGTCGCCTCTATCACCCGCCTTTTGAAGGCACATGGAGCGATTAGCGTCTGGGACTACGCCGGGGCCGGCCCGTATGAGGTGATTGATATGGGGCTTGGCATGGACGCGGTTGCGCTATCCCCGCACAAGTTTATCGGCGGGCCCGGTGCCTCTGGCATTTTGATTGTGCGCAAGGATGCGGTCACGCGCACGCGCCCCACCGCGCCGGGGGGTGGCACCGTGCGTTTTGTATCGCCGTGGGGGCATGATTATGCACAAGACGTTGTTGCCAGAGAAGAAGCGGGCACGCCCAACGTTATCGGCGATATTCGCGCCGCGCTGTGTTTCATCGTCAAAGACGTCATTGGCCAAGACGTCATAAACCAGCGGCTAGAAGCGCTGCGGCAAAGGGCTCTTGCAGTCTGGTCGCATACGCCGGGCCTGCGCATCTTGGGCAATGATCGGGCGCGATTTGTCCTGCCGATCTTTTCGTTTCAGGTGTTTGACGCCGCGGGCGGCGCGGTGCACCCGCAGTTAGTATGCCGAATATTATCAGATCATTTCGGGATTCAAGCGCGGGGCGGTTGTGCCTGCGCTGGTCCTTATGCGCACCGTCTGCTTGGGCTGGACCGGGGTGTGTCAGACAGCTTGCGGGCGTCAATTTTGGGTGGACGAGAGGTCGACAAACCGGGCTGGACCCGGCTTGCCTTTTCCGTGCTGATGGATGACCGCAAAGCCGACGCGATCATTGCTGCTGTGGACCGGATCGCGCGTGACCCGGTTGCGTTTACTTCGCTTTATAACGTCGACACAGCCACAGCGCGGTTTACGCCAAGGGCGGCTTAATGGACTTGCTGCGCTGCAAAAGTACCAGCGACGCAAGCGTCACGATGACGCCCGACACAAGGTACAGCGCCGCGGCCCAAAGGCCGAAGGTGCTGACAAGAAACAACCCGACAAAGGGCGCGAAGGCGGCGCCAATGATCCACGACAGGTTCGTCGCCAACGCCGAGCCGGAATAGCGCGTTTCAGGTGAGAAACGGTTCGGTACGATAGAACTGGACTGCCCGTAGGATAGGCCAAATACGAGGAAACCGAGGATGATGTAGACCGATGGCATCGTGTCCAGTGTGCCAATGGTAAAGCACAACGCCAGCGTCAGGATGCTGGCGACAAGTAGCACCGCGCGCGACGAATAGCGATCTGCCAGCAGGCCGGATGCAATGACGGTACCAATCGCCAAGGTGCCGCCAACCAGTTGCCACAGGATGATGGTCGATATCGCGTGATCGGTGTAAAGCAGCGTGTAGCTGATCGGAAAGACGGTCAACATGTGCAGCAAGGCGTAGCTGGACAGTGGCAGCAGCGCCGACAGCAAAATCGAGCGCCATTCCACAGCGATCAAATGACGCAGCGGGCTCGTTTTCATCAAGGTTTCATCGTCAGAGCCGAAGTCCGTCGTCAGCAGGCGTAGCCGCGCAAAAAGGGACACGACGTTCACAGCCATCACCGCAAAGAAGGCGAAGCGCCAGCCGTGGGTGATGAACTCTTCTGGTGTCAGAAATCCGGTCAGAACGTAGAACATGGCCGCTGCGACGCAAAAGCCGATGGGTCCACCAAGTTGCGGCACCATGCCATAGCGTCCAGCGCGGTCTTTGGGGGCGGCGGACTTTAGCTGCAGCGTCAGCCCGTCCCACGACCCACCAAGGCCAAGGCCTTGGATGATGCGCAAAACGGCCAACAGCACAGGGGCAAGTAGGCCGATCTTGTCATAACCGGGCAGCAAGCCAATCGCGACGGTAGAGCTGCCAAGCAGCATCAGGGCCACGGTGATCTTGCCCGCGCGCCCAATACGCCGCTGCAACCGCCGCCCGATCAGGCTGGCGACGGGGCGTGCAAGAAAAGCCAGTGAGAACACCGCAAAGGATGCCAAGGTACCCGGTACGGGATCAAGGAACGGGAAAAATACCGTCGGGAAGACCAGCGCAGAGGCAATCGCAAACACGAAAAAGCCAAAGTAATCCGTCACCCGCGCCATCACCACAGTGGTGATAACATCGTCCAGGCGGACGTCTTGTTTGATTTCAGCCTCTGCCATCGCCATAACTTTGATCCCCTTAATATCTTGAACGTAAATTAGCGATCAAAACGCAAAGTGCCACCTTTTCCAGCGGCTAGGCCAAGATGTCACACCCGCCTTCGGTGTTAAGTTCCGATCAAAATGCTAAATGACTGACCAGAAAGTTCCGACTGTGGGGTTCACGATGTCCTATCCAGATCGCCGTTTGAAGTCACGTTTGTGGCGGGCTGCGCTTCTTGTTTCTTCTTTTCCAGCGTTGGCAGGTTGCAAGCTAACCGTGATGAACCCTGCGGGGGATGTTGCGTCGCAGCAAGCTGATTTGATCATCTATGCCACGGTGCTGATGTTGATCGTAATTGTGCCTGTGATCGCGCTGACAGTGTTTTTTGCGATGCGCTACCGCGCATCTGAAAAAGAACGAACGTACGAGCCTGAGTGGGACCATTCGGTCAGCCTAGAGATCGTGATTTGGTCTGTGCCCTTGGCGATCATTATCATGTTGGCGGGCCTGACATGGGTCGCGACGCACCGGCTTGACCCCTATGCGGATCTGACGCGGATTTCAGCGACCCAGCCGATAGACGAAAACGTGACCCCGCTGCAGGTGCAGGTGGTCGCGATGGACTGGAAATGGCTGTTTATCTATCCCGAATACAACATCGCCACTGTGAACGAGATGGCGACAATTGTGGATCGCCCGGTCGAGCTGAAGCTGACCGCAACCACGGTGATGAACGCCTTCTATGTGCCTGATATGGTTGGCATGATCTATGCCATGGCTGGGATGGAGACAGAGCTGAACGGCGTGCTGAATAGCGAAGGCACCTATGAAGGCTTTGCGTCTCATTACAACGGAGCGGGCTTTTCCAAGATGCGGTTCGACGTGCAGGCGTTGGACGAGGCGGGTTTTGCAGCATGGGTGGCAGACGCCCAATCGGTGCCGCAGGACCTGACCCGCGCCACGTTTGAACAGCTTGAACAGCCTAGCATCGACGACGACGTCGCCTATTACGCGTCCGTCGAGGACGGGTTGTGGCGGCGGATTGTGAACATGTGCGTCGGTGAGGACACCATGTGCATGGACGAAATGATGATGATTGACGCAATGGGCGGCGGCGGACTGGAGGGGATGCCAGATGCTGGCATGGACCACGGCGATAACGCTGCGATGACAGGACACTGAACAATGGCTGATGTGACAAACGCTGTGGCGGGGCATTCCGCCGAAATTACCAATCAGGTGCATTGGTTCTGGGGCAAGCTAAGCTGGGATATCTTCCCATTTTATGACCCGCTGATCCTAGGCACCTTTATCGTCACGATTTTACTGGGCGTGAGCGTTGTGGGTTTTGTGACCTACAAGCGGCTTTGGGGCTATCTGTGGACCGAATGGTTCACCTCGGTCGATCATAAGAAAATCGGGATCATGTATATGATCCTTGCGACCGTCATGCTGATCCGGGGTTTTTCCGACGCAATCCTTATGCGGATTCACCAAGCATTAGCCTCGGCCGGGATCCTAGAGTTTTTACCTGCTTACCACTACGATCAGGTCTTTACCGCGCACGGCGTGATCATGATCTTCTTTGTCGCGATGCCGTTCATTACCGGTTTCATGAACTACATCATGCCGCTGCAAATCGGTGCGCGCGACGTGGCCTTTCCATTTCTGAACAACTTCAGTTTTTGGCTGACGTTCTCTGGTGTGGTTCTGATCATGTTGTCACTGTTCGTCGGTGAATTTGCTGCGACGGGCTGGCTGGCCTTTCCGCCGCTATCGGGGTTGGAGTTTAGTCCGGGGGTTGGTGTCGATTACTACCTGTGGTCGCTGAACATCGCGGGCATCGGCACGACGCTATCGGGCATCAACCTGATCGTGACGATTGTGAAAATGCGTGCACCCGGCATGACCTGGATGAAGATGCCGATCTTTACCTGGTCGACGCTGGTGACCAACATCCTGATCGTCGCGTCCTTCCCGGTCCTTACGGCCACGCTGGCTTTGCTGACAGCTGACCGCTATCTGGGGACCCACTTTTTCACCAACGACAGTGGTGGAAACGCGATGATGTATATCAACCTGATCTGGATTTGGGGCCACCCAGAGGTCTACATCCTGATCCTGCCAGTCTTTGGTATCTTTTCGGAAATCGTGCCGACCTTCACGCGCAAGCGGCTGTTTGGCTACACCTCGATGGTCTACGCGCTGTGCGTGATCACAATCCTTAGCTACCTCGTCTGGCTGCACCACTTCTTTACCATGGGCGCGGGCGCGGACGTGAATTCGTTCTTTGGGATCACGACGATGATCATCTCGATCCCGACGGGTGCCAAGCTGTTTAACTGGCTGTTCACCATGTACAAAGGCCGCATCCACTTCGAGCTACCGATGATGTGGGTCATTGCCTTCATGATCACTTTTACCATCGGGGGCATGACGGGTGTGCTGCTGGCGGTGCCGCCGGCCGACTATGTGCTGCACAATTCGCTGTTTCTGGTCGCGCACTTCCACAACGTGATCATCGGCGGCGTGATCTTCGGCATCTTTGCCGGCATCAACTACTGGTGGCCCAAGGCCTTTGGCTTCTACCTTGATACTTTCTGGGGCAAGGTCAGCTTTTACGGCTGGGTTGGTGGATTTTGGGTGGCCTTCATGCCGCTATATATCCTTGGCCTGATGGGCGTGACCCGTCGTCTAAGCCAGTTTGAGGACACGTCTTATGCGCCGCTATTCGCAATCGCTGCGGTGGGTGTCTTTATGATCGCTTTGGGTGTTGTGGCGTTCGTCGTGCAAATTGCCGTGTCGATCAAAAACCGCGAGGCGCTGGCTTGTGGCAACGACCCTTGGGAAGGCCGCACGCTGGAATGGTCCACAACTTCGCCGCCACCGTATTATAACTTTGCACTGACCCCGCGGGTCTATGCGCTGGATGCTTGGCAGCACATGAAGGAAAATGGCGCAAAGGCACCAACATCTGGCTTCGTGCCGATCCACATGCCGAAACCCACGGCGAGCGGGCTGGTGATCTCTGGCTTCATGACTGTGATGGGCTTTGCGATGATCTGGCACATCTGGTGGCTCGCAGCGCTTGGCTTTATCGCCTCGGTGGCTTGGGGCATTGCCCATACCTTTAACTACGATCGCGATTACCACGTCCCCGTGGACGAGGTGACAGCCATCGAAACCGGCCGCCCTGTGGCCGTGCTGGCGGAGTAGACATTATGGCAAACCCAACCCACCCCGCTGAACCTGTCGACGGCTTCGACTTTTACGTCGCCGAGGACGAGCATCACGAACCGGGCACGATGCTTGGCTTCTGGATGTATCTGATGAGCGACAGCTTGATCTTTGGTATCCTGTTCGCGGTCTATGCCGTGCTGGGTGCCAATTACGCGGCAGGCCCGGCGCCGTCGGACCTGTTCGAGATTGAAAAGATCCTGCTGGCGACGGCTTTTCTGCTGCTATCGTCCATCACCTACGGTTTTGCCGTCATCACCATGCAAGAAGGCAAGCAAAAGGCGATGATGCTTTGGCTGATCGTCACAGGCGTCTTTGGCCTAGGCTTTCTGACAATGGAGGTGATGGAATTCATGCACCTTGCCCACTTGGGCGCGGTGCCGGGCGTCAGCGCCTTTCTGTCGTCCTTTTGGTTTCTTGTCGGCACCCACGGCTTGCACGTTGCATCCGGCGTGGTTTGGCTGGTGGTATTGCTGATCCAAGTGCAAAAGCACGGCCTGACACCCGCTAACAAACGCCGCATCCTGTGCCTAAGCCTATTCTGGCACTTCCTTGATCTGATCTGGATCGGGGTCTTTTCCTTCGTTTATCTGACCGGGGTCCTGCTATGAGCGCTGAACACCACGATACACACGAGGCGCACGGGTCATACCGGTCCTACATGATCGGCTTTGTCCTGTCGGTTGTCCTAACGGCGATCCCGTTCTGGATCGTTCTGGCAGAAGTGGAAATCCACCTCTGGCTGGCGCTATCAATCATCTTTGGTCTTGGGGCGATCCAGATCATGGTGCACGTGTTCTATTTCCTGCATGTCACGGTTAAGGCCGAGGCTGGCTGGCAGGTCATGTCGCTCGTCTTTACAGGCGTGCTGCTGCTGATCGTGCTTGTCGGTTCCATCTGGGTGATGACGCATCTGAATACCAATATGATGCCCCAGCACGAGCAGATGGAAATGATGCGCAACGCCGGATGACCGATACGCGCCGCCCCTTTTGGGTCGATGCTTTGATCCTGACTTTGGCGGGCGTTTTGTTCGTCACAATGATCGGGCTGGGCAATTGGCAGATGCGCCGGCTGGCGTGGAAACTGGACCTGATCGAACAGGTCCAGACCCGCGCTTTTGGTGATCCGGTGTCAGCGCCGCTTGCGCCGGATACGCCAGAGTATCTGCGCGTGCGGGCGAGCGGCACCTATGATCACACGGCGACGCTGCGCATCAAAGCTGTCACAGAAGTTGGTGCCGGTTTCTGGATCATGACACCGCTGCAGACGGCTGATCAAACGCTTTGGATCAATCGCGGTTTTGTGCCGACCGGTCTGGATGCAAACGATTGGACACAGCCGGCGGGACAGGTCCAGATCACCGGACTCGTGCGCGCTGACCAGCCCGGCGGGACACTTCTGGAAAGCAATGCGCCGGGCGATCAGCGCTGGGTCTCGGCCGATCTTGCATTGATGAGCAGCGCCGCCGGGATCAGCGACGCGCAGACGGGCTACTTTATCGACGATGCCGCGAATGGCGGTCCGGACGTCTGGCCGCGGGGCGGCCTGACGCGGTTAGAGTTTCGCAACACCCATATGGTCTATGCGATCACTTGGTATGCCATGGCGATCATGTTCCTCTCCGCGATCGTCGGGGTGGTCTGGCTGCGGATCAAAGGGCAAGGCCCCAAGACGTAGATCATCAGGTCCACGGCCCGCTTTGGCGTTTTCTACGAACCAATGGAACACTGCTGGCGAGTGCCGGGCGCGCGGCGGTTGCACCGACCATCGCGCGCAAAGCGGCAACGCGGTTTTCGGTCGCCGGATGGGTCGAGAACAGTTTGTCCCGCCGGTGGGCATGCAGCGGGTTGATTATGAACATATGCGCCATTGCAGGATTACGCTCTGCTGCCGGATTGTCGATCTGGGTGGCACCTTGTTGAATCCGTTCCAGCGCAGAGGCCAGCGACATGGGGTTGCCGCAAATCTCAGCTCCAATCCGGTCCGCTTCGTATTCACGTGACCGGCTAATGGCCATCTGCACCAACGCCGCGGCCATCGGGGCTAGGATCATCATGGCAATCGTTCCCACAATCCCCAAACGCTCGCGCGAGCCGCCAAAGAAAAGCGCGAAGTTCGCGAGCATTGAGATCGCACCCGCAAAAGTCGCGGTGACGGTCATGATCGCGGTGTCGTGGTTTTTGATATGTGCAAGCTCGTGCGCGACGACGGCGGCGATCTGATCGCGGTTTAAGGTCTGCAGCAGTCCAGCGGTCACTGCCACGGCCGCATTGGCCGGATTGCGTCCGGTGGCAAAGGCATTGGGCTGCGCTGTGTCGATCAGATATACCGCAGGCATCGGCAGGTTCGCATTTTGCGCCAAGTCTGCGACCATCGCGTGCAGGCCCGCGCGGTCATTCGGCGCAACGGGCTGCGCATTGTGCATACGCAGGACCATCTTGTCCGAGTTCCACCACGTGAAGGCATTCATGCCCAAAGCGATAACAAATGCGACAACGATGCCGCCGCTGCCGCCTAAAAGATACCCGATCCCCACAAAAAGCGCGGTCATTGCGGCCATCAATATTGCGGTTTTGGTGTATCCCATGCCGTGCCCTCTCAATTACTCTTCATCCATATGGTGGATTTTTTGAGATTTGAAAGTGCGCGCCGCGTTCGTTAGGCCGACAGAACAATCACCTCTGCCTGTTCAGCATAGGGAACGGTAAACCAAAATGTGGTCATGCCGCCTGGCATGCTTTCATAACCGATCTGGCCCCCGGTTTGTTCGACAATCTGTTTCGTGATCGTCAGGCCTAGCCCGGTGCCGCCACGATTGCGATTGTCAGATTCCGCCGCCTGCGCGAAGGGGATGAAAATGCGATCGCGGAATTCGTTCGGGATACCATCGCCCTTATTCGTGATTGCAATTTCAATACATCCCGCAACATCTTTGACCTCGGCAATGATCGCCGTATCGTCATGTGCGAATTTGGCAGCGTTCGATAGTAGGTTGGCCATAACCTGTTGAAATCGCTTAACGTCAACTGAGCCGTGCAATGATGCATCGTCGCATTGCAACTCGAACCGGACGCCAAACTTGTTCGCAAATTCCGAATTCGTGAACAGGGTGTCTTCAACAAGCTCTGCAATGTTCTCGCTGGATAAATTGAAGGTCACCTGTTTTGCTGAGAACTTTTCAAAGTCCAGAATGTCGTCAATCAGAACATTCAAACGTTTGCCGTTTTGCTGCGCAACATGAAGCAGTCGCTTTGCTTTATCGGAAAAGGCTTCGTCGTCCATCACGGTTAAAAGTGCCAATGATCCAATGACCGAGGTGAGGGGCGTTCTAAGTTCGTGACTGATCGTCGCAACAAATTCGCCTTTCATCTGCGCCAGCTGCCGCTGTTCTGTAATATCCATAAGCTGGACAATAATGTGATCCGGCACGCCGTTTTCATCCCGCACAAGGCTGACCGTCAGTTTGCCCCACAATGTCTGACCATTTGCACGAATATAGCGGCGTTCACGTGAATAGGTCTCAATCTCGCCCGCGGTCAAAAGTGCAATATGCTTGCAGGAATCCTCTAGGTCGTCGGGATGCGTAAGGTCCCGGAGGTTTGTTTTGACAAGTTCCTCGCGTGGGAAGCCGATTAACTCGCAGAAAGCGTTGTTGACCCTTAACCAGCGGCCATCGAGGGCAATGATGGCGTGCCCGATCGATGCGTATTCCGGAGCATGCGCCCACCCATTCCGACAACATGCGCCCACTTGTTCCGGGGTATTCGCCCACCTGTGACGCGTTGCCGTGAGGCAGCGTGTTTCGGGTATCAGGTTTGAGGCCTTTCGT
>Ga0163216_100737_pt1 | contig 36929 bp, 39 predicted proteins | sample SynspAceP_FD_167610 | JGI IMG/M metagenome (GOLD analysis project Ga0163216, IMG submission 167610) | Saline lake microbial communities from Ace Lake in Antarctica - Synechococcus sp. Ace-P (Illumina Assembly) | ecosystem: Environmental > Aquatic > Non-marine Saline and Alkaline > Saline ...
GGGCGGTCTGCTTGCGCAAACGCCGCAGGTGCCAACGGTAAATGACCGGGGCCAGAATGAAGTCATAGACGACGCACGCGGTCTGCTTGATGCCGGGCACGCTAACGACGCGCGCCAGCCGCTGATACCGTGGCATCTGCGACCACAGGACCAAAAACGCCGGTATGCCCGATGTCAGCGTTCCGTCGTGCAGCACGTAAAGACGCCGGGCCGCCGTATCGGCATCCAACCCCCACTTGTCCCGCGCATCTGTGTTCAGATCATCAAACCGGATCGGCAGGCTGTGTGCGCCTGCATATTGGGCATAATGATTAATCTCGAAATTACAGACCGGGCAGTTGGCATTATAAAGGACAGATGTTTGGGGGCTATTTTCCATGTTCAGCTACTTAGGTTTGGCCGGCGTAAAGTCCAACCGGCGACACATTTACCGTGCCACCCTTCGCCTAGCGCCGAGGTTTTCTACCGGTTTCCTTGTAAGCTTACCGGAAAGCGCCACGATTCATACCACGCAAGGAACGAACGTCAGCACAATCGAAAGAAATCCGGAACGACCTTCAAACCGCACAAACATCAGTAAACAAAGCAAAAGGGCCGCCCAAGGCGACCCGAATAAGACGATCATAAAGGTGGTGTGGCGGAGAGACAGGGATTCGAACCCTGGGAACCCTTGCAGGCTCAACGGTTTTCGAGACCGCCACGTTCGACCACTCCGTCACCTCTCCGCGCGGGGGTCTTAGTGGCGGTGATTTAGAACGGGCGCGGGCAAACCGCAACCCCCTGATCGCGGCCTTGGTGACTTTGTCGTGGGCGGTGCGTGTGCATGCTTGGAATAATGGGGGGCAGCCCGTATCTATTACTTAATTCCGCCGCTCTCTGCACGGCACAAAAAGCCAGCTCACCAAAGGACGTTCCATGTTGCACGCCATCCGCACCACCTTTCTTGCGCCGCTCGCGCTGATCGCATCTGCTACATTGGCGCAGGCCCAAGCGGCGGATGCAGAACAAAGCGCTGCGCTGTTCGACGCGCTTGGCCTGCCAGAGATGATCGAGATCATGCGCGAAGAAGGGATGGCATACGGCGAAGAGATCGCGACCGATCTTTTGTCCACCAGCGCGAACGCCAAATGGACCCAGACCGTCAGCGATATCTATGACGTCGACCAAATGCGCGGCGGGGCAGCATCGGCGTTGACCCAGGCGCTTGCGGGCCAGGATACTGGGCCGATGCTGGAATTCTTTACCTCTGATCTGGGGCAAGAGGTGATCAAGCTGGAAACCTCGGCGCGGCGCGCGCTGCTGGACGATGATATCGACGCCGCGGCCAAACAGGCCGCTGGCGACGCGCTAGAGGCCGAAACGCCGCGCGTCCAGATGGTGACCGATTTCATCGCCGCCAACGATCTGATCGACACCAATGTCGTCGGCGCGATGAACGCGAACTTTGGCTTTTACATGGGCCTGCAGGACGGCGGCGCCTTTAAGGGCGATCTGACGGAACAGCAGATCCTGACCGATGTGAACGATCAAGAGCCGCAGATCCGCCAGAATACGACCGAATGGGTCTATGGCTTTCTGATGATGGCCTATCAGCCGCTGTCTGACGATGAATTGCAGGCCTATATCGACTTTTCGAAGTCCAAGCCGGGGCAGGCGCTGAACACCGCGATGTTCGCGGCTTTTGATCAAATGTTCGTCGCGATCAGCACCGAACTTGGCCGCGCGTCAGCGCAATATATGGCGGGGCAGGATATTTAACCGCCCCACACCAGCAAGGTAGAGGCCAGCGCGCCGGGGTTGCTGGCATAAAGGCCCGCGTCGCGTTGCAGCTGGATGGTGCGGGCAGGGCGGTCCTCTATCGGGACGCCGGCGGCATCAAAGGCCGCATTCAGTGCCGGACCGCCGCCCGCATCGACCTGCGCCAGAATCGCCGGGAATTCGGATTTGACCGCCAATTCGACCGCGCCGCGCTGGGTGTCGGATGCATTCAGCGCTGACGTGACGCCGGTAAACGGGTTCTGCACCCCGCCAGAGGTATCGCAGGCCGCCAGCAGGCCAAGGCCCGCAGCCAAGCCAAGGGCCGGAATACCGCGATGAAATAAAGGGATGATTGCTGTTATCCACATGGTGCTTTGCCTGACTTCGGTGTTGACATGATGCCCTATTGGCCCGATAAGCCGCCATCTCGGCAAGACCCTTGTCGGGATATATACATGAATTCGCCCACGGGCGCGCAGTTGACGGGTGGCTACGGCCACAAACGCCCTTGATCGGGGACCTGACCGACGCGAAAGACAAAAGGAAAGACATATGTTTGCGGTTCTCAAGACCGGTGGCAAGCAATACCGCGTCCAGTCGGGCGACGTGTTGCGTGTTGAAAAGCTGGACGCCCAAGCTGGCGACGAAATCCAGTTCAACGAGATTCTGATGGTCGGCGACAGCATTGGCGCGCCGCTGGTTGAAGGCGCTGGCGTCAAAGCCACCGTGATCGACCAGATCAAAGGCCCAAAGACGATCAACTTCGTCAAGCGTCGTCGTAAGCACGGCTCGCAGCGTAAAAAGGGTCACCGTCAACAGCTGACCTTGGTGCGCATCGGCGACATCATGGAATCTGGCGCTGACAAGTCCGGCATCCGTGCTGCACTGACCGGCCGCGGTATCGCATTCGCAACTGGCGCTGTGGCTTTGGCCGCTGCTGGTGCAGCTGCTGCCTACGCCGCGTCCGCCAAGAAGGCTGAAAAGCCTGCGAAGGCTGCCAAAGCCGCCGCACCTAAGGCCGCTGCAGCGACCACTGGCGCAGACGATCTGAAGCAGCTGTCGGGCGTTGGCCCCGCGCTGGAGAAGAAGCTGCACGCTGAAGGCATCACCACCTTCGCCCAGATCGCAGCATGGTCTGACGCAGAAGTCGAAGAATTCGGCGAGAAGCTGTCTTTCAAAGGCCGGATCGAGCGTGAAGGCTGGATCGAGCAAGCCAAAGAACTTTCGAAGTAAGGAGACCGACACATGGCACACAAAAAAGCAGGCGGTTCATCCCGTAACGGACGCGACTCAGCTGGTCGTCGTCTTGGCGTGAAAAAGTTCGGTGGCGAAGTCGTCATCCCGGGCAACATCATCATGCGTCAGCGCGGCACGAAAATGTGGCCGGGCGACGGCGTCGGCATGGGCAAGGATCACACGATCTTTGCAAAAGTCGAAGGCAACGTTCAGTTCCACAAGGGTCTGAAGGGTCGTACCTTCATTTCCGTGCTGCCCGTGGCCGAGGCCGCAGAGTAAGCCGAGATACCCAAGACAAGAGGGGGATCGGCGCAAGCCGGTCCCCCTTTTTGCGTTTTTGCACGCGCAACTTTAACGCGTGCTTCATTGGTTTTGAGGAGGAGCGAAACCCATGATTGAAGCCCCAATTACGGCCCAGCCAACCTATGTGTCTGACCGTTTCATCCTGCGCCCACTGCGCGCATCGGATGTTGGCCTGATTTCGATGTATGCCGCCGACCGCGCGTTGGCCCGCGCCACGCGTTCCATTCCTCACCCGCTACCGCCCGGTGTGATCGAGGCGATGATCGTCCGTGCGTCCCAGCCTAACCGGGTCGAAGACATCTGGGTCATGGACGGCAGCAACGCTGGCCACGCCGAAGTGCTGGGCTTGATTTCGCTCGCGCGCATGGACCGTGCACAGTCCGAAGTTTTCTATTGGGTCGCACCGGCCTTTTGGAACGTAGGATTCGCGACCGAAGCCGTGCGCACCTTGCTGGCCAACAATCCGCACGACGCGCGCCAATATTTCGCCGAAGCCTTTCAGGATAGCCCCGGCTCTGCCCGCGTGCTGACCAACTGCGGCTTTGATTATCTGGGCGACGCCGAGGCGTTTTCGGTCGCCCGCAATGCGCTGGTGCCAACATGGACCTACATGCTGAAAACGGGGCTCTAACGCCCATCATCCAGACCGAGCGGCTGACCTTGCGGCCGCTCGCGCCGTCAGACACCGCAGATCTGCACGTCATCGCGGCCCAGTGGCCTGTTGTGCGCCAGCTTGGTGGTTGGCCGTGGCCCGCGAACCTTGCCTTCACCGCGTCCCGCAGTGTCCCCTATACGGGGCAGGGATTCGTTTGGGGCGTTGAAGCGGCGGGCAAGATTATTGGCTCTGTCGCGGTGACTCGCGGCGAATTGGGCTATATGATCCACCAAGATTACTGGCGGCGCGGGATCGGCAAAACTGTTGTCGCAGCGGCGCTGGACCGCGCCTTTTGCCAAGACAATTGTCCTGTGATCAATGCGAGCGTTTGGGCCGACAACGCAGCCTCTGCCAAGCTGCTCTGCTCATTCGGCTTTACCCATTGGCAGTCCCGGTACGAGCAGGCGATCGCCCGCGGCTATCCCGTGCTGTCGCATTATTACCGCCTGACGCGCCCTGCGTGGGATGGCTTGAGAAACACCGCCAAGTCGCGTAACAGCGGCGCTTAACAGCCCGAAAGCCTCCTGCCATGAAATTCCTCGATCTTTGCAAAGTCTACATCCGATCCGGCGGCGGCGGCGCGGGCTGCGTGTCCTTCCGGCGCGAAAAATTTATTGAATACGGTGGCCCGAACGGCGGCGACGGCGGCAATGGCGGTTCTGTCATCGCGGTGGCCGTGGACGGTCTGAACACGCTGATCGATTTTCGCTATCAGCAGCACTTCTTCGCTCACTCTGGTCAGCACGGCATGGGCCAGCAGATGACCGGCAAATCCGGCGATGACATCATCCTGCGTCTGCCCGTCGGCACCCAGATCATCGACGAGGACGAAGAAACCGTCATCGCCGACCTGACCGAAGTTGGTCAGGAAATCGTGCTGGCGCGCGGCGGCAACGGCGGCTGGGGCAACCTGCACTTTAAATCCGCAACAAACCAAGCGCCGCGCCGGGCCAACCCGGGCCAAGAGGGCGTAGAACGCACGATCTGGCTGCGCCTGAAGCTGATCGCCGACGCGGGCCTTCTGGGTATGCCGAACGCTGGCAAATCCACTTTCCTGGCCGCGACGTCGAACGCGCGGCCCAAGATCGCAGATTATCCCTTTACCACGCTGGTGCCGAACCTTGGCGTTGTGGGTGTCGATAACGTCGAATTCGTCGTCGCCGACATCCCCGGCTTGATCGAGGGTGCCAGCGAAGGGCGCGGTCTGGGCGATATGTTCCTTGGCCACGTTGAACGCTGCAACGTGTTGCTGCACCTGATTGACGGCACCTCTGGCGACCCGATGCAGGACTGCGCGACCATCGTCGGAGAGCTTGAAAAGTACGGCGGCGATCTGGCGGATAAGCCGCGCATCACCGTGCTGAACAAGATCGACGCGCTGGACGCAGAAGAGCGCGCGTTTTTGAAAGAAGAAATGGAAGCCAGCATTGGCGGTCCTGTGATGCTGATGTCCGGCGTCAGCGGCGAAGGCGTCACCGATGTGCTGCGTGCTCTGCGCGGCGAAATCGACGAAGGCCGCCTGCGGGACCGGATCGCTGCCGAAGCCCCCGTCGAGGACGAGCAATGGCAACCCTAACCAGCGCCCGGCGCTTGGTGGTCAAAATCGGCTCGGCTTTGCTGGTCGACCGCGCCACCGGGGCCCTGCGTGCCGATTGGCTGGCCTCTCTTGCGCAAGACGTCGCCCGCATCCGTGCGCGTGGCACTGACGTGATCCTCGTGTCCTCCGGCTCTATCGCTTTGGGCCGCGGCGTGCTTGGTCTAGGGGCAGGGGAGCTGCCGCTGGAGCAAAGCCAAGCCGCTGCTGCCGTTGGACAAATCCAACTGGCCCGCGCCTATCAGGACGTGCTTGATCCGCTGGGCATCGTCACCGCACAGGTGCTGGTGACGCTGGACGATTCCACCGACCGCCGCCGTTACCTGAACAGCCGCGCGACGATGGAAACGCTTCTTGGCCTTGGCGTCGTGCCCATCGTGAACGAAAACGACACCATCGCCACGGACGAAATTCGGTATGGCGACAACGACCGTCTGGCCGCGCAAGTCGCCGTGACCGTCGGTGCCGATCAGTTGGTGCTGCTGTCTGACGTGGACGGCCTGTATACCGCTAACCCGCAGACGGACCCAAGCGCACAGCATTTGGCCATCGTGCCCCACATTACGCCTGACATCATGGCGATGGCGGGCGACGCAGTCTCTGGCCTGTCCAAGGGCGGGATGAAGACCAAAGTCATGGCGGCCCGCGTCGCGACAGAGGCAGGCTGCGCCCTATGCATCACATTAGGATCGCCGCATAACCCACTGGCAGGACTTGAAAAAGACGTTCGCGCCACATGGTTCACAGCCCAAACCACGCCGCAAGCCGCACGCAAACGCTGGATTGCCGCGATGAAGCCGCGTGGCAGTTTCATCGTTGATGCGGGCGCCGACGCGGCCTTGCATGACGGCAAAAGCCTGTTGCCTGCTGGCGTTGCCAATATCACCGGCACCTTCGATCGGGGCGATCCCGTGGCGATTGTGTCCACCGCTGGCGCACCGCTGGGGCTGGGTTTGACGAACTACAACAGCCATGAGGCCGCGCAAATCAAGGGTCAGCGCAGCGCGCAAGCTGCTGAAATCCTTGGGTATAAAGGCCGCGCTGCGCTTATTCACCGCGACGATATGGTACTGCAAGACAGGAGCCACTGATGACCGAGACCATGACCGCTATGGGCCGCGCTGCCCGCGCTGCCGCTACGATCCTTGCGACCGCGGCGCCCGAGGCCAAAGCCTTGGCCTTGACCACAGCCGCCGATGCGATCTGGGCAACACGGGCTGATATTCTGGCCGCGAACGCCAAGGACATGGACTTTGGCCGCGAAAAGGGTCTGTCGCCTGCGATGATGGACCGGTTGATGCTGGACGAGGCGCGGGTGCAGGGCATGTGTGACGGATTGCGCGCTGTGGCCGCGCAGGACGATCCGATTGGCGCGGTGATCGACGCCTGGGACCGCCCGAACGGTCTGCACATCGAACGCGTTCGCACGCCGATTGGCGTGATCGGTGTGATCTATGAAAGCCGCCCCAATGTGACCGCCGATGCGGGCGCACTCTGCCTGAAATCCGGCAATGCCGTGATTCTGCGTGGCGGGTCGGAAAGCCTGCATTCGTCCATTGCGATCCATGCCGCGCTTGTCACGGGCCTGCGCGCCGCTGATTTGCCAGAGGCTGCGATCCAGCTGGTCCCGACCCGCGACCGGGCCGAGGTGACGGCGATGCTGCAAGCCGTTGACTATATTGACGTTATCGTACCGCGTGGCGGCAAAGGGCTGGTCGGGCTGGTCCAACGCGAGGCCCGTGTGCCCGTCTTTGCCCACCTCGAAGGCATCTGCCACGTCTATGTCGACGCCGCTGCCGATCTGGAAAAATCCCGCGCGGTCGTCGTGAACGCCAAAACGCGCCGTACGGGCATTTGCGGCTCTGCCGAATGCCTGCTGATCGACCGCGCCTTTTGGGATCAGCACGGCAGCGTTCTGATCCGCGACCTGATGGCCGCCGGAGTCGAGGTGCACGCCGATGGCGACGCCCAGATCGAAGGCACCATCGCCGCCACGGCTGACGATTTCGGGCATGAGTTTCTGGACATGATCATCGCGGCCAGGATCGTCGATGGCGTGGACGACGCGATCGCCCATATTCGCCGCTATGGATCGAACCACACCGATGCGATCCTGACCGAGGATGACGCCGTGGCAGACAAATTCTTTCGCCACCTCGATTCCGCAATCCTGCTGCGCAATGCCTCGACTCAGTTTGCGGATGGGGGAGAATTCGGCATGGGCGCAGAGATCGGGATCGCGACGGGCAAGCTGCACGCACGCGGCCCTGTCGGGGCCGAGCAGCTGACCAGCTTTAAGTATCTGGTCACCGGCAATGGCACTGTGCGCCCTTAAGCCGATCGAAAGCTGACTGTGATCGACGTTTCAGTCTGATCGATTTGCATCCGGCATCCGGTTTCAAGCATGACCTGCGGCAGCAGCGCAAATTGCACCTGCGCAGGCGATGTTTTGACCGGCTGTTGGCGGCCGTTCAGCCCATCCCAAAGGTCGGTATCATAGCGCAGGCGTTCGGCCTGCGCGGTCAGGATCCAGTCGCCCCCATCCCGGCGCACCGTGATATCGCCGCCATGGATCATCGCCGTTTCAAAGCACATCATAATCAGGAAACAATTGCGCACATCGGCGCGGCTGGCATCATCTGCCGCCTCCCACTGATAACTGATCCGGCCACCAACGGCGATGTCCGACAGCACGCTGATGACTTCGCGCCGCGCGAACCCTTGGCCAGGCGGGGCCGCGCCAAAGGCGACACGAAAGAACCGAATGCGGGCGCTGGCGTTCTGCGCCGAATCCCCGATCAGCGCCATTTCCGCGCTGCCAGCCCCCCCGGTCAGCGCCATCAGTTCGACCCCGTTGTTGATCGCGCCAATTGGGCTGATAAGGTCGTGGCAAATGCGAGAGCCTATCAAGGTGGCCAAATCGTTGGTCATGATACGGCCCTCGCGCTGTCAAGGAATGTTGCGATGTCAGGTGATATGAATGCCATGCTGGAACCGGGGATGCTGGTGCAGAACCCCAATGCGCCCGATTGGGGCACGGGGCAGGTGCAATCCAACATCAACGGGCGCATCACCGTTAACTTTCGGGAAGCCGGCAAAGTGGTGATGGATGGATCTAAGGTCATTCTAGTTCCAATTTACCAAGCATAATCGCTGACTTACGCTAACAAGGCCGCTGCATCTGTCAATCGCCGTGATTGCAAACTGGACTGAATTGGTTTCCAAATCCTTAACGCTCCCCCTATATCCCGCTGTAATGGCCGGGGCACGCCCGGCGCTGCGGACCGGACGATGACCCAACCCAGCCCAGTGTTTCGCACCCGCCTTGCCGCCTCGGCGCAGGATATCGCTGCGGCGCAGCGCCTGCGCTATAGCGTTTTTGTGCGCGAACTGGGGGCCTGCGGCGGTCTGATCGACCACGCCGCCCAGACAGAAGCCGACCGCTTTGACCCTTTCGCGGATCATCTGCTGCTTGAAGATACCGCACAGCCCGGCGCGCCCGTCGTGGGGGCGTATCGCCTGATGTCAGCGGCGCAGGCTGCCGCGGCGGGCGGTTTTTCCGCGGCGCCAGAGTTTGATCTGACGCCGCTGCTGGCCACCGGGCGTCCTGTGCTAGAACTGGGGCGATCATGCTTGCTGCCTGCGTATCGCGGCGGGCCGGCCATGATGCATCTGTTCGCGGCGCTTGCGCAAATCGCGGCGGATCGCGGGGATGCGATTATGTTTGGCGTGGCGTCGTTCCACGGCACGGACGCAGGAGCACTATCAGCGCCGCTGGCCTATCTGCGCCAGAATCACCTTGCCCCGGCGCATCTGCGCGCGCGGGCGCATGGGCCGGGTGCGGCGGTGATGCCCGCGCAAGACCCAACAGATCGCAAAGCTGCGCTGCGGGACATTCCGCCGCTGATCAAAGCCTACCTGCGCCTTGGCGGCGTTGTGGGCGAGGGGGCCTGCGTGGACGCCGCCTTTAACACCGTGGACGTCTGCATGATCCTTGACCCTGCGCTGATGACGACAGCCCAACGCGCCCGCGCCGTGCCGGAGCGTATGCGATGACCTGGCAAGATGCGGACCCGCCCGCGCATGTCCCCCTGACACCCCGCGCCGTGCTGCGCATCCTGCGCCGCGCCGTGCCGATGGGCACGCTGGTTTTCGGTGGGCTCGGGTTGCTGCTGGCCTTGCGCCCGCTTGAGGCCGCGTTTCACGGCCCCCACCGCCCGTGGACGCCGCATATCACGCGGGGTGTTTGCCGGGGCGCGCTGTGGTTCATGGGCCTGCCGCGCATCACGCAGGGCACGCCGATGCCGCAAGGCGGCGCGCTGGTGGCGAACCACATTAGCTGGCTGGATATCTTTGTGCTGAACGCGGGCGGCTGCGTGGTCTTTGTGTCCAAGGCAGAGGTCGCGAAATGGCCCGGCATCGGTTGGCTGGCCCGCGCCACGGGCACAGTCTTTGTCACCCGCGACCGCAAGGCGGCGGCGCGGGACGTGGCCCTGCTGACCGCGCGGTTAGAGCTTGGTCAAACGCTGGTCTTTTTCCCAGAGGGCACGTCCAGCGACGGCGCGCAGGTGCTGCCGTTCAAGCCGGTCCTGTTTGCGCCGCTGATTGCAAAGGGGATGCATGTCCAGCCTGTCACGCTGTCGTATCAGGCGCCGGACGGTGCTGACCGCCGCGCCTATGGCTGGTGGGGTGATATGGATTTCGCACCGCATCTGTTGGCGACGCTGGCGCTGCCTAGCCAAGGGCAGGTCCGTGTGACCTATCATCCGCCGCGTGATTTGGCGGCTGGGATGGATCGCAAGGCGCTGGCGCAGGATCTGACCGATCAGGTCAGATCCGCGCTATAGGCCCGTTTAGGACATCGCGCCGATCATCTGGCGCAGAGTCAGGGCGGGATCGTCGGTGCCCCAAATCTCGTCCCCGATGCCGAAGAAATCGACATGCGGGCTGACGGCACGGATCAGTTCGATATCCAGCGCGCCTTCTGCGACGACGGGGACTTCGATCATCTTGGACCACCAGTCGAACAGCTCTAGTGTGGCGCGGCTGCCGTCATCAAGGGCGGTTTCACCAACGGGGCCAAAGCTGACGTAATCGGCGTTCAATTCACCCGCCGTCATGCCGTCGTGGCGCGATTGGCCGCAGAAGGTGCCAACGATAGCGTCTTCGCCCAGTTCCTTGCGCACAGCGCGGAGTGACCGCGCGCCGTCCAGCAGGTGCACACCGTCAAGACCGTGGCGGGCGACCATCTGCACGTGGCGCTCGATCACCAAGGCGACATCACGCTCTGATGTAATGGCCCGGATCGCATCGGCGGCGCGGCCGATCTTATCCTCGTCCCGGGTGGCCAGCGACAGACGCACACAGGCGATCTGCTGCGCATCAAGGCAGGCGGCAAGGCGGGCAGGGAAGGTGTCCAGATCAAGCTCTGTCGGGGTGATCAGGTACAGTTGTGGCAGGTCGTCAGCGTCGGTCATAGCAGGCATCCGGGTATGAAGGTTGCCGCGTTCTAACGCTCTTTGCGCGGCTTGGCTACGTCGCGGTTGCCTGCGCGATGAAATCGCCGGGGCGGCTTGCTTGTCTTGGCCGCGCGGGCGGCTTATCAGACCCGGATCACTTTTCCGGAGCGCTTCATGCCCAGCACCACGCCCCAACCCGCCTTTGTCCTGATCCGCCCGCAAATGGGCGAGAATATCGGCGCCGCCGCCCGCGCGATGTGGAATTTCGGGCTGGACCGGATGCGCATCACCGCGCCGCGCGATGGCTGGCCCAACCAACGCGCCGTCGCCATGGCATCCGGGGCCGGCCGTCTGCTGGACGAGGCGCAGCTGTTCGATACCACAGCGGATGCGCTGGCCGATTGCCACTATACCTACGCCACCACCGCGCGCCCGCGCGAGTTGACCAAGCCTGTCTTGACGCCAGAAGAGGCAATGGCTGACGCCGCCGCCCGTATCGCCCGCGGCGAAAAGGTCGCGGTTATGTTCGGGCCAGAGCGGGCCGGGCTTGAAAACGACGACGTCGCGCAGGCAAATGCCATTATCTCGGTCCCGGTGAACCCGCAGTTTGCGTCCCTGAACCTTGGCCAATGCGTGTTGTTGACGGCCTATGAATGGCAGCGTTGCCAAGGATCAGGATTGCGCGAAGCCTTTGGCCAGCCCGAATTGGCCGAGACGATTGAAGTGCAAAAACTTGCCGAGCACTATGAAGACACGCTGGAGAAGGCGGGGTTCTTTTACCCAGAGCACAAGGCAGACAGCATGAAGCTGAACCTGCGTAATCTGTGGAGCCGGATGCCGATGACCAGCCACGACGTGCGCATGATGCACGGGATGATGCGGCAGATGGTGCGCTGGCGGGATAAGGATTGAGCGAAGCAGCTTGGGGCCGGGGCAGGTGCCTCCGGCGGGAGTATTTTTGGCAAGATGAATGCCGGCGGTCCGCTGCAGGGTGCGTTGTAAGCAAGGTACGATGATGCAGGGGCTTGCGCTTTGCGCGGGCCTTGCGTAGCAGGCCTGCATGGCACGCGCACCCCTTTTACAGCTCTCCGAGATCTCGCTTACGTTTGGCGGCGATCCTATTTTTGAAAACCTGTCCATGGTGGTTCAGCCAGGTGACCGGGTGGCCCTTGTGGGCCGCAACGGCTCTGGCAAATCGACCTTGATGAAGATCATGGCCGGCCTGATCGAGGCGGATTCGGGGGCGCGCACTGCGGCCCCTGGGGTCAGCGTCGGTTACATGGAACAGGACCCCACGATGGAAGGGTTCGAGACGCTTGGCGACTACGCCGCGTCTGGCCTTGATATCGACGAGGCCTACCGTGTTGAGATGGTGGCCGAGGGGCTGAAGTTTAACCCTCAAGGTCTGGTTGCGACCGCATCGGGGGGCGAAAAGCGCCGCGCAGCGCTGGCGAAACTGATGGCTGAAGCGCCAGAGCTGATGCTGCTAGACGAGCCGACGAACCACCTTGATATCGAAGCAATTGCTTGGCTAGAGGCCGAGCTGAAGTCCACCAAGGCCGGCTATGTTCTGATTTCCCACGACCGGGCGTTTCTGCGCAATCTGACGCGCGCGACGCTTTGGGTCGACCGTGGCGAGGTCCGCCGCGCCGAGGAAGGTTTCGACGGCTTTGAGGCGTGGCGCGACCGGATCTGGGAAGAAGAAGACCAGCAGCGCCATAAGCTGAACCGCAAGATCAAAGCCGAGGCGCGTTGGGCGGTCGAGGGCATCTCTGCCCGGCGCAAGCGCAACCAAGGCCGCGTGCGGGCGCTGCAGGACCTGCGCGCCGAACGTGCGGGCCAGATCCAGCGCCAAGGCGCGGCTGCGATGGCGTTCGAGGGCGGCTCGACGTCAGGTAAGAAGGTGGTCGAGGCGTTTGGTCTGTTCAAATCTTTCGGCGAAAAGCCGATTGTGCAGGGGCTCGATCTGACCGTCCAGCGCGGCGACCGGATTGCCTTTGTCGGCCCGAACGGCGTGGGCAAAACCACGCTGATCAAGATGTTGCTGGGCCAGGTTGAGCCGGACGAGGGCACAGTCAAACTGGGCACCAATCTGGAAATCGCGCTGTTCGATCAGACGCGTGCGCAGCTTGATCCCGACATGACGCTTTGGGACAACCTTGTGAACGATCCAGAGATGGGCGTCAGCGGCAAGGCCGACCAGATCATGGTGCGCGGCATTCCCAAGCATGTCGTTGGCTACCTCAAAGAGTTTCTGTTTGACGAAGCGCAGGCCCGTGCCCCGGTGCGTGCCCTGTCGGGCGGCGAAAAGGCGCGTCTGCTGCTGGCGCGGTTGATGGCGAAGCCCAGCAACTTGCTGATCCTTGACGAGCCGACCAACGATTTGGACATCGAAACGCTGGACCTGTTGCAGGACCTGCTGGGCGAATACGACGGCACCGTGCTGCTGGTCAGCCACGACCGCGACTTCCTTGACCGCACCGCGACCACGACTGTGGCGATGGAAGGCGACGGGCAGGCGACCGTCTATGCCGGCGGCTGGACCGACTATCAGAACCAGCGCGGCGACCGGATCAAGGCGGCGTCTTCTGTCGGCAAGCAGTTGTCGAAGTCGGGCAAGCAGCCGCAGGCTGTCGCGCGCAAGACTGGCCTGTCCTTCACCGAAAAGCACCGTCTGGAAGAACTGCCCGGCGTGATTGCCCGACTCGAGGCCGAGATTGCCAAGCTGGAAACGCTAATGGCCGATCCTGATCTGTTCACACAGAACCCGGTCAAGTTCGAAAAAGCGACCGACGCGCTGACCGACCGCCATTCCAAGCTGGAAGAGGTCGAGGCCGAATGGCTGGCGCTGGAAGAAAAAGCCGCAAGCTAAATGGCGCGCGCGCAGGGTTTGCCTGCGCGCGGCCTTGGCCTACATGTTGCAAAAGCCCGGCACCCGCTTGAAATCCAAGCGAAACCGCAGGGCAAAAGCATGGAGCGCCAAGATGTCTGATCCCACTGCCACCAAGTTGATCGTCTTTGACGTCAATGAAACGCTGCTGGACATCACCACGCTTGCGCCGCTTTTCACGCGGCTGTTTGGCCGGGCCGACGTGCTGCGCGAATGGTTTCCTGAACTGATCCTATATTCGCAGGCCCTGACCCTGTCTGGCCGCTATGCGCCCTTTGGCGCGCTTGCTGGCGGCACGCTACAGATGGTCGGCGCGAACCATGACGTGGCCATCACGGACGACGATATCGCAGAGCTTAAGTCGCTGATCACCGCGATGCCCGCCTATCCCGACGTGGCCCCCGCGCTGACAAAACTGCAAAGCGCCGGGTTTACGCTGGTGACGCTGACGAACTCTGCGCCTTCGCCGTCGCCAACACCGCTGGAAAAAGCAGGGATCAACCACTTCTTTGACCGCAATTTCAGCATTGCTGATCTCAACGTCTACAAGCCGCACCCCAAGACCTATGACATGGTCGCGCAGGCCTACGGGGTGGAGCCGCAACACATGTGCATGGTGGCCTGCCATCTGTGGGATATCATCGGCGCGCAAGCGTTTGGCTGCAGCGGTGCCTTTATCGCGCGCCCGCACAACAGCACGCTTGATGTGCCAGGCATGCCGCAACCCGATTTCATCGCGCAAAGCCTCGGCGAGCTCGCCGATCAAATCATCGCAGCGCACCAAGCGACTTAACCGGGTCCGCTTTCTTCTGGTTAAAAATACCTCGGGGGTGTGGGGGCAGCGCCCCCACGGATCGGCTGGCGTAGCCGGCCGATCCCCCAAGGCCTGGACCCATTACCCGTCGAAGTTCACTTCTTCCATGATCCGCAGTGCGGCGGCACGGTGGCCAGCCACTTCGGTCAGGTCGATGTCATCGACGTCGTAGGTGCCCCAGCTAGCCACCAGATCGGACAGCGGCGCGCCGTCCAGCACGGGGTATTCGTTGTTCACATCAGCATAGATTTCCTGCGCCTCGGCGGACACCAGAAACTCCATCAACTGCTGCGCTTCGGCTTTGTTCGGCGCGCTTTTCGTCATCGCGATGCCAGAGATGTTCACATGCGTGCCGCCGTCCGCAAACGTCGGAAAGCGGATGCTGACGCTTTCCGCCCAAGGGATCTGCTCTGGATCGGCCAGCATTTGCCCCATGTAATAGGTATTGCCGAGCGAGATATCGCATTCACCAGCCCAGATCGATTTCACCTGAGAGCGGTCATTGCCTTCGGGCTTTTTCGCCAGATTGTCCTTCAGACCCTGCGCCCAGACCTTGGCTTCAGCCTCGCCGTGGTGGGCGATATAGGCGGACAGCAGCGCAAGGTTATAGTCGTGCAGGCCAGAGCGGGTGCACAGACGGCCCTTCCACTTGGGGTCGGCAAGGTCTTCGTAGGTCGTGATTTCGCCTTCCGCGACGCGGTCCTTGCTGGCATAAACGATGCGGGCGCGGGTGGTCAGGGCGAACCACGTGTTGTCGGCGGCGCGCAGGTTGGCGGGGATGGCGGCGTTCAGAATCTCGCTTTCGACCGGTTGTACGGTGCCAGAGTCCACAACGCGCTGCATATTGGCGATATCGACAGTCATCACCAGATCGGCAGGGCTGCGCGCGCCTTCGGCCTTCAGCCGTTCAATAAGCGCATCGTTCACGAACGCGAGGTTCACCGCAATGCCGGTGTCAGCGGTAAAGGCATCCATCACCGGCTGGATCAGCTCTGGCTGGCGCGTGGTATAGATGTTGACGTCAGCCAAGGCGGGCAGGGCGCAGGCGCTGGCAGCAGTGGCCAGAAGGATGGTGCGAAGGGTCATCGTGCTCTCCAATTTCAGTTAAGCACCGTAAACCCGACTCTTTTGCTTTGGTCAATACCTGTCTGAATTAGTCAGGCATTATTCAGCCGCCCGTTCAGCGACTTTTGCCGCGTCCCACAGCGCGTCCATCTCGGCCAGATCGGACTGCGCCGGCGTGCGCCCGATGGCCGCCAGCGCATCCTCGACCGCGCCAAAGCGCCTTGTGAACTTGGCATTTGCCGCGCGCAGGGCTTCCTCTGGATCCACGCCAAGGTGGCGTCCAAGGTTGGCCATGACAAACAGAAGATCGCCGTATTCCTCGGCCACCTTGTCTGGTGTCAATTCGTCGCGGGCCTCGATCAGCTCTGCAGCTTCTTCGGCGATCTTGTCCACGACAAGGCCGACGTCAGGCCAATCAAAGCCCACCCGCGCGGCCCGTTTTTGCAGTTTCACCGCCCGCATCAAGGCTGGCAGGCCAAGCGCGACGCCGTCCAGCGTGCGCCCCTCGGCCTTGGCTGCGCGCTCTGCCGCTTTGATCTTTTCCCAATCGGCCGTTTGCTGATCGGCAGATTTATCGCGCGATTCGTCCCCAAAGACATGCGGATGCCGCGCGACCATCTTGTCGCTGATATCGCGCACCACGTCGTCAAAGGTGAACAGCGCGGCCTCTTCCGCCATCTGGGTGTGATAGACCGATTGTAGCAGCAGATCGCCCAACTCTCCGCGCAATTCACCCCAGGCCTTGCGTTCTATCGCGTCCGCGACCTCGTAAGCCTCTTCAATCGTGTAGGGCGCAATCGTGCTGAAATCCTGTTCGATATCCCACGGGCACCCCGCGATAGGGTCGCGCAGCGCACGCATGATCGCCAGCAGGCGCGGCATTCCGCCATTCGGGTCATGGATCAGGGCATCATCACGCATTGCAGGGGCCTTTGTTCTAGGTAACAACATGCTAATTCCCCTGAAGCCAGAGTGCCAGTCATGCCCGTCCTGAATTCCATCGCCGACAGCCAAGCCATGCTGGCGGAATGGCGCCGCCATCTGCACACGATCCCCGAAGTGCAATTTGCCCTGCACGAAACGTCTGCCTTTGTCGCGGACCGCCTACGTGAAATCGGCGTGGACGAGATTCACACAGGGATCGCCACCACGGGTATTGTCGCGATCATCAACGGCCAGAAACCGGGCCGCACCATTGGCTTGCGCGCCGATATGGATGCGCTGCCGATGCCCGAGGAAACCGGCCTTGATTACGCCAGCACCAACCCCGGCGCGATGCACGCCTGCGGCCACGACGGTCACACAACCATGCTGCTGGGGGCAGCGAAATACCTGACCGAGACGCGCAATTTTGCGGGCCGCGTCGCCCTGATCTTTCAGCCCGCCGAAGAGAACGGCTCTGGCGCGAAAGTCATGCGTGAAGAGGGCATCTTTGATACCTTCGACATCGCCGAGGTCTACGCCCTGCATAACGCCCCCGGCACACCCGTTGGCGAATTTTACACCACGCCCGGTCCGATCATGGCGGCCGTTGATGAATTTACGATTAAGATCAATGGCAAAGGTGGCCACGGTGCATTCCCGCAAGACACCGTCGATCCCATCACCGCCGCCGTCAGCATGGTGCAGGCGATCCAGACCATCGTCAGCCGCAATCATTATGCGCTGGACGATCTGGTGATCTCGGTCACGCAAATCCACGCAGGCTCAGTCTTTAACGTGATCCCGGACACGGCCATGATCAACGGCACCGTGCGCACCTTTGATCCTGCGGTGCAGCAAATGGTCATAAGCCGGCTGCAGGCCATCGTGGACGGGCAGGCTGCCAGCTTTGGCGTCACCGCGACGCTGGACTATGGCAACGGCGATCCGGCGACGATTAACGACCCGGATTGCACCGCCTTTGCCGCCAGCGTCGCGGCGGACATCACAAGCTGTGACGCCACCGTATCCCGCGACATGGGGGCAGAGGATTTTTCCTACATGTTAGAGGCGCGCCCCGGCGCCTATCTGTTCATCGGCAATGGCGACAGTGCCGGTCTGCATCACCCAAAGTACAATTATAACGACGAAACAACGGCTTATGGGGCGACATTCTTTGCCCGCCTGATCGAAAAAGCGCTACCGCTTTAGGCCTGCCGCAGTCTTGCGTCCGCGTCCCGGTTGTCTGGCCGGGGCGCGCCCCCATATGTGCCTGAACCAAAGGATACTAATATGTTTAAGAAACTGTTGCTTGGGGCCTGCGTCCTGGCCATCGCGGGCGCCGCCTATGTCCGCCTGTCGCCGACGGACCTTGCACGATTCGCCGTTGCGCCAATCGCGACAGAGGCGGGCGATACCGCAACATCGAACAGCTTTAAGGCCGCCCGCCAGATCACCACGCCCGCGACCGACATCTTGCAAGCGGTCAACGCCGTCGCCTTGAAAACAGAGCGGACACAGATCATCGCAGGCTCTGTCGCCGAAGGTCTTGTGACCTATGAAACCCGCTCGGCCCTGATGGGCTATCCCGATTACACCACCGCAACCGTGATCGACAGCGAAGGCGGCCCGCTTTTGGTGATCCGCGGCCAGTCCCGCTTTGGCAAATCCGACCTTGGCGTGAACCGCGACCGCGTCGAAGGCTGGCTGACCCAGCTTGGCCCGCTGGTCGTGCCGGCCTCTTGACCCGTCAGCCCTCTTGACGGGCGCGGCGCAGCCTGCCACCTGATCCGCATGATACCCGCAGACCGCATGGCCCAAATCATTGACCGCTTCCAGTTCCTGGAGGCGAAGATGTCCGGCGACATTGCCGGGGCAGATATTGCTGCCTTGGCCAAGGAATACAGCGACTTGACCCCCGTGGTCGGCACGCTGCGTGCCTATCAGGACCTTGTGCAGCAGATCGACGACACCGAATATCTGCTTAAAGATCCCGAAATGCGCCGCATGGCCGAAGAGGAACTGCCCGGCCTGCGTGACCAGCTTGCCGTGTCGGAAAAGGCCGTGCAACTGGCCCTTTTGCCCAAAGATGCCGCCGACGCACGCCCCGCGCTGCTGGAAATTCGCCCCGGCACGGGCGGCGACGAAGCATCGCTTTTCGCCGCTGACCTTTTGCGCATGTATCAGCGCTATTCGGAAAATCAGGGCTGGAAGTTCGAAATCCTCGACCAAAGCGACACAGAGCTTGGCGGGATCAAAGAAGTCACCGCCCGCATTGCTGGCGACGGCGTTTTTGCGCGGATGAAATACGAATCCGGCGTCCACCGTGTGCAGCGCGTGCCCGAAACAGAATCGGGCGGGCGCATCCACACATCTGCCGCCACCGTCGCCGTGCTGCCAGAGGCAGAAGAGGTCGACGTCCAGATCGCATCCACTGACATCCGCATCGACACGATGCGCGCCAGCGGGGCCGGCGGCCAGCACGTCAACACCACCGATTCGGCTGTGCGTATCACCCATATCCCGACGGGAATCATCGTCGTCAGCGCCGAGAAATCCCAACACCGGAACCGCGAAATCGCGATGAACGTGCTGCGCACCCGGCTGTTTGACCTCGAACGCCAGCGGGTTGACGGCGAACGATCTGCCGACCGCAAGGCGCAGATCGGCACCGGCGACCGGTCAGAACGCATTCGGACCTATAACTTCCCCCAGGGGCGCCTGACGGATCACCGCATCAACCTGACGCTATACGCGCTGGGGCAGGTGATGCAGGGCGATCTGGACGCCATCATTGATGCGCTGCAATCGGACGCGCAGGCGCAACTTCTGGCAGAGATGGGCGCGTGATCTGGTCCGACCTGCTGCGGCAGGCCGCCCAAACGCTGACCGCCGCGGGAATCGAGGGTGCCCCCCGCGATGCCCGTCGCCTTGCGGCGCATGTCCTTGGCATCGACGCCAGCCGGATCACCTTGATCGCGCAGGACCCGGTCGCCCCCGGGCTGGCCCAGCTTTACACCCAGATCATCGACCAACGCGCCCGCCGCGTGCCTGTATCCCACCTGACCGGCACCCGCCAATTCTATGGCCGCACGTTTGAGGTGACGCCAGACGTTCTAGACCCCCGGCCGGAAACCGAAATCCTGATACAGGCCGCCCTCGCGCGCCCGTGGCAGCGCCTGCTTGATCTTGGCACAGGTTCGGGCTGTATCCTGCTGACATTGCTGGCAGAACGCGGCCCGACGGCCTTTGGTATCGGCACTGACCTGTCCCGCGCCGCGCTGGCTGTCGCTATGCGCAATGCCGGCGCCCTGCGCCTTGGCGATCACGTCCAGTTCCACGCGGGCAGCTGGCTGGATGCGCTGCCTGCCAGTACTGCCGCCTTTGATCTGATCGTGTCCAACCCTCCTTATATCACGCTGGACGAATACTCCGTCCTTGATCCTGGTGTCGGCCTATACGAACCCCGCTTGGCCCTGACCGACGAAGGCGACGGGCTGGCCGCCTACCGCCAAATCACCAGCAAAGCCCCGGCGCATCTGGTCCAAGGCGGTTGGCTGATTGTCGAAATTGGTCCGACTCAAGGACCCGCCGTTGCAGACATGTTCACCCGCATCGGTTTCGAAACAATTACCGTCACCCCAGACTTTGACGGCCGCGACCGTGTCGTTGCTGGACAAAAACCGCGCAGCGCGTTGCTTTGACCCACCATTTCGCGTTTTTATCTTGCGTAAAGGCCGCCAACGTGCAATTTCAGCTCTACCGGCGCGCAGAGTGCTTCAGCGCTCGCTCCGGTTTTGCCGCCAGACACCGCTTGGGTCCCCACCGCGCACACGGCGTGGTCGCATCGGGAACAAGCGCAACAAAGCCAAGGGCTTGACGGAAGTTCATTCATGAGATCATCGAAGTCACGGTCGCGGGGCAATAAGAACCGCAACAACAATCGCCCGACCGGCGGTAGCATCATCAATCGGGTATTCGACAGCTCCGGCCCCGAAGGCAAGGTGCGCGGCACGCCTCAGCAGATCATTGAAAAATACAACCAGTTGCACCGCGATGCGCAGCTGTCGAACGACCGTGTGAACGCGGAAAACCACGCGCAACACGCCGAACATTATCTGCGGATGCTGGCCGAGGCACAGCGCGAAGTTGATCGCCTGCGCGAAGAGCAAGAAGAGCAGAATCGCCAACGTCAGGCCGAACGTGACCGCGAACGCACCGAGCAAGAAGAGCTGAACCGCCAGCGCCAATCAGAGCGTGACCGGGAACGCAATGAACGCCTGCGCGCGCAGGAAGAAGCCTCTGGCGGCAGCGACGCCCAGCCTGATTCTGATGACAGCGGTCTTGTCGACACCCCCGAAGCGCAGCCGCAGCCGCAGCCCCGCCCACAAGCGGCCCCCGCTGCAGAGGTCGCGCCAGCCGCACCAACTGACGGCGACGCACCCGCGCCCCGCGCGCGCAAACCTCGCGCCCCGCGCAAACCGCGCCCCAAGCCAGAGGCAAGCACCGACGCACCCGCCGCTGCCCCGTCCAACGACAGCGCCGAGTAAACCGCTCCATCTATACAAATGACAAAGGGCGCAGGCACATCATAGTGCCGCGCCCTTTTCTGCGTCTTCGGGTCCGCTTTCTTCTGGTCAAAAATACCTCGGGGGGCGCCGGTTGGTGTGCCACTGGTTCAAGAACCAGCCGGCGACGGACAGAGCCCCCATGCAAAGCCCGAAGCAAAACCCAGAGCGCCCCAAACGCCCATCCCCCAATCAGGCCTCGCTAAAGCTCCGGCTCAGCGCGCAAAACTGCTCTAGCCCAATCTCTTCCGCGCGCGCAGTCGGCGCGATGCCAACGGCCGTCAAATGCCCTTCGACATCGCCGCCCATCGGTTTCAGCGCGGAACGCAGCATCTTGCGCCGCTGGTTGAACGCCGTCGCCACAACCCGGTTCAGCATCACCGGATCGGCCGGATAACGGGGTGCAGGCAGGGCGGTCAGATGCACAACGGCAGAGCTGACCTTAGGCGGGGGCGAAAACGCCTCTGGCGGCAGGTCCATCACGATCCGCGCATCCGTGCGCCAATGGGCCAACAGCGCAAGGCGCCCGTAAGCCTTGTCGCCCGGCATCGCCACAATCCGCTGTGCAACCTCGCGCTGGAACATCAGTGTCAGACTGGTCCAAAACGGCGGCCAGGTCGGCGGCGACAGCCACCGCACCAACAGCTCTGTGCCGATATTATAGGGCAGGTTCGCCGCGATGCGGATCGGGGCCTGCAACCGCCCCGCCACGTCAATCTCTAGCGCATCGCCGTTCACGACCTCGAGCTGCCCCGGATAGACCGCTGCAATCTCCTCCAGCGCCGCAATACAGCGCTCGTCTTTTTCGATCGCCAAGACGCGCCGCGCGCCTTCGGCCAGCAACCCGCGGGTCAATCCGCCAGGGCCGGGGCCGATTTCCAAAATATCAGACCCCTTCAGATCCCCTGCCATCCGCGCAATCTTGGCGGTCAGGTTCAAATCCAGCAAAAAGTTCTGCCCCAGCGATTTCTTCGCTGCGATCCCATGCGTTTCAATCACGCTCCGCAATGGCGGCAGGTTGTCGATCTGGCTCATATCGTCATCATCTTGCTTTAAATACTCCCGCCGGAGGCTCCGGCAGCTGCGCCCATCCGGGCATCTGCCATATCACGCGCCATCCGCAGCGCCGCAATCATTGACGTCGCATCTGCCACGCCCTGACCCGCAATACCATAAGCCGTGCCATGATCCGGCGATGTCCGTACAAACGGCAGGCCAAGCGTGACGTTCACACCGCCGGCAAAATCAATCGTTTTGATCGGGATCAACGCTTGGTCGTGATACATGCAGACCGCTGCGTCGTAACCTGCGCGGGCGGCGGCGTGGAACATGGTGTCGCCGGGCAAGGGGCCAGCCAAATCAAACCCCTCGGCGCGCAACGCGTCCAGCAGCGGCGCGATCATCTCGCGCTCTTCGGTTCCCATCTTGCCGTCTTCGCCCGCATGCGGGTTCAGGCCAGCGACGGCGATCCGGGGTGCTGGGACGCCGAAATCACGGATCAGCGCGTCGCGGGTGATCCGCAGCGTATCGCGCAGCACGGCGGGCGTTAGCGCGGTGGCGACGTCTTTCAGCGGGATGTGGATCGTTGCAGGCACAACGCGCAATTCGGCGCAGGCCAGCATCATCACGACAGGCACATCCCCCGCAAGGGCCGCCAGAAATTCTGTATGTCCGGGGTAGGCGAAATCAGCGCCGTCGATCAGCGCCGCCTTGGAAATCGGGGCCGTGCAGATCGCCCGCGCCGCGCCCGCCATCACCAGACCTACGCCATCGGCAATTGCATCAATCACGCCTTGGGCATGCGCCTGGTTGGGCGTGCCGGGCACGCGCAGCGCGCCAAAGTCGCGCGCCAAAACCGGCAAAGCATCAGGGCAGGGCCCATGGGCCTGCGCTGCATCAGTCACTTCGCGATATGGCGTACCGCTGGGCAAATGACGCGGATCACCGATCCACAGCAGGGCCATGTCGCCGCCCAAAACGCGCCATGCATCCGCTGCGACCTCTGGTCCAATTCCGGCAGGTTCGCCGCAGCTGATGACAATCGGTGCGCCGGGCGCGGCAACTGCGGTCACGAGCGGATCAGGGCCGCCGCACGCAGCTCTGCCAGCAAGGCTTGGGCAAACTGCTCTAGCCGCTGGCTTTGCAGGCTGGCGCGCAGTGCGTCAGGATCAGTCAGCCCGTCGCCGTAGGTGCGACCGCACAGCATGACCAGCTGCGCCCCAGCGCCGCCGCCCGTCGCCGTTACAGACACTTCATCCCGGTCCAGCTTTGCCAATTCCAACGCAATCCCCTGAGAGATTTGCGCAGGCGCAACATCATCCCGCAGCAGCGCGTCGGCAGGCTGACCCTTGGCCAGACCATAAAGGTCGTCGCAGGTATCAACCGACAGCTTGGCCGTCTGCGCCGCGGCCAGATCGGCGAATTGCATCGCCGCATAGTCGATGCTGGTCGGCTGCGGACGCGCCTGTGGCACCTCGCGGATACCGCGCATCTGGAACAGGGCGACACCGTTCGGGATCTGGATCGGCGCTGTGACTTCCCCCACAGACAGACCAGAGATCAGGCCTTGCAACGCGGGCGGATAGTTCGACAGCGGCAACCAGTTCAACCGGCCACCGTTGTTGCGGCTGGGCAAGGCGGAATACTGACGCGCCGCGGCCTCGAATGTGGCTTGAGAGCGCGTTTCAGCGATGCCGCTGGCAATCGCATTGGCCTGCGCCGCGCGCGGCGGCGGGGCGGGAATGATGATCTCGGTCAGCAGAACCTCTAGCGCATCGCCAGTCCCGCCTTGCTGGCTGAGGCTGCGGGCGATGTCCGCGTCGGACACCTGCGCCTGCGACGCATACCGCAGGCGGATAAAGTCGCGCCACGTCACACCGATCTTGACGAACTGTTCCAGCGTGGACGCGGCCACACCGTTTTGCGCCAAAATTCCGGTGAACTGCGCCGGCGACAGATCGGCCCGGCTGGCAAAGGCTTCAACCTCAATCGCCAGCTGTTCGGCGGTGATCCGGATACCGGCGCGGTCCATCTCTTCTTGCTTGAGCGCTTCCTCGATCAGCTGCTCGCGCGCCAGATCGTTCGCATTCCCCGGCGTGCGGAACAGGGTCAGCAGCTTGGCGCGCTGGTCCAGTTCGTAGCCGCTGATGGCGGTGTTGTTCACCGTAATCGCAGGCGAGAATTGGCCTTGTGCGGCGGCGGGCGCGGCCAGCAGCGGCAGCATGAGGGCGGTCAAAAGAGTGGTCAGGCGCATCGGGTCGGGGTCCTATCGTCGTGATCAGTTCTGGCAGTACTAGTTCTGGCAGGTGGCGGGCGTCACTTGGGGCATGCCATTGGCCGAAAAGCCCTGCAATTCCACCGACAGCCCGTAATCCGTCGTCGGCTCTACCGTAGTGGAAGACGCATAGCTGCGCGAGACCGAAAGCGAGACGGTGACGCATTCGTTGCTCCACCCTAGGTCGATCCCGGCGCTGACCGGACTGTCGCGGGCGACGTCATATCGCGCGTCAAAGCCCAAATTCCACGTATCCGACACGTCAACAGCGCCCTCTAGGCTGTATTCGGACACCACCGGTCTGTCGATATTGTTATCAGCGGCCTGCCAGATATAGCCGCCCGCCAGCTGCACGTCTGGCCGGTTCCAGAACACCCGCGCCGTGGCCAGCGTGGTCGTGCCATCGTCCTGCAACAAGCCGCGTGCATCAAAGGTCAGCCCGCGCGGCAATGCAATCTGGGCCGCGACCAGCCAGTCAGAAGCCGCATTGCGCTGACCAGAGGTCAGGGTAAAGGCGCGGTTGGTATCGCTGCGCAGAATGCGGCCAAAGCCCAGCTGCGATGTCACGCCCTCTGACCCGCTGCGCGTCCAGGTTAGCCCCAGGGCCAGCTTGGTCGATGCCTCTGCCGCGTCTTGGCCGCTGAATTGCGTCAGCGACAGCAGGTTGCCTTCGTCCAGTTCCGGGCGGGCGCTATCCTCGTTCGGGGGTAGATCGCCGACGGGGTGGGAATAGGTCAGCGCAGCCACCGGTTCCAGCACATGCCGCGTCTTGCCATTGCTGCGCACCAGCGGATAGCGCAGTTCGGCTTGCACATAGGGCACCAGCCGCGCCAGCGTTGGATCATAGTCGACGGCGTCATTCAGTTGCCAGACATCAGCCTCTAGCGCGCCCGTGGTCGTCAGCAGTACGCCGGTCGATGACAGCCAGTCCTTGGACCAACTGGCCGTGACGCCGGTGCGGGTCATATCGCGCCCCGCATCACCGACTGCCTCGCCATAGCGCAGCAGCGTGTCGACGCTGCCGCCCAGCGTGACCGTGCCGCCAATCGCGGGATAATAGCGCCGGACAAAGGCGCTTTCACCGACCAAAGGCGGCAGGCTGGCGTTTTCTTCGTCATCGCGCAGGGTCTGGTAATAGGACAGACTGGCAGAGGCCGCGAAATCATCCGTCACCTTGGTCAGCGCCAAAATGCTGGACAGCCGGTCCGTGTCGCTGATGCTATAATCGCTCAGGTATGAGCTGTCAGAGGCGGTCTGGATGTCGAATTGCAGCTTCACACCGCCGCCGACGTCAATGTCGCCTGTCGCGTACAGATACCCGCGCAGATCGCTGTCGTCGTCCAAGCTATCCTCTGACACCGAGGTGGTGATCGTAACATCGCCCGCTGCAAAGGCCTGCCGATAGCGCAGGCCAAGGGTGGCGGTTTCCGTCGCAAGGAACGGCGTCAGCAGCAAATCGCGGTCATCCGCCAGCGCAATGTAATAAGGCACCTTGAGCCCAAACCCGAGCGAATCGTTGGTGACGATCTGCGGGATCAAAAGGCCCGTCGCCCGTGTGTTCGTCGGGTCGGGCAGGCGCATATAGGGCAGGTAGAGGATTGGCAGACCCTTAATCCGAAAGGACGCATTGGTGAAATACAGCTGCTGCGCGTCTTCGTCATGCAGCACCTTTTCGGCGCGAATTTCCCACAAGGGGGCCTCTCCGCTGCAAACTTGGCAGGATGTCACCGCCGCCTTGTAAAGCTGGCTGTACCGCCCGTCCGCCCGGTCGATCTGGTTCGCAGCCAGTTGCAGCTGCTGGTCCAGCACCAACCGCGCGCCCAGCAGGACGCCATTTTCCAGCTTGGGATCGATGTCGGCCTGATCGGCGGTCAGGATTTCGCCATCCGCGCCGGTGATCAGGATCGGCCCCTCGATCAGTAAACGGTCGCTGGGTTTGTCATAGGTGATGCGGCTGGCCTGCAGGCGGTTGCCGTCGTACAGCACCTCGATATTTCCGGTGGCGATCAGGCGATTGCGTTCCACGATATCGACCGTGTCGGCCACCAAAGTCGCCGCCATCTGGGCAGCCACAAACTGCGGGGCCAAAGCCACTGCGGCCACAAGTGTTCCGAAAAACCGCATTAACCGTCCTCGCGTTGTAGCAAAATCCCCAAGGCGACACCCGCCGCCGCCAGCGGCGGTGCCCAAGCGGCCAGCGCGGCCGGCACATCGCCGTTTTCACCCAATATCTGAGCGAAGTTGCGGATGAAATAGATCGTAAAGGCCAGCAAGATCGCGCTCATCACATTCAAGCCCACCTTGCCGCCGCGCTGCGGGCGCATGGTAAAGGCCGCACCGATCAGCATCATTGCCCCCAGAAACAGCGGCTGCGACAGCTCCATCTGCAACCAGACGATATGGCGCTGCGCCGAAAACCCTGCCGATTGCAGCCGCTGGATAAAGGCAGGCAGATCCCAGATCGAAATCGAGCTGGGCGTGCCAAAGTTATTGCGGATCTGGTCCGCCGTCAGGCTGGACGAAATGCTGGCCGTGGCGGACACCGTCGCCGCCGCCTCTGGCGTGTCGGCCGTGTTCAACGGCCATGTCTTAACCCCGTTGAGCGTCCATGCGCCGTTATTGAGCACGGCAATATCTGCCTTGATCCGCGATTGCGGCATGCCGTCCGGGGCAAAGGTCAGGAACGTCGCATCCCACAGCGTCGTGCCCGACAGGTTGGTGCGGGCCGCGTGAATAACCGTCTGCCCGCTGTCATCGCCTTGCCGCAACCATAGGCCAGAGGATGACAGCGACAGCACCGATCCGCCGCCGCGCAGCGTAGCAACCTTGCTTTCAAACGCCCGCGATGTCGCCGCGACAACCGGGTTCATCACCGCAACCCCGATCGCGCCAATCAGGACCGACACGATCAGCGGCGCCAACAGCAACCGCAAGCCAGACCGCCCCGCCGCGCGTGTGACCACCAGCTCTGACGACCGGGAAAGCCCAAGGAACATCGAAATGCTGGCGATAATCATAATCAGCGGCAGGATTTGATACACACCGCTGGGCGCATCCAGCAGCGCCAGATCAAGGATATCGCCAAAGCTGCCCGCATCCCCGCCATAGCGGCGCAGGTTGTCGGCCAGTCCTAAAAACGTCAGGATGATCGCAAAAATCCCAAAGATCGCGCCAAAGATATAGGCGAACCGCCGGGCGAAATACCGATCAAGGATCATGCCGCAGCCCCCAGCTTAGGTTTGCGTTTGAACAGATAGGGACGGGATGCGACGAACAGCAAGGTGCAGATCATCGCAAAGCCCGCGACGACGGCCAGATAGCTGGCAAACCACATCTGCGGCGACGTGCGCGCCATGTTCAGACCCGTCGTTTCAAGCGACTTGATCACGATAATCAACACGATGGCAAAGATCACCTGCGGCCAAACACCAAAGCGGCTGAAACTGCCGATCATCAAGGCCGAAAACCCCAGCAGCGCCGCCACGGTGCCCAGCACGGATTGGGAAATGCGGTCATGCGCCTCTGTCACCAGCTGCGCCTCTGTGCGGCCTGTCTCGGCTGCCAAGGCCGGGGTGGGCGACAGCAGATCCCAGGTCATCACCTCGCGCGAATTGCGATTGGTGCGCGGTGTGATGTTCATCATGCTGCCGATATTATAGGAAAAATCCGCAAACTCTGTCACGAAGAGCCGCTGATCGGGGCCGCGCAGGTTTTGCGCCATACCGTCCACCATCACCAGCTGCGCATCGCCGTCGTTGCGCACAAGGTAGGCGCGCCGCGCGGTATAGGTGACTTGGCTTTCAGGATCGCGCAGGTCGGACAGGAACACATCCTGCAACTCGCCCTCTGGCGTGATGGCGCGGATGTAGACGGTAATCCCGTCGGTGGGTTCGATGAACTGACCCTCGGTCAGGATACGGGCAGTGATGTTCTGGGCAATCTCGGCCTGCCGCTCGTTCAGGATCATGGACGACAGCGGTACCAATATATGCATCAGCACTGACATCAGCAGCGCCACAATCAATCCAAACGACAGCACCGGCCGCGCCATGCGCCACGGGCTGAACCCCGTCGCCTGCACCACGACAAGCTCGCTGTCTTGGCTCATGCGGTTGGTCACATAGACAGAGGCGGCAAAGGCTGACAGCGGCAGCGCCAGCCGGATCACATTGGGCAGCGATAGCATGATCAGTTCAATAATCACGCCAAAGCCCTGACCGTCAGCAATCAGCTGGTCAAACAAACGCACAGCGGCGTTGATCCAATAGATCAGCACCAGCACAAGGCTAAAGAAGCCAAAGGTCACCATCAGCTGGCTGATCATGTAGCGGTCGAAACGGGCCAAGGGGATTACTTCCTGCGCAGCGGTTGCGGCAAACTAGACCAAGGCCGCGTCCACCGAAACTGCAAACTGGCCATTGCGGCGCAGGGCCGCTAGCTAGGGGCAAACGAGTTGCCACAGCCAAGAGGCCCCCATGACCCAGATCGCCGATATCCGCTTTGACGCCGCAGACCTTGATACCTTCGCTGAACTGACCGGTCTGCTGGCCGTTCTGGTCACGCCAGATGGTAAAATGGACGGAGGCGCGCGCAAAGTGAACGCCCTGACCCGCAAGGCGCTGAACCGCGCCGCTGAGAGCGACGCCTTTGAAAAGGCAAAAGACGGCGACGTGATGCGCCTGTCGTTCCCCGCAGGTTTGGCTGCTGATGCCGTCCTCATTGTAAAATCCCCCGCCAAACCGGACCAGACTATCGCCCGCCGCATTGGCGCACAATTGGCCAAGGCGCAGGGCAAGGACGCGCTGACCGTCCTGCTGGGCAAAACCGCCCGCGCAGAAGATATCGCGCTGGGTCTGGCGCTGCGCAGCTATGACTTCAACGCGCATAAATCCGGCACCAAATCCGAACCCGGCGCGATCACCTTGCTGGTGGACGATCCCGAAGCCACCGCAAAGGCCGCAAAAACCGGCATGGCCATCGCCGAAGGCGTGTTCTTTACTCGCGATTTGACGAACGAGCCGGCCAACGTGCTGACCACCGACGACTTTGCCGCACGCCTTGCCGCGATGCAGGATTTGGGCCTTGATGTTGAAATCCTCGAAGAGGATGACCTGAAAAAGCTCGGCATGGGAGCGCTGCTGGCCGTCGGCCAAGGCTCTGCCAGCCCGTCCAAGGTTGTCGTGATGCAGTGGAACGGCGGCGGGAATGAGGCCCCCTTTGCGCTGGTCGGCAAGGGCGTCGTGTTCGACACCGGCGGCATCAGCATCAAGGGCGCGGCGGGCATGGAAGACATGACCATGGACATGGGCGGCGCGGGCGTCGTGGCGGGCGTGATGCGCACGCTGGCGCTGCGCAAGGCCAAGGCGAATGTCGTGGGCCTTGTCGGCATTGTGGAAAACATGCCGTCATCCACCGCGTATCGCCCGGGCGATGTGCTGACGTCGATGAAGGGTGACACGATCGAAGTCATCAACACCGACGCCGAAGGCCGCCTCGTGCTGGCCGACGTGCTGTGGTACGCGCAGGACCGGTTCAAGCCCTGCGGCATGATCAACCTTGCCACCCTGACGGGCGCGATGCTGGTGGCCTTGGGCCATGAAAACGCCGGCGTGTTCAGCAACAATGACGATCTGGCGGGCGCGTTCCTCAAGGCTGCCGGGTCCGAGGGCGAGGGCGCGTGGCGTATGCCGCTGGCACCGGCCTATGACAAGTTGATCGACAGCAACATCGCCGACATGAAAAACACCGGCGGCCGCTATGCCGGGTCCATCACCGCTGGCCAATTCTTGCAGCGCTTTGTCAAGCCGGACACGCCGTGGTGCCATCTGGATATCGCTGGCGTCGCGTCAGTCAAATCCGAAACGGCATTGGCCCCCAAGGGCGCGACGGGCTGGGGCGTCATGGCGCTGAACCGCCTGATCGCCGACAAGTTCGAGGGCTAAATGGGCGCCGTCTATTTCTACCACCTGACCGACAGCCCGCTGGAAGACGCCCTGCCGCAGATCCTTGACCGGGCCCGCGCGCAGGGCTGGCGGGTGCTGGTCCGGGGCCGCCGCCCGGCGCTGCTGGACCGGCTGGACAAGGTGCTGTGGAACGGACCAGAGGATAGTTTTCGCGCCCACGGGCTGGCTGGAACGCAGGACGCGGACCAGCCGATCCTGCTGGGCGCGGATATTGCGTCAGACGGTTTCGACTGCGTGATCAGCGTGGATGGGGCCGAATTGACACCCGCCGAGATCGCGAGCGCGCAGCGCGCCTGCATCATGTTCGACGGTCACGACGGCGACGCGCTGCAACATGCGCGCGGTCAGTGGAAAACGCTGACGGGGGCTGCGGTTGCGGCGCAGTACTGGGCGCAAGACGACGGCCGCTGGATCAAAAAGGCCGAAGCTGGGTAAGTGGAGCCTTTGGGTGCCGCAATCCGTGCGGGTTAAAACGTGTAGGTCGGATCGAAGTCTTCTGGCAGTTGGTTTGACGCAGCGCAGCCCGCAAGGGCCAGCATCAGGATCAGGGTCAGTCGCATGGTGTCACCTTGTTAAAATCAGCGCATCGTCTTTGATCTGGATGTTACTGAAATTGCGCAAATAGGTCATCCCCAGAAGCGAGCCATCCATCTGCCCTTCGTTCACCACCGCAGGCACATCCGCCAGTGTCACATCCGACAGCGTGACTTGGCCCAGCGTGACCTGCGCCGTGCGCACCACGCCATTGGCGGTGCTGGCCTGTCCCAGATAGCGCAGCGCGTCCGTATCAATCCCGGCCTGCTGCGCATCATCCTGCGTCAGCACGACCTGAGAGGCCCCGGTGTCGACCATAAACGTGATCGGCTGCCCGTTCACATCCAGACGCGCGTAAAAATGACCGTCGGATTGGCGCGGCAAGGTGATGGCACCGCCCGCCGTGATGCTTTGCTGCGGCGCAACGCTGCCGCGAATATCGCCCCACAGGCCTGCCGCTGCGATGACGCCCACAAAGATGAGGCCCCAGATGCTGGCTTGCTGCGCGACTTTACCCATCTGGCCCCGCTGACTGACGAAATAGCTGGCCGCAATCGCGCCGCCCATCAGGGTCAGATAGCTGATTTGGATGATTTGATCAGTATTCATGCATTAGCATATAGGGGTTAGCCTGCCAGACCGAAACCCTCGAGCCCGTCCAGTATGAACTGCACCGACAGAGCCGCCAGCAACATGCCCAGCAGGCGGGTCACAACGTTGATGCCGGTTTTGCCAAGCATCTTTTCCAGCAGGCCGGCCGCCATAAACATGGCGAACACCATGCCAATGACAATCATCATCACACCCAGCACCGCGCCAAAGCCCATGGCATCGTCCGCCTGACCTGTCAGCAGGATGATCGTAGCGATGGCACCCGGCCCGGCGATCAGCGGGATCGCGAGGGGAAAGATTGAAGGGTCGTGTGCGGGATCAATGGCGTCATCCGCATTGTCCTGACGCCGCGCCTGACGCCTTTCGAACAGCATGTCGAGCGCGGTAATGAACAAGAGCACACCCCCCGCGATCCGGAAGGCGTGCATCGAGATGCCGATAAATTCCAAAAGCGACTCGCCGAAAAAGGCGAACATCAGCAGCAGGCCGATCGCGACAAGGCAGGCGCGGGCCCCAATCGCCCGGCGATGGGCTTGGGTCATGCCTTGAGTCATTGCGATGAACAGCGGCGCCAAACCGATCGGGTCGATCACGATGAACATGGCCGTAAAAGCGGCGATCAGGGCGGGCAGGTCGGTCATGGGTGCGGCCTTTGGTTTGCCTCCGGCGGGAGTTTATCTTGCAAGGTGATATGGGGGCATGTTGAGGCGGAGGGACCGCCGGGGGCAAGGGGTGGATGCCTCCGGCGGGCGTATTTTTCGAAAAAGCGAGGCAGTGTACCGCGCTTGGCCAATGTTCAGCCTTTTTCGGCTTTTTCCAGTTTTTCAAGAGCCGCCATCCACATGGCTTCGGCGCGGCCGAGGCCTTCCATGACTTCAGCGTATTTCTTGTTCCACGTGGCCAGTTCGCCAATGCGGCTGTCATCGTAGAGCGCTGGGTCGGCGAGCTTTTTCGCCAGCTTATCACGCATTTCATTGATCTTGTTGACCCGTTCTTCGCCTTTGCGGGCGTCAGAGCGGAGTGCCATGATTTCCTCTCGGGTCGCTTTTTTGACCTTCGGGGCAGCGGGCTTGGCTTTTTCCTGCTGTTTGTCAGGCGTCAGCAGCATGCGGCGATAGGCGTCAAGGTCGTCGTCATAGGGTGTGACGTTGCCGCCCTTAACCAGCCACAACCGGTCGGCGACCATCGACAGCAGGTGCATGTCGTGGCTGACAAGAATGACGGCACCGGAATAGGCGGTCAGCGCGTCGACCAAGGCTTCGCGCGATTCGATATCAAGGTGGTTCGTCGGCTCGTCAAGGATCAGCAGGTGCGGCGCGGGCAGGGTGGCCAGCAGCAGCGACAGACGCGCCTTTTGACCGCCCGACAGGCGGCCCACGGCGGTATCGGCTTGGTCAGCGCCAAGGCCAAAGCCCGCAAGGCGCGCGCGCAGCTTCGCTTGGCCTTCTTCGGCGCGTTCACGCAGCAGGTGTTCCAGCGGGGTTTCTTCGATCCGCAGCTCGTCCACCTGGTGCTGGGCGAAAAAGCCGATGCGCAACTTGTTGGACGTGACCATGGTGCCACGTGCCAGTTCCAGCCGGTTCGACAGCATCTTGGACAGGGTCGATTTACCCTCGCCGTTGCGGCCCAGCAGGGCGATGCGGTCGTCTTGGTCGATGCGCAGGTTCAGGTCGTGCAGCACGATGGTGTTGCCGTAACCCACAGCGCCGCCTTCGACGCTGATGATGGGCGGCGACAGCTCTTCTGGTTCGGGGAAGGTAAAGACGGTGCGGGCCGCGTCAGCGGGGACGCGGATCGTTTCCATCTTTTCCAGCGCTTTTACGCGGGACTGGGCCTGCTTGGCCTTGGATGCCTTTGCCTTGAACCGGTCGACGAACTTTTGCAGGTGTTCGCGCTTTGCGTCCTGCTTTTTCGCGGCGGACGTCAGCAGCGCGATCTTTTCAGCGCGCTGGCGGGCAAACATGTCGTAGGTACCTGTGTAGTAGATCAGGCCCTTGTTTTCGAGGTGCAGGATCCCGCCGACAGAGCGGTTCAGCAATTCGCGGTCGTGGCTGACGATCAGTACGGTATGAGGGTATTTGGCGATATAGGCTTCAAGCCAGAGCGCGCCCTCAAGGTCGAGGTAGTTGGTCGGCTCGTCGAGCAGCAGCAGGTCAGGTTCGGAGAACAGGACGGCGGCCAAGGCCACACGCATCCGCCAACCGCCAGAGAAGGCAGAGCAGGGCATCCGCTGTTCTTCGTCGGTAAAGCCCAGCCCCTTGAGGATCGTGCTGGCGCGGCCTTCGGCGCTCCATGCGTCGATATCGGCAAGGCGCGTTTGCACGTCTGCGATGCGCATCGGGTCGGTGGCGGTTTCGGCCTCGGCCAGCAGCGCCTCCCGCTCTACGTCGGCGCGCAGCACGGTGTCGAGCAAGGACACCTCGTTACCGGGCACCTCTTGGCTGACGCCACCGATCTTCCAGCCGCGAGGCAGGGAAATCGTGCCGGTGTCGAGGATCATCTCGCCACGGATAATGCGGAAAAGTGTCGTCTTGCCGGTGCCATTGCGACCGACCAGTCCAACCTTGTGACCCGTGGGAATGGTGACGCTGGTGTTTTCCAGCAGCGTGCGGCCTTCGACGGAATATGTGATGTCTGAGATTTTGAGCATGGCCGCCGCATAGCAGAGGCGGCGGCCATGGGAAAGCGGGGTTTATTGCCGTTCTGCTGCGACGTCGCGGTTCCAGATCGTCGGATCAATGCCGTGGCCCATATCGGGGTGTTCTTTGATGCGGAACAGCGGCACCTTGCCGGCCTTTTTCTGGGCAAAGTAGTCTGTTGTCAGACGCTTAACCGTGCCCGACAGGATCAGGATGGCGACAAGGTTGATTGTTGCCATCACCGCCATGCTGGCATCCGCCAGATTGAACACGGCCGACACAGGCTGCACCGCACCCCAAATCACCATGCCCATCGCCGCCGTTTTCAAGATCAGCAAGGGTGTGCGCCCGCCAAGGCCCAGAAACTCCATCGCGGATTCCGAGTAGGAATAGTTGCCGATGATGGATGTGAAGGCAAAGAACAGAATCGCCACGGCGATAAAGATCGGGCCTGCGCTGCCGATGTGTTCGGACAGGGCGTTTTGCGTCAGGACCATGCCTTGCGCACCATCAGGGCCGTAATCCACCGCACCAGACAGAAGGATCATCAGCGCCGTCGCCGTGCAGATCAGCAAGGTGTCGATAAACACGCCCAAGCCCTGCACCAGACCTTGGCTGGAGGGGTAATGCGGGCTTGGCACCGCAGCCGCCGCGATGTTCGGGGCAGAGCCCATGCCAGCCTCGTTGCTGAACAGACCGCGTTTCACGCCGTTCATCAGCGCGGCCATGATCCCGCCGGTAAAGCCGCCAGCGGCCTGTTCGAACCCGAAGGCCGATTTCACGATCAGCGCCAGCATGGCGGGCACTTCGGTGATGTGGATCGCGAGCACATAGATCGCGACGAGCAGATAGATGCCTGCCATGGCGGGGACGATCTTCTCCGCCACATTGGCGATGGACCGGATGCCGCCAAAGATCACGATGCCCGCCAGTGTCGCAATCACAAGGCCCGTCACGATGCCCGGCACGCCAAAGGCCTGCGTCATCGCCTCTGATATCGAATTGCTTTGCACCGCCGAGAAGATCAGACCGAAGGACAGGATCAGGCAGATGGAAAAGGCATAGCCCATCGTTTTGGACCCGACGCCATTCGCCATGTAGAACGCAGGCCCGCCGCGATACTGGCTGTCGGCGTTGCGGACTTTATACAGTTGCGCCAGTGTCGATTCGGCGTAAGCCGTCGCCATGCCGACCAGCGCCACCATCCACATCCAGAAAATCGCGCCCGGTCCGCCCAGATAGATCGCGACAGCGACCCCGGCCAGATTGCCGGTGCCGACCCGGCTGGCCAGCGAAATGGTCAACGCCTGCAGCGGGGTGATTCCATCGCTTGATGTCTCGCGCGATCCGATGATGACGCGGAAGTACTCGGGGAAGTGGCGGAACTGGATGAAGCCCAGTCGCACCGTGAAAAACAGGCCGACGGCCAATAGGCCATAGACCAGCACATAGCCCCACAGCACGTTGTTTAGAAAATCGACGACCAGATTCATCGCCTTACCCCTCGTGATTGATTTTTATGCAGGCCACCACCTAAACGTGTGCTGCGGAAAGGCAAGCATCGCCGCTTTTCACCGTGCCGCGCCCATGTTAGGGCAGCGCCAGTTTTCACGCCGGGCGCACCGCGCCCGTCCACCAACCGAAAGAATCATATCATGGCTATCCAGCGCACATTCTCGATCATCAAGCCCGACGCCACAAAGCGTAACCTGACCGGCGCCATCGTCGCCAAGTTCGAAGAAGCTGGCCTGCGCGTTGTCGCATCCAAGCGTATCCAGATGACGCTGGCTCAGGCACAGCAGTTCTACGGCGTACACTCCGAGCGTCCTTTCTTTGGCGAACTGTGCGAGTTCATGATTTCCGAGCCGATCGTTGTGCAGGTTCTGGAAGGCGAGAACGCAATTCAGAAGAACCGTGACGTCATGGGCGCAACGAACCCAGCAGACGCCGCTGCCGGCACGATCCGCAAGGAATTCGCGCTGTCCATCGGCGAAAACTCCGTCCACGGTTCCGACGCGCCAGAAACCGCTGCAGAAGAAATCGCATTCTTCTTCTCCGGTCTTGAACTGGTTGGCTAAAACGCAAAAGGCGGGCACAGCGCCCGCCTTTTCGTCATCTTTGCCTGATAACTCAGGCGTATTGGGGCTGTCCTGCTGGGACGGCCCCTTTGCGTTCCAGATGTTCGCGTAGGATCGCGACATTGCGGCGGTTGGATTTGAACGTCGCGTCGAACAGATCGCCCAAGATGGGGATCATGCCGACCAGCGTATCGGTCGCCGTATTCGCCGCCATCCGGCCGATCACATGCGGCGATGCGCCCATGCGCTTTGCCTCGATGATGATCCAAGCCGACGGTGCCAGCGTCAGGATATCGCCAACGCCGGGGATCAGGCCAATGATCGAATCGTAACCGATGCGCAGGCCAATGATCGGCACCCGAATCGCCGTATCCATGCGGTGCGCCATCTTCTCTAGGCGTTCTAGGCGTGTGTGATGATCGTTCATGCCGACACCAGTTTAGTGGTAACCACTCCGTTGTGACCGCCTGCCTGATTTCCTGATGATTTGCTAAGAGACGTGCTTAACGACGTCGTTAGCGACGTATCTTAGGTGGGGGTCGGCGATGCGTGGTGAGATACTTGGG